>PPCM01000597.1_pt1 | contig 27361 bp, 23 predicted proteins | sample 1555541 | NCBI WGS metagenome assembly PPCM01 (sample SAMN05284479, study PRJNA326546) | Marine sediment metagenome, whole genome shotgun sequencing project. | isolation source: marine sediment | place: Germany: Wadden Sea | collected 2012-09-05 | reverse complement strand
TTAAACCCTTTTTTCAAAAAGGGTTTAAGGCCCCCGGCAGGGTCGCCGAAGGCATATTCAACAAAAAAGCGCATAGCGCATCAAATCCTAAGCCCCGCAGGGCCGCCGGAGGCCAACATGGCACGGCACAGGAGGATATAAAATGAAAGTATTACGTAAGATGATCAGCATTGACGAAGAGCTTTGTGACGGTTGCGGCCAGTGTGTTCCCGGCTGTGAAGAAGGCGCATTGCAGATTATTGATGGCAAGGCCAAGCTGGTGGCGGAAAAATATTGTGACGGCCTTGGTGCCTGTCTGGGCGAATGCCCCACCGGCGCACTCAAGGTTATTGAAGTGGAAGCGGACGACTTTGATCCTGAAGCAGTTAAAGAACTGCTGACCGAGCAGGGGCGTGCAATTCCTAACCACATGCCTGAGCCTGAGAGCCTGCGTCTGGGCAGTGCAAAGCCTGCGCACGGCGGCTGCGGTTGTTCCGGTTCCAGAATTGAAGCTTTCGATCCGGCTGCTTCTCCCTGCCAGCAGGCAAATGTGCCTACCGATGCTGAAGCAGGGCCTTCACAGCTGACCCACTGGCCTATCCAGATCAGACTTGTTCCTGCGGACGCGCCGTTCCTCAAGGGCGCAGATCTGTTGTTGACCGCTGACTGTGTGGCGGTTTCAGTTCCCGGTTACCATGAGCGTTTTCTGCCGGGTAAGAAGGTACTGATGGGTTGTCCCAAGTTTGATGACGTGGCTCTTTACGAACAGCGTTTGACCGAGATCTTTGCCACCAGCGGCCTTAATTCCATCACAGTACTGGAAATGGAAGTGCCCTGTTGTGCTAACTTCAGCCGCATTATTATGAAGGCACTGAAGAATTCCGGTGCGGATATCCCGGCCGAGAAAATTGTTTTCACCAGGACCGGGCAGCTTAAGGCCAAGACAACTCTTGACCAGCCTGTTCCGCTTTAAAATATTACCAAGTTTCATCTACCTCCTACCAACTAATAAACAGAAACGGGGAGTTTCCGGTCAATGTGACTGGAAACTCCCCGTGGATTTTTAGGCTGGCAGAAAACAATCAGCTAATTCATGATGTCTTGCTCAAAGCTGGGATGGTTATTGAATTCATCAGGAATGTAATCCGATTGCGGATGAGCACTTGCTGAATCACTTTTTTCCATAGGCCCGGAAGTGTTAACCATGGGCGTGATAAACGGGTCTTCCTTGATAGGCAGCAACGATCTGGTCTTCGAGTTGAGCGGTACGGCCCAGTCCCATGAACCGAGAATTTCACCATCAGAAATTGTGGTCACTGCTGCGGTAATAAATATTTTTGTTTTTCCGACAGAGTAGGCTCCGGCAAGCACGCATTTTTCGGGCGGGGCAATATCTTTCGCCACGGGAGCCATGGGGAAACGGGAGCTGTCAGCAACGATGGCGAATCCTTGTTGGGCAATGCGTGAGGCCATCTGTTCGGTGAGGATTTTGGCAAAATCAGTTTGTATGGGGTTACTGCGAAGTCTGAACATGGTCACAGTAATCGGGGAGCCGAGAGGTAGGCGTTCCGACAGTTGGTCGGAAATTCTATCCGCAGCAGCGTAGTTGAGCTCCACCATCGGGGTGTTGTCTTCTTCGAAAAAAGGGCCGGTTGTGGGACGCTTTCCGAGATAGTCCAGAGTGCGGTTTTGAAAACCGGAGCAGGCACCAAGAGCCAGAAGCGCGGCAAGTGCTATGATTAAACTTGTTTTTCTGCCTTTCATGAAAGTTTCCTGTTTTTAAATATGAGCAATATTGCAGGAGTTTGCCGACGCTTAATCAGATGCAATGAAAATGCCACGGATCAAAAGGACCGTTTATACAGCCTATTGATTCCGTGGCTTTTTTTATTACATCGGGAAACAGGCAGATAACGCCGGAAAACTGGCATCCCGGCCAGTCCGAAGCTAATCCATCCGGGAAATAATTTCTCTGATCAGTGCCGACATGGAAGCTGAAGATTTGGCAGCCTGTTCGATTACCGCTTCATGGGTGGTTTCGGCCATGCAGTCGGGCAGGTTCTTGTTGGTCAGGCATGCAATGCCCATGACTGCCATGCCCATGTGGATGGCCGCGATTGCTTCAATAGCGGTGGACATACCTACCGCATCAGCTCCGAGTCTTTTGAACATACGGGTTTCGGCAGGTGTTTCAAGGTTCGGCCCGGTTACCTGCACGTAGACGCCGCGTTCCAGACGGATGCCTTTGTCTTTGGCGGCGGCAACTGCGATATCACACAGGTCGCTGGAGTATACCTTGCTCATGTCCGGGAAGCGCAGTCCCCAGTCATCATTGTTGGGTCCGGTGAGCGGGGAGTGTCCGGTGAAGTTGATCTGGTCCGTGATCAGCATCAGGTCCCCGGCGTCGAACTGGGGATTGAGTGCGCCCGCAGCATTGGTGATGAAAATTCTTTTGATGCCCATCTGTCCCATAACACGGACCGGGGTGACGGCCTGCTGGGCGGTGTATCCCTCATAAATGTGGAAACGTCCACTGAATACAAGTACTGGTTTTCCTTCCATAAAGCCGTATACAAGACTGCCGGAATGTCCCTTCACAGTTGACTGCGGGAAGCCGGGAATATCGCTGTAGGGAATTTCAATTGCCGAATCCAGCTTGGTTATTGCTTCTCCAAGACCGGAGCCGAGAATGATCCCGATTGCAGAGGCTTGAAAATTATCTATCTTTTCTAGTATATGGGTGCTAATAGTATATATAGATTCCGGGGAGGTCATAGGTTATTTTACTCGTAGTTTCGGGTTTAATGTACGGATGGAGCTATCAACAGCGCCTTTTCCTCAGTCGTCCGTCTTAACTAGTAACTTAAAAGAGAACGGGATTCTATGGATTTTTCCACTTTAATCGGGATGCTGGTCGGGCTTTCCCTTGTTGTCGGTGCGATTTTTATAGGCGGGGCGGTAGATGTCTTTGTCAACGTTCCCGGTATGATGATCGTTATCGGTGGAACTTTGGCTTCCATTTGTGTTGCCTTTCCTTTTGAAGAAGTTATTCAGGCCATGGTCGCCGGATTCAAGGCTTTTTCTTCCAGAAAGGTTAAAGTCAACGAAGTGGTCAACATCATGGTCAAGGTTGCTGAAATCAGCCGTCGTGAAGGTCTGATCGCCCTTGAGAATGTGCAGACTGAAAATGTTGTGCTGCGTAAATCCTGCCAGCTTATTGCGGACAACGCTGATCCCGAACTCATCCGCGCCACTTTGCAGATTGAAATTTCTGCCATGAGAAGGCGTCATAAAATCGCTCAGGATGTATACAAACGTCTTGCGGGATTGGCTCCGGCTTTCGGTATGCTCGGTACTCTGATCGGTCTGGTCCAGATGCTGTCCAACCTTCAGGACCCTGCATCCATTGGTCCGGCTATGGCTGTTGCGATTCTGACTACTTTTTATGGTTCCCTGCTGGCAACCCTGCTTTTTATCCCCATCGGCGCAAAGCTTAAGGCCAGAACATTGCAGGAACAACTGCATCTTGAGATCATTTTTGAAGGCGCCAAGTCCATCCTTGAGAATAATAACCCCCGTCTGGTTTATGAGAAGCTTTCTTCTTTTCAGGCACCCAAGGACAGATCAGGAGATTAAGCCATGGATGATGAACTCCTGAAAGGATCGTTGCTGGTAGGAGAGGAAGATGATGAGGATGAGCCTAATGAGTGGATAACCACTTTTGCGGATTTATCCATGCTGCTGCTGGTCTTTTTTATCCTGCTTTATTCCATGTCTGAGATTGATGCGAAAAAGTTTGATATGACTTTTCAGTCCGTCAGCAAATCCATCAGCGGCAAATTGCAGAAAATTGCCACCAGCAAGGTCTCCCGCGAAGAAGCTGGTGCCATTCTCAATCAGGTGGTCACCCGCCGGGAGATCATTAAGGCCCAGCGCAAGGTATTTGAAGACGTTAAGTACCTCCAGACTACCAAGGGTGTGGAGGGGATAATGAGCGCAAAATTCGAGGATGGGAAAATTACGATCAAACTGCCGGCCGATGTTCTTTTTGAGCCCGGACAGGTTCAGCTGAGCAAGAGAGGGCGCGTTGCAGTTAAGGCCTTGAAGAATTTTTTTGTGACGCATCCTGACCAGTATATCAACATTAAAGGATATACTGACGATACCCAGCCCAGCAGCAAGAGCAGGTTGAAAGACAATTGGGAAATTTCCTCATTACGCGCGGTAAATGTTTTGCGATACCTCATGAAAATCGGAATTAAGCCGAACAGACTCACTGCAACCGGGCTTGGAGAAATGGATCCTCTTGTTCCCAATAATTCGACGCGTAACCGCCAGCGCAACCGCCGGGTTGAATTTGTTCTGGATAAGATGATGACCGGGCCATAGAGGCACGATTGTAAAATTAATGAAAATTAAAATTTCACTTAAGCGGTAAACATGGTCTTATCGCTGGGGATTTTGTTAAGATTGCCTGTAAAAAAATGGTGATTTTGATCTATTGAATTTATGATTGGAGAGAATAATGGATATTTCGTTTGAGAGCAATTCGGCCAGAGGGGCTTTCAGGACAAGTCTTCCTGGGCTTGGCCTCAGGATTGAAGGGCGTCCCGCACCGTACAGTGTGAAGGATTTTAGTGTTAACGGTCTGGCTTTTTCTGCCGGAGAGGATTCTTTTTCAGTGGAAGAGGAGTTCAAAGTGGATTTTGTCCTTGGCAAAAAAGAGCTTTTGACCGGTCTCGATATTAAGATTGTCCGCGATATCGGTAAGGGGCTGATGGGCTGTATTTATGTCGATTTGGATAAATATCAGGAAGCCCGGTTGGATAAACTGGTGCTTGAAGTTCAGAAACGTATGATTCAGCTGCGCAAGAAAAAAGGCGTGTCTTGATAGTGGGTTGGTGTTGAGCTGTGTATAAAGGTGAACACAAGGTTCTTATCGCTAACAGGGGCGAGATTGCGATTCGTATTGCCCGGGCATGTCTTGAGTTAAACCAGAATTTTGTCTGCGTTTATACAGAGGCGGACAGCGAGAGTGGGCATGTGCGGTTTGCGCGCGAACATGGTGGAGAAGAAAGTCTTTTCCGCATCAGTTCATACCGGGACGCAAATGAGATTTTCAGTGTCGCGGACTGTAGCGGAGCCTCGGCTATTCATCCGGGATATGGTTTTTTTGCCGAAGATTTCCGGTTTGCGAGGCGGGTGATAAGACGTGAAAAACCTTTAATTTTTATCGGGCCTTCGTGGCGGGTTATTCAGGAGCTGGGCGACAAGATCAATACTAAACGATTGGCACGCAGGCTTGGTGTTCCCACTGTTCCAGGGTCCGACAGTCCTATTTATGATGAACTTGAGGCTGTCGAGCTTGCAGACAGCCTTTTTGCATTTCAGAGAGAGCAGGGCTTTCAGGCTCCTGCTGTCATGGTTAAAGCCTCGGCCGGGGGCGGGGGGATGGGCATTGAAGAAGTCAATGACCCGGATGAATTTCGCTCCGTGTACCGCCGAATACGCAACTATGCCAAACGTCAGTTCAATGATGAAGGCGTGCTCATCGAGCAGCGCATCTACGGCTTCAACCATCTGGAAGTTCAGGTGGTTTGCGAGCGCAGCGGAAAGAAACATGTTCACTTCGGAACCCGCAACTGCTCGGTTCAGAGCAGTGGCAACCAGAAGAGAATTGAGGTTGCGCCCGGTTTCGCTCCTAATGAAATACACTACATTTTTAATGCGGCCGAGGTGCTGGAAAGCATTACCGAGCACTCCCTCTCCATGGCACGGGCTGTTAATTATGATAACGTGGGCACATGGGAATGGATTGTAACTCCGCGCGGTGAGCCGTTCCTCATGGAGGTTAACACCCGCATTCAGGTGGAAAACGGTGTTTCAGCTGCAATCGCTGCCATCAAGGGTGAGCACGGTGTAAACATTATCCGTGAACAGATCAGGCTCGGACTTGGTGATCCCATAATTTACAGTCAGCAGGATGTTGAACTCTCCGGTGTGGCTATTGAGTACCGCATTATTGCTGAAAATCCGGATAAAGATTTTGCCCCGTGGGTAGGCACGATTGAGAAGTTCGGCTGGCAAGAACAGGACTGGCTGGAAGTTTATACGCAGGTTCCTACTGACCGGGCTTATGAGATTCCTACAGAGTTCGATCCCAACCTTGCGCTGGCTATTGTGCGTGGGGAAAACCTTGATCATGCTAAAAGGCGGGGGCAGGAATTTTTGTCCAATCTGGTGCTGCAGGGGCAGAATAGGGCGGGCAGAAAACTTGAGTCCAATATTTCCTATTTGATCGATAAAACTTCCGGCTTGCTGGAATTTTAGTATGAATATTGATAAGCGCATCGACACTCTTGCGGAGCGGCTAAGTTACATTAAGGACATTTTCGGGAATCTCGAAAATGCCAATATTTCCATGCTTAATTCGGAGCTTGCGGAGTTTCGCAGTCTGCGTGGGACAATATCCACTGAAAATTCTCTGGCCAGACTTCTCAGGCTTGAGGATCTTTTTTCTTTTCTTGAGTCCAAGCTGGAAAAAGAGCTTGCGCCCATGGACCGGGTGCGTATTGTACGTCATCCACAGCGCATCTGCCTGACTGATATTCTGGAAAATGTTTACGATAACTATACAGAGCTTGGCGGGTTGGGTGAATTCAGCATTGATCCATCCATGCTCATCGCTCAGGCTTATATCACCCGCCGGGTGGGGCAGAAGGTCGTCCATCAGCCGGTCATGGTCATCGGTCAGGAAAAAGGACACGGGCAGGAGTTCCGCAACGGTGGTTCAGTAAAACCCTGGGGTAATGCCAAGGCTCTGCACTACATGAAAGTCGCGCAGGCCGAAGGTATTCCCATCCATACCTATGTTTTTACCCCCGGTTCCTATCCGGTGGAGGATTATCCCGGCGCGGCGCAGCAGATTGCTAAGAATCTTTATGAGATGGGCCAGATTGATGTGCCTATTGTGTCCATTATTTCCGAGGGTGGGTCAGGCGGAGCTGAAGCTATCGGTTTTGCTGACCGCAGGCTCATGCTTTCCCACGGCTACTATTCCGTTATTTCCCCCGAAGGAGCGGCGGCAATCGAGGCCAATCTTCGCGACGGCAGCCGGGTTGACGATTCGCTTATTGCCGGGTGCGCCCGCAAACTCGGCATCACAGCCGAAGAAAATCTTTCCATGGGTTATATTGACCGGGTGATTCAGGAACCCCATCTCGGGGCCAAGCCCGCCAGTTATGATTTTTTCCGCAATTTGCGGTCGGAAGTTATCCGGGCCACCAACGAGGTCTGTATTTCCGTGAAAGGGCTTAAGCTTTTCCGGGCCATGGCTCTCAAGCAGAAAGGTCCGGAAGAGGGCGAGGATGTTTTCATGCGCTGGGCACTCAGCTCACGAGCCCGTGCGCGGTTGGTCGATAAGCGGTATGAAAAATTCCGCAATCTTTCCACAGATGCCTATATGGATCAGCGGTCATTTTTCCTTAAGATGGGCGCGGCTGTGCAGGGTGTGGCCTGGTCTACCAAGTCGCTATTTGTTTACAATCTTGTGGGACGTACTGTGCGTGCGGCCAAGCAGGGTATGGAAGAGATTCAGGCCGAGGCCCATCTGGTTAAGGAACGTACTGCGCGGCTCCTGAAAAAAGGTCAGCCCGGTAACGGTTCATCACCGAAAATTTCCAGCGATGTGCGTGAAAAGCTGCTTTGCCTATCTACCTCTGACCAGTCACCATGCTTTGAGGAAGGACGCTGGAAGTACAGCAGCCCCAAATGCAGGGATGACCGTACCTTCACCTGTCCCAACTCTGCATCCGAAGGTTGTCTTGATCTCTGGGCTCCGGATCTTTTCGGCGATTTTGCCGGGGTATGCAGCAATTGCGGGCACCATTTTCCCATGGAATATCAGTGGTATCTGTATAATGTTTTCAACTATGCCGAGGGTTTTGAATTCAATTCCGGCATAGAAGCTGCCAATCCACTCGGTTACGAAGGGTTTGATCTCAAGCTCGATGAGGCTCGCAAGAAGACCGGGCTGCGTTCATCCTGTATTACTTTTGAGACCCGTCTGGATGGGATTAATGCCGTGGTTATCTGCCTTGCTGCTCCTTTCCGGGGTGGCTCTGTCGGGGCTGCCGAAGGAGAGAAGATTATCCGGGCTGCAGAACGGGCACAGCGTAAGCAGTTGCCGCTTATTTTTTATGCGCATGGAACAGCCGGGATTCGTATTCAGGAAGGTACAAATGGTGTTTTGCAAATGCCTCGTTGTACTATGGCCCTTCGCCGTTACGTTGATGCCGGTGGGTTGTATCTTGTCATTTATGATACCAATTCCTACGGTGGGTCCGTGGCCAGTTTTCTGGGCTGTTCGCCTTACCAGTTCGGTATTCGTTCTTCGAAAATCGGTTTTGCCGGACCGCGGGTTATCACTGAAACTATCGGAATTCCCGTGCCTCCTGATTACCACAATGCATGGAATGCACTTTCTCGGGGACACATTCAGGGTATCTGGGACCGCCGTGAAATGGCCCGCAATATCGGGCAGGCCTTCATGACCATGGGGGGCCGGAATTTATATTATAGGTAGGATGGCTTCACGTTTTGTTTTAGAAATTGTGCGAAGCTGTTTGGAATATACCTTCGTTTGTGTAGGTTCTTATCGTATCTGGATTTCTGTGTTAGGGAGTGTCGCAGCAGGTTGACTTTGCCTGATAATGTCTGCAAATTGCCCGGACCGGATTCTGGTTTCAAGGTTTCCGGTTTTTATATGTAAGAAAATGATATTCGCCCATTGTGGCGGAATATAAGTGAAAATAATTCAGAGGTTTATATAATGCTTAATATTAAGGAACTGCTTGAAGAAATCAAGGCTTCTCCCTATGAAGAAATTGAAATCTCCGTTCCCCATACCGGAACTGTTGAATTTTCCGGACTCAAAGTAGGGGATAAAGTTAATGGTCCTTCCGGTGAATGGAAAGAAAAACCCGGCACTGTGCTCGCTAAGCTTACCCGTGAGCGTAATACCAAAAGTATTACTGCTCCTGAGAAAGGTGAGATTGTTGCCATTCGTGAAGATCTGGAAGGCAGCTTTGTAGAAGCCGGTGAAGTGCTGATCAAAATCCGCCACTTTCTTTCCAAAGAAGAAGTTATTCAGCTGATTCTCAAAAAAGCACTGTTCCTGTTCAATGCTCCCGAAAAAGCCAAATATTATTTCACCCCCGAAGTTGATGCTAAAATCAAAGGCTCCGGTGAACGTTCTGTCAAAGTTACCGAGGGTATGGATTTGTTCATTGTTTCCCGTATGAAAAGGGAAACCCCGCTGAACTACAGCGGTCCCGAAGGCCTGATTTACTCCGTTTACTTCCATAACGGTGACAACGTTGATGCAGCGCAGCCGCTGATCGGGATCTGCCCCGCTGACCAGCTCAAGCAGATTCAGGAAGTGGTGAACCGAGTCCAGAGTGAATGGGAAGAGGTTGATTAATAAGGGCTTTTGCCTTTTTAAATCTTGCCATTGACGGACTCTTTTTTTCCGTATTAATAAAGGATTTTTGACATGGGTAATGTTCTTCAGATCAGGGTCATGGCACGCACATATGATGAGGCGGAAGTTGAGAAAAAATGGCCTTATCTGGTTGAGACTGCTTGGGAACAACCGCACGTTGAAGGCCGTCCGCACGGGGTTATCGAACTTGTCGAGGACCTTAAGGACAGGCTGGAGTTGGGCATGATCCCGGATGAAAAGGCCGATGCCATGGCGGATTCGATCCGTAAGGCTTACGATCTAAAATTGCGCATGGAAAAAGCTCTTGGCGACTGGAAGGCTTCGGAAGCCAATACTATCAGCTACGATCTTGAAGACGAGCTGAGTTCCGCGGAAAAAATCGCATCCAAAAGAAAATTCAGATAATGGGGGCCTAAATGGCTGGAAGCATGAATAAAGTAATTTTGATAGGCCGTATCGGGCAGGACCCGAAACTTTCATATACAACATCCGGTCAGGCTTTTGCAAACTTCTCAGTTGCTACTGACGAAGGTTACAAAGACCGCAACACCGGACAGAAGGTTGATAAGACCGAATGGCATCGTGTTACCGCATGGAGACACACTGCTGAGTTCGTGGGCAAGTATCTTTCCAAAGGCCGACTGGTTATGGTTGAAGGTAAATTGCAGACCCGCAAATGGCAGGATCAGAACGGTCAGGACCGCTACACAACTGAAATCGTTGCTAACAATGTTCAGGGACTTGACAGCAGACAGGATGCAGGCGGTTTTCAGGGCCAGCAGCAGGGTGGATACCAGCAGCAGGGCGGTGGTCAGTACAACAACAACCAGCAGCAGGGTGGCGGCTATCAGGGTCAGCCCCAGCAGCAACAGTACAACAACCAGCAGCCTCAGCAGCAGGGCGGCGGTTTTCAGGAAGAAGAGGATCTCGGTCCTGCATTCCCTTCCGAAGCCAGCGGTATGGACGAAGTACCGTTCTAAGCAGGCTTGCAAACCAGCAAAATCAAATCCCCAATCTCAACGAGATTGGGGATTTTTTTATTCCAAAGCAGAATTTATGAAAACAGAGCAGCGAAGCCCAAATAATAGTTTTTGAAGAGTTCAGAGAAACTTTTCCAATAAATTTTTTTGGTCCCGCTGAAAGTGCCTGCCGGGAGGCTCCCCCGAAGGGTAACTGCAGGTATTTTATCTAGGCAATTCAGGAAACATTTCTTTCACGATAGCTGAGGCTTCCTGTGTAGCCATGATAGCGCCGAATTCACTGGTGAAGGGTTTCAGCTCGTCGATGAGAAACGGGAGGTCTTCTATGCAGGCTTTCGCGGAGCTGAAAGGCATCGGGCCTTGCCCTGTTGCATTTGTCGTCTGCTGCTCCATCTGCGCATCTTGGGCCATATCAACCTGTTCGAGAGGCTTTGACTGGTACAGATGGCACGAGAGCTTCCATGCCACCTGCAGGTCTCTGTATGCTTTACGATATTCTTTTAGCGAGGTGTAGGCCTGTCCACGAAGCATGAAAGCCTGCGCTTTCTTTTCTTCTGTGTAGTCGGAATCAATTATGTCGGTCAGCTTTGCAACTGCTGCATCATATTCTTTTTGTAGAGCGTAAACGTGCGCCTGCTCAATTGGTTTATAGAAAAATGAGCATCCCGGCGCAGCCAGCAGTAGCATGATTAGGACGGCGGTCAGGCTGCGGAATGTTTGTGCAGTTGCATTCATAATGAAAGATTATCGCACAGCCTGAGGCCGGGTGTCTACGGATTAGGCAGCACTACTCGTTGCCGTTCATCGCAGTCACCTACGATCGTATCGATTTCTGCTTTCTGGTCTGGCTTGATGTCCAGAAATTTGACCCTGTAACCGCAGGAGCATTGCGTTTTGTTTTGCTCTGTGCATATTCCGCAAAAAATTGGGAGTCTGTTTTTTAATGAGTATATCTTCAGGTTCAGGAAATTGTTGTCTTTGAGGTCCGCGTCAGTGTGGAAGAAGCAGCCTTCAGCACAAAGATGATGCACTGCACCGTTGACACTTTTAGACATTGCGGGGTCATTTTCGAAACTAATTTCAATCGGGATATTTACATTTATTGGGCATGACGATTTTGCAAGCCTGCATTTTCGGTTCAGGCAGTCGCATATGAAGTTTTCGTGGTCGTCTAAGAAGACAGTTTCTTTATGTTTTTCTATGCTTCTGATGGTAGGTATTGCTTTTGAAATGCTTAGTATCCGGTTTCGCTCTCCGCATGAGGTCTGCATAATTTTCCGCACATCAAGAATCATCCCGGAATATTCTTTTTCCAACATCGTGTTGCAGAATTTCATAGGGCAGGAACAAAACTTAAGTTCCATATATTTCGAAATACTAGAATCAGAATATTGCTCAGGATTGTCGGTGTAGATGATGACCTGGTTGTTTTGGTAACTCATTTTACTCCACCAGATTTATAGCTTGTAGGGTGTAATAAACACGGGAGAAACCTGTTCACCTGCAGGCCGGAGCAGGTGTCGGAGACGGACTTCCCTTCACACGATCAAGTGGAAAGTCTGGCCAGGTTTCATCCCGTGAAATAAGGATTTATTCGCCTAGCCTACGAAATCAAAATGGCAGGGGGGAATAGATATGTGCATGTCTGCGTCTATTTCCGGTAGATGAAAAAGAAAGTAGAGGTGCTTTGAGGGAGGCGCGATAAAGAGATTGCCTTTCATGTGTGCTTTGATAATGCCTTCTGGAAGGCCGTGTTTTGCTGCCAGTTGTTTTATGCCCATGCCGATCAGAATCATTGCTTCCTTTTTGAACTGGACTTCAAACAGTGAAATTCTGACCGCTTTTCGTTCATTGAGTTTTACCTCTGCGCATCCGCACATTGAATCTGGGATAAACATATGCTCCTCCGGTTTATTGTTATGATTTGAAGTTGAGTTTCAATATCAATTAAATTTTAGACAGCTTGTTGTCAACAACAAAAGGAAAAATGTTGAGAGTATGATTTTATGTTGTGTTGGGAAAAGCAGTCAGGCTTTATGCTGATTTTATATATGAGGCTTGATCAATTTATTATGAATCTGCTTGGACTGGTCAGGTTTAATATCCATGAACTGGATTCCGTATCCGTATATTCCGCTTTGAGGAGTACTGCTCCAGCGGATTCCACCGCAGATGGGCAGCTTGTTGTCGATATCATTTATGCGGATGTTTACAAGGTGGTTATCAGAAAGATCGGTGCTTGTTTTCATGAAGCACCCGTACTCGGAGAGGTTGACGATCATTGCTTTGTATTCCTTTGCCATGACATGGTCATCCTCATAGCTGATTATGACAGGTAGTTCTACATTGATACGACGATGGCGACGAAGTTGGGCTTTGGTTTTGAGGGTACAGTCATTGTAAAATTGGTCAGGGTCATCAACATAATAAGCGGCATTTCTGTTGACCCGAGTGCGCATGAGCGGCTTTGCGGAAGCCATGGTAAATATCTTGTTGCGCTCACGTGATGGTATATCCATAACCTTTTTCATCTCAAGGAGCATGCCGGAAAAGTCTTTACTTAAGGCTTCGCGAAAAAAATGTTCCAGTTCAGTGCAGAACTTTATGTCCATTTGTGAGTGGGTCTGTAAATTACGGTAGGGAAGCTGGTTATCAGTGAAAGCAAGAATGGATAATTTGATTGCTTTGTTCATGGGGTCCTCCTGAATATAAAAAGCCCGGAACCAACGTCTGGTTCCGGGTCAATTTAATCATGAGGAATGATTTAGAGTGTTACATTTGAATTAAATTTCAAACAACATTTCGAGATCGTCACGGGTAAGTGACTTGAGTGCAGACTGGCCGGGGATAATGGCATCCGCTACGCTTTTCTTCATTTCCTGCAGTCCGAGGATTTTTTCTTCCACAGTATTCTGGCAGATCATCTTGTAGGCGAAGACCTGACGTTTCTGGCCGATACGGTGGGTTCGGTCAGTAGCCTGATTTTCCACTGCGGGGTTCCACCACGGATCGTAGTGGATAACGTAGTCGGCAGAGGTCAGGTTAAGGCCGGTACCACCCGCTTTCAACGAGATGAGGAAGATAGGGATATCCGGGCTGTCATTAAAGCGGTCGACCTGTTCGAAGCGGTCCTTACTGGAACCGTCAAGATAGGTAAAGGGGATGTCCTTAATGGTCAGCCAGGAGCGGATCACGTGCAGCATCTGGACGAACTGGGAGAAGACCAGAACCTTGTGCCCGCCTTCGACAATATCAAAGATGAGATCCTTGAAGGCATCGAATTTACCTGAGGGCAGGTTGGTGGACAGGCCGGGCATATCCAGCTTGAGCAGACGCGGGTGACAGCAGATCTGGCGCAGCTTGAGCAGGGCGTCGAGAATAGACATCTGACTTTTGGCCATGCCTTTTTCGTCCACGTCTCTGAGAACCTGATCTTTGAGGCGCTTGGCAAGGGCGTTGTAAAGTTCGCGCTGTTCCTCGATGAGATCGCAGTAATGGACGGTCTCGATTTTAGGCGGCAGGTCCTTGGCCACCTCGGATTTAGTACGGCGCAGGATAAACGGTTTCACCCTTGTGCGCAGGTAGTTGAGGGTGTCTTCGTCACCATCCTTGATGGGTTTGACGATACCGCGCTGAAAAGCGTGCTGTGAACTGAGGAAGCCGGGCATAAGGAACTCGAACAGGGACCAAAGCTCAAAGAGGTTGTTTTCAATGGGCGTACCGGAAAGGCAGAGGCGCATATCACTCTTGAGTTTGCGCACCGACTTGGCGGTGATAGTGTTCGGGTTCTTGATGTTCTGTGCTTCATCAAGAATTACAGAAGTATATTCGTGCTTGAGCAGCTCTTCAAGATCACGGCGCAGCAATGCGTAAGTGGTGATTACGATTGTGGAGTCCGGTATTTTCTTGAACAGATCCTCGCGTCTTGATCCGTAAATGGTCAAGACCGGTAGGTGCGGACAGAATTTCTGCGCTTCACGTTCCCAGTTGGGCATAACCGAAGTCGGTACAATAATCAGGTTCGGTCCGGTAATGCCCCGTTCGTACAGGGAAAGGATGAAGGACAGGGTCTGGATGGTTTTACCTAGCCCCATTTCATCTGCAAGGATACCGCCGAACTTGTAGTCGCGCAGGAAGTTCAGATAGCTCAGGCCCTGTACCTGGTAGGGACGCAGGGTGGCATTCAGAGCCTTGGGCTGGTTGAGCATCTTGATTTCATCGAAGTTGTGGATTTTCTCACGCAGCTTGACGAAATGTTCGTCGGTTTTTGCGTCGGGAAGGTCCTCGATGATTTTATCCAGCACGGGAGTTTCATACTGCTCGAACTGCTGGCGCGGAGGCTGCTCGGGATCGTAACCGAGTGCCTTGAGCTTGTGGCTGAGTTTTTTGAGCCACGATTCCGGCAGGCTGGTGTATGAACCGTCTTTGAGCTGGACGTATCGTTTGCCCTGACTCCATGCTTCCCATATTTTTTCAATGGGGACGCGCTGGTCATCGTATTCGACATTGATGTCGAGGTTGAACCACTTATTATCTTCATCGGTCTCAACTTCAGCGACAATCTGCGGGGAGGTGAGCCTTACCTTGTAACGGGTCAGGTTCTTCTCTCCGTAGATCCGGTAAGCTTCAACCAGCTGCGGGTAATGGTCGAGCAGGAAGGTGATAGCTGCTTCCTGTTCCATAAACCATATGGAGTTGTTCCGCGGCTGGAAACCCATGTCTCGAAGCTCGGCAAAGAGCTGTGCTTCCTCGTCCTGGGCACGGCGTACCAGATAGGATTTCTCGCCATCTTTGTAGCTGCCGGTCTGCAGGTCGGGGTTGGGTTCGCCCATGGAGATTTCCCCATGTTCGGTCTCGTAAATATTGTCGACCCTGATGGTCAGCAGAGAGCCTTCCTCGTTGAGGTAGAGCTTGGGATTGAATGTAGCCGGAACAAAGAACGGCTGCATCTTCTCAAGGAATTCCTCATGGTCATGCAGGTCGGAAACCGGAATCTGGGTCCATACGCGGTCAAGGAATTCCGGGATCTCTCCGGGAGGAATAACCGGGTTCTGGATGCGCATTTCCTGCACCAGTTTAGGCGCGAGGGTGGTCTGGACGGGGTAGAAACCCTGTTTCCAGTATACCCAGAGCGGGAGGCGGCCATAGAAAAATACTTCGTCATCATCCATAATAGAGAAAGGCGGCTTGCCTTCGTCGGAAAGGAGAATGTCGAAAGAGAGGCCTTCCTCGGAAAGTTCCGGGGAGAGCTTAAGCTGCATGGTCCTGCTTTCGATGCGGATTGGAATATCCGTGTCTCGCAGGAACATGTAGTATTCATCTTTAATGGCTGTGAAGAACCATGCATGCAGGCCGGAAGGAATTTCTACCCGGTGGCCGCGATAATCAAGGTAGTGCCCGATCTGTTCGGCTACCTGTGGCAGGCTGGGGGAGGTTTCGCTCCATTCCGGTTTATCAATCACATTCTGCAGTTCTATTTCATTCTGCACCTGTGAGAGGCCGGATTTGTTCTGGCGGGCACGGAAAAGTGCCACCTGCAATCTTTCCGGTTCCGGATACATGCGGTAAAGAATGTAGTGTTTGCCTGCTTCCGGTTCCAGTTCCGTTGCGAAAAAGGAACGGAAATTCTGGCGCCAGTCACTCTGCTTCTGGTTTTCAGCCTTTTCTTCCTCGGAATCGAGGGAGAGAAGCAGTTTCAGCGCGGCAGCACCTACATGTTTGCATACGCCGGAAAATGATTCCGGGCAGTTGCAATAATGGTTAATGCTTTCCTCGGCTAGGTTGAGACCCAGCTCCGAGGAGTAGTTTTGAAAATCGTCGCCTTGAATGGAGGCATCAACGTCCCAGTACCTTTCGCGCTTTTTAAGGTCTAATTTTTGGACCCCGTCAGAGTTAACGATAGTGCGCGCACCGTCCAGAATGTATTCCGGGACAGTGTCCGAGACAAATGATTTGAGAATTGACTTTACTACAGCTTCTTCGTTTTGAGACATAATAACATTTTCCCCGAACTGTAACTTTCCTTAGTTAATTATATCTTATATGAAATAAATGTCTTATATAAATAATAGATTGAATTGAATCGCTTTCGCTGAATCCGTAAGGTAAAAAGCGCTTCCGGTCAATCTGTATCGGTTGATTACTTGGCTTTTAATCCACAATAGTCCATACTGCATATATTATCAATGTAGTTGGCTTAATGAAAGATTTTTATTCAAAAAAATAAGGATAACATGAATAGATTGATTGTAGTTCTGGTGATCCTCTGTTGTCTGGCGGTGTTTCCCGCCTGTTCACAGGATAGTGTTCAGGATTCTCCTAAAAATAAGGTTTCAGCCCCGGTTGTGGAGAGTCCCGATAGTTCTGAACCGATTTATGGAGGGCGGCTTACGGAACCTGCTCTGGCTGAGCCCATGTGCCTTATTTCAACCCTTTCCACTGATGCGGCCAGTCACGCAGTCGCCAGTAAGATATTTGTTTCTCCGCTTAAATACAATAAAGATATTGAATTAGTTCCATACGCAGCAGAATCTTTTGAAGTTCTGGAAGGTGGAAAGCTGCTTAAATTTAAGTTGCGTGAGGATATCAAGTGGTTTGACGGAGAACCCCTTACCGCCGAAGATGTTGAGTTTACGTATAAAATGATGGTTGATCCGGATACGCCGACCGCATATGCCGGGGATTTCCAGAATATAAAAGAATTTAAACTGACCGGGAAATATACTTTCGAAGTGCGTTACGATAAAGTATTCGCCCGTTCCCTGATTACCTGGGCCTCGGATATTCTGCCCAAGCATATTCTTGAAAATGAAGACCTGAATACTACAAAGTACAGACGCAATCCGGTAGGTGCAGGCCCCTATAAACTTAAGGAGTGGGTTCCCGGACGACGATTGATACTTGAGGCTAACGATGATTATTTTGAGGGGCGGCCCTATATTGATGAGTTGGTCTACCGGGTCATACCCGATCTTTCAACTCAATTCCTTGAGCTTAAAAGTGGTAGTCTCGACAACATGGGACTGACACCGCAGCAATATCTTTTTCAGACCAAGAGCGCGAATTGGGAACGTGATTTTAATAAATTTAAATATCTTTCCTTTTCTTATTCCTATCTCGGATTTAATATGGAGAGTCCTTTTTTCAAAGATGTGCGGGTCCGTCGGGCCATAAATTACGCCATTGATAAAGAGGAAATAGTTAAAGGTGTGCTTCTCGGCCTTGGGTATCCGGCTATGGGACCATACAAACCCGGGACATGGGTGTATAACGACAAGCTCAAGCCTTATGGTTACCATCCTGAAAAAGCAAAAGCCTTGTTCAAGGAAGCGGGTTGGGCTGACACTGATGGAGACGGTATTCTGGATCGGGATGGCAGGCCGTTTTCCTTTACTATTCTTATTAATCAGGGAAACTCCTTGCGTATTAAGGCTGCAACAATTATTCAGAACCGTCTGAAGGGGGTCGGAATAGAAGTTAAAATCAGGACTGTGGAGTGGGCGGCGTTCCTTAATGACTTTATTTTGAAAGGTCGTTTTGATGCTACTTTACTTAGTTGGAATATATTGCAGGACCCTGATAGCTATACTGTCTGGCATTCATCCAAGGCCGTAGACGGCGGACTTAATTTTATCAAATATAAAAATAGCGAGCTTGATGAATTACTGGATCGTGGGCGTTCCACTCTTGATCAGGCTGAGCGCAAAGTCATATATGACCGCATTCAGGAAATAATGCATGAAGAGCAGCCGTATTGTTTTCTTTATGTTCCCATGGCCCTGCCGATTTACAGCAGCCGGATTAAAGGTTTGAAAGTGGAACCCGCTGGTCTGGGCTACAATGCCGACTGGTGGTGGATTCCCGCACAATTACAGAAGAAACCGAGTTTACAGCAGTAATTATGATACGCATTAATGAAATCACTGACGTTGTCAGTTCCTATATTGATGACCCTGATCTGGACCTGATCCAGCGGGCTTATGTTTTTTCCGCACGGGCACATGAAGGGCAAGTGCGTCTTTCCGGTGAACCTTATCTTGCCCATCCCTTGCATGTGGCCAAGATTCTGGCTGACATGCGCCTTGATGAGCCAACTGTGGCCGCCGGCCTGTTGCATGATACAGTTGAAGATACCGATACCACCATTGATGAGATTGCTGATCTTTTCGGTGAAGAAGTTGCTGATATTGTTGACGGTGTGACCAAGATCAGCATGATGGATTTTGAATCCAAGGCCATCGCCAAAGCGGAGAATATCCGTAAGATGATTCTGGCTATGGCGGAGGATATCCGCGTGCTTATGGTGAAGCTGGCCGACCGTCTGCACAACATGCGCACCCTTGATTTTCAGAAGAATTACAAGCAGCTGCTCATTGCGCAGGAAACCATGGATATCTATTCCCCGCTTGCCAACAGGCTGGGGCTGTACATGGTCAAGCGCGACCTTGAGGACCTTTGTCTCTTCTACCTCAAGCCGGATGTATATCAGGATATTACTGACGGTCTGGAACGGCAGCACACTGTCGGAAAAGAATATGTGGACAACGTCATCGGATTGCTAACCGGTATTCTCGAAAATAACGAGATTGAAGGTCGCATCAAAGGACGGACCAAGCATAAATACAGCATCCATAAGAAGATGCAGCGTCAGGGCTTAAGTCTTGATCAGGTTCATGACATCATTGCTTTCCGGGTAATCGTTGATTCCGTGAAGGACTGTTACTCCGTGCTCGGTCTGGTCCATTCCATGTGGAAGCCTGTATCCGGCAAGTTCAAGGATTATATTTCCATTCCCAAGGCCAACATGTACCAGTCCCTGCACACCACGGTCATCGGACCGGAAGGTGAGCGTATCGAGATCCAGATCAGGACCGAAGAGATGCAGCAGGTAGCAGAGTACGGTGTTGCCGCGCACTGGCAGTACAAGGAATCCGGTAGGAGTGATTCCAAGCAGAACCGCGATGCCGAGCGTTTTTCATGGCTCAGGCAGATTATGGATTGGCAGCGGGAACTTGAAGACCCTCGCGAATTCATGGCTTCCCTGCGTTTCGATCTCTTCAACGATGAGGTCTATGTGTTCACCCCGGCAGGGGAGATCAAGGAATTGCCGGACGGGGCCACCCCGGTGGACTTTGCTTTCGCAATTCACACCGAAGTCGGTAACCACTGTACCGGGGCCAAAGTTAATGGCCGCATGGTTCCGCTTAATTCGGTACTCAAGAATGGTGATACCATTGAAGTATTCACCGATAAAAAGCGTAAGCCCAGCCGCGACTGGCTTAAGTTTGTGAAAACAGCCAAGGCCCGAACCCGCATCAAGCACTATATCCGCACCGAGGAGAGGACCCGTTCCATTATCCTTGCCAAGGAACTGCTTGAAAAAGAAGGGCGCCGCATGAATATTAATGTGGCTAAGGCCATGAAAGACGGTTACTTCATCATGCTGGCTGATGAGTTTAACTTTGGGCATGTTGACGATCTGCTCTCAAATATCGGTTACTCACGCATTACTCCGCGTAAGGTGCTGGGGAGGCTGCATGCTATCCTTAACGAAGCTGAGGGTATTGAAGAAGAACCGAAGCAGGAGCAGCAGCATCAGGAGCATGACGGGGATAAAAGTAAAGGCGTAGCCAGCTCTATCGATATCGAAGGTGTGGATAATGTTCTGATTCGTTTTGCCGGATGTTGTACTCCGCTGCCCGGTGAGCCGATTATCGGTTACATCAGCCGTGGGCGTGGAGTTGTTATCCACTCCGCCACCTGTCCGAATATCAAGAGTCTTGAAGAGGAAAGGTTGCTGAATGTTTCATGGACCGGCGGACAGGAAGAATCCCAGCACCCGGCCCAGATCCGTATCCGCTGCCGTAACAGCAAGGGTATGCTGGCAAAGATTTGTACCGTGCTCACTGAGATGGATGTGAACATTGATTCCGGTGAATTCAAGTCCGACCTCGACGGCAGTTCCGTATTGGAATTCACAGTTGAAGTTACCGACCTCGGTCACCTGCATCGTTCCCTGAATAAACTCAAGACCATTGAGAATGTGCTGGAAGCTACACGTTTGAGTTAAGCGTCCACCATCATAGAGAATAAAAACTCCCGCTGAACCAGGTTCGGCGGGATTTTTTTTATAGCTCTTCCAAAATGGTTTGCGTGGGCAGAACTTCGATTAGCTGCGGGCTGTACAATTCAGACCAGACGAAATTATGGTGCTCAATGATTGTTTTTGCTTTTAGGTACGGTTTGTTCGCAGTGGTGTGTGCGTCAGAGACAACACGAACCTTGTAGTCCATGCTTGCGGCCTGCCGGACTGTGGTGTCAATGCAGAAATCGGTACAGCAGCCGCTTATGATCAACTCGTTTATCTTCAATTCTGCCAGTGTTTCGGCAAGCTGAGTTTTACAGAAAGCATCGCAGTGGACTTTTTCGACGGTTAAATCTGTTTTGCGATAATCAAGTTCGCTCATAATTTGCCAACCTTCCGTTCCTGCCCCTAGTCCATCTTCTTCGCTGTTGTGGCGGATAAATATCAGCGGCATCCCATCCTTGCGGAACTTTTCGATGAGTTGATTGATTCTGCCGATGACGCCATTTGCGTCATAGCGGTTTCCGGCAGCGAACAATGCTTTTTGCATATCAATGACCAGTAGGGCTTTCATGCTGATTTCCTGTTTTTTCGGGATAGTTGATTGAAAAACTGATTCTAAGCAGTACTTATTTTATTTTTATCCATAATGAAAGTTTAGATTTTATTTCTTAACTATCTGTTATCAAGCATTAATTTAGATAAACAAAAGTTTTAAACATTTAATTAAAACGAATTATTTAAACAAACGTTTGACTTTTGTTTAACCTGCGTTTAAATCTCACATTAATAAGAATGAGAAATTCTCAGCTGAGAGGTTTAAATATGACAGTCCATCCAAAAGGAAAAACGAACAAGGCCCGTGGTGAAGAGACCCGCGAGAAGTTGATTGAAGTCGGCCTGCGGCTATTTGCCATGAACGGTTTTAACGGCGTGAGCATGCGCAGTCTTGCTTCAGAGGCTGAAGTGAACCTTGCAACCGTCGGTTATCATTTCGGAGGCAAGCAGGGGCTTTATGAAGCTGTGTTCAGGGAAATTATTAAATTTCGTGATGAGTTTATGCCCAGCCCTGAAGTTGTCCGGGAGCATGTTGAGCAGTTCAAGTCCGGTGAGATTTCCAGGGAAGAAATGGTGGCATGGTTCTTTCGCGCACAGATGGAAGGAATACTTTCTGACCCGATTACTATCTGGGGCATCATGCTGATAAATCGCGAAATGGCTGCTCCCAGTGAAGTATACCCGATTTTGGATAAGGATTTCTTTGAACCTTCCATAAAATCCATGAATGTTTTGCTGCAAGCCGCCATGCCGGAGGGAACTTCATATACCGAGGTTCTGGCTACCGGGACTGCTTTGATCGGTATTGTTCTGAAGTTCGTTAAGGCCAAGGCGTTTACTGATCGAGTAGGCTGGGATGAAATGACTCCGGAGCGGATTGAAGAACTTATTAATATTCTGTCCAGAAGGGTCGTGGCATTTGTCTGCTGCTAGGAGGGATTTTAAAATGAAAAAACTGATAATTATTTCAATATTGGTACTCGGTTTTGCTTTGACAGGCTGCAAGGAAAAGCCTGCCCCGGTGCAGGAGATTTTGCGTCCGGTCAAAACCATGCAGGTTGGCGAAGGTGCTTCCGACAGAAACTGGGTATTTTCCGGCACAGCAGAGGATGCCCTGCAGTCTGATCTGTCCTTTCGTGTAGGTGGAAAGATTGTTTCTTTCCCCGGTGACCAGATCGGACGCAAGTTCCGGGCCGGGGAAGTTATCGCCCGATTGGACCCTGAAGATTACGAGCTGGAAGTTAGACAGGCGGAATCAAATCTTGAGCAGGTCCGCGCTAACTTCGTTCGCGCCAAGGCTGATGTTAAGCGTATCAGCCAGCTCTACGAGCGCAAGGTTGTTTCCAAGTCCGAACTCGACCAGTCAGAAGCTGACTTTAAATCCTATCAGGCGCAGCTGAATGCTTCAGCAAAGAAACTTGATATTTCCCGCAAACGCCTGCGCTATACCGTACTCAAGGCACCCTTTGACGGTTGGGTCGGAGCCGTAGCAGTGAACGTTCACCAGAACGTGCAATCCGGTCAGAAAGTCATCGGTTTCAATGCCGGTAAGCAGATGAAGATGCATATCTCGTTGCCTGATACTTTGATTTCCACAGTGGAAGAGGGCGAGGAAGTACAGGTTGCTTTTGATGCCCTGCCCGGTAAAGTAATGAAGGGCGTGATCATGGAAGTTGGTATCGGTACTAACGAGGGAGCTTCATTTCCGGTCAAAGTTTACCTTGATAATTCCAAGCAGATAGTCCGTAGCGGTATGTCCGGCAATGTCCGTTTTGATGGACGTTCCGCAGGAACGAACGTCTTCGTGGCTCCTTCTGCAATCGTTGGTAATCCTGACGGAACCAAACATGTCTGGGTGGTTGAGAACGGTTCAGTAGTTAAACGCCGTGATGTTGAGGTTGGTCCCATTTCAGCGAAGGGTATCCTGATTAAAAATGGTCTTAAGTCCGGCGATACCGTGGTTACTCGCGGAGTCCATTCTCTTAAGGAAGGTCTCAAGGTCCGTAATGTCGGGGGGCTGTCGTGAACCTCGCCAGATGGTGCATAGAAAACAATAGGACTTCCATTGCCCTGTTTGTGCTTATCGCTTTTGCCGGGGTGTCCACTTTTTTTAGTATCCCCAAGTCTGAGGACCCTGATTTTACCATCAGGACCGCTGTTATTCTGACTGTTTTTCCCGGAGCTTCTCCGCAGAGGGTAGAAGAGCTGGTTACTGATAAACTTGAAGAAAAGATCAGGGAAATTGATGTCATCAAGAACGTCAAATCCCAATCCATGACCGGACTTTCCATCATTGAGGTGGAATTTCAGGATAGCCAGAAAAATATGACCCCGATCTGGCAGCGGCTGCGCAACAAAGTGCTCGATGCCAAAAAGGATCTGCCTGCCGAGGCTTATGAGCCGATAGTCAACGATGAGTTCGGGGACGTTTTTGGTATTGTGGTCGCACTTACCGGGGACGGTTTCAGCTACCGTGAGCTTAAAGATGTTGCTGACTATACCCGTGATGAACTGCTTTCCATACCAAGTGTCGGTAAAGTTGACCGCTGGGGTTTGCAGGATGAGAGGGTTTTTGTTGATTTCTCCAATTCGCGCATGGCTGCAGCGGGAATCACGCCCTTTGCTCTGGCCCAGATGCTCAGCCAGCAGAATATGATCCGCCCAAGTGGTTCGGCAAAAGTCGGGCCGGAGCGCATCTATATTGAGCCTACCGGGGAATTTAAATCAGTCGACGACATTAAAGATATGTCCCTGCGCGTCGAAGGCATGCGGACCTCGCTTAAGCTTTCCGATGTAACAGATATTACCCGTGGTTTTGCGGACCCGCCGGGAGTAATGGCCCGCTACAACGGCGATCCGTGCATCATGCTGGCTATATCTATGGCCGACGGTAACAACATCATGGAAGTCGGTGAGCTGGTTTCTGCCAAGCTGGAAAAACTGTCCAAAGACCTTTATCACGGCATGGATTACAACGTGGTTGTTTATCAGCCGGATTATGTTGATACGGCGGTTACCGACTTCATGATCAACCTGCTCGAATCATTTATCTTCGTTGTAATCGTCATCCTCGTTTTTGCCGGTTTTAAGACTGGTCTGGTTGCAGGTTCACTTGTTCCAATGGCTATGCTCGGCTGTCTTGGGCTGATGCCTCTTTTTGATGTGGGACTGCAGCGTATTTCCATTGCTTCGCTGATTATCGCGTTGGGTATTCTGGTTGATAACGGGGTTGTTGTTTCCGAGGCCATTCTGGTGCGCCTTGCTTCCGGTGAGGAACGGTTGAAGGCTGTTGCCGGGGCTGTATCCGAGCTTTGGATGCCGTTGCTGGCAGCTTCTTTGACCACTGTCTTCGCCTTTCTGCCCATTCCGTTGGCAGAGAACACCACCGGGGAATACTGCTTTTCCCTGTTCATCGTAGTCAGCCTGACCCTACTTTGCTCGTGGGGGCTGTCCATGTCCATGGTTCCCATGCTCTGCTACTACGTGCTTAAGCCCAAGGTCGTTATACAGACCTTTTCCAGCCGCATGTACCGAATTTACAGGTCCATGCTGCTCTTCTGCCTCAGGCATCGCCCCAGTTTTCTGGTGGTGGTGCTGATCGGTTGTATGACCGCGTTCTGGGGATTCCAGTTTGTACCCAAGATGTTCTTTCCGCCCAACGAGCGCGCCCAGTTCACTATTGATTTCTGGCAGCCCTTTGGTACTGACATCACCTCCACCGCTGACGAAGTGGGTAAGCTCGAGAGATTCCTGCTTGCTGACGAGGGCGTGGATAGTGTGGGAACTTTTATCGGTCACGGCGGACCGCGCTGGTATCTGCCGCTGAACCTTGAACAGCGCAACGACAACCTTGCCACATTCGTAGTTAATACCAAGAGTGTTGAAGCTACTGATGAAGTCATTGAGCGCACTCGTATGGAACTCAAATCCCATTTCCCGGATGCCGATTTCAGTCTTAAAAAACTGATGAACGGTCCTCCGGTCGGTGCTCCGGTCCAGATCCGTATTTCCGGGCCTGACCAGCAAACCCTTTACCATTTGCGTGATAAGGTTGCCGCGCTGGTTGAGCATACCCCCGGCGTTGCCCGTGTATGGGATGACTGGGGACAGTGGACCAAAAAGATGGAAGTGAATGTTGATCAGGATAAGGCCCGTCAGGCCGGACTGACCAGTTCCGATGTGGCACTCAGTCTACAATCAAGTATGAGCGGATATCAGGCTTCAACCTATCGCGACGGTGATACAAATATTCCCATCATGCTGCGCAGTGAAGGGGATTTCCGTGACCGTCTGGATAAACTTGAAAGTTTGAATGTCTATTCCTATCAGGATCAGAAAAATGTTCCCCTGAGCCAGATCGCATCATCTGAATTGGTCTGGCAGCCCTCGGATATCCGGCGCAGGGACCAGACACGGACCATGACAGTCAAGGCTGACTTGTTCGACGGTTATTTTGCCATGCAGACCCTGAATGCGGTGCGGCCTGAAATCGAAAAGATGATGCATTCCGAAAGCTGGCCTATGGGATATTCTGTTGCTTACGGCGGTGAGTTCGAGAAGAGTCAGGAAAGCCAGGAAGCCATCAACGCCAACATGCCTCTTGCCATGGGGCTTCTGGTGCTGGTGCTGATCTTTCAGTTCAACTCCTTCCGCCGTCCGCTGATCATCCTGCTTACTTTGCCGCCGATGATGTGCGGTATTACGCCGGGGATGATCCTGACCAATTCGCCTTTCGGATTCATGCCCATGCTGGGGATGATCAGTCTGCTTGGGATTATCGTTAACAATGCAATTATGCTCATTGACCGTATTGAAATCCTGCGCGGTCGCGGGATGGGGCTTGATAACTCCATTGTGCTGGCATCCCTTGAGCGTGCAAGGCCGATTATCATGACCGCCACCACGACCATTATCGGCATGGTCCCGCTGTCCCTGCAGGGTGGTGAGATGTGGCGTCCCATGGCCAACTGCATTATGTCCGGGCTTATGTTCGCCACCGTACTGACGCTGATTCTCTGCCCGGTGCTCTATTCTCTCTTCTTCAAACAGAGTTTTAAGAAGTACCAATGGGATCAGGCTGTGGTTGAGCAGGGCAGTGATTTGTAAAAACTAATTGTGCTAAAAAATGCCTGCTTATTTATAGCAGACCCTCAAATTAAGAAACCCCCGGCTTTTCAAAGCCGGGGGTTTCTTCTTTCTGCTGTGTGCGATTTTTTTATTCAGCTGTGGTCGGGTCAATCATGGTCCGTACTTCGGCAACACTGTTAGCGGGGAATCCGCCTTTTTCTGCATGTTCGCGGACTGACGCTTCGTCCGGGGCAATGTAGATGCAGTAAATCTTGTTGTCAGTAACGTAGCTTTGCACCCACTGAACCTGCGGTCCGAGCTCATTCAGGACTGAACATGATTTTTGCGAAATTTCCTGCAAAGTTTCCGGTGTTAAATCTCCTGCTCCCGGAATTTCTCTCTCGATGACATATTTAGGCATTTGACACTCCTGATAACGGTAAGTGTTGTTCGCCGGTCGGCTCTAAGGTCTGTTCTCTGACATGTGTTAATAAGTAGATAAGACTAGGGCCTGTTATTTTAGGTAGTGAAGAGCCGGGGAGTTGTCAACGAAGGAGCGATTGAAAGGCAAGAAATTGAGGAAGTTTTTTTAGACAGAAAAAGCCCGCAGCGCATATTGCGCTTCGGGCTTTTGAGTAACGGATGTTAATTTTTCCTACAAATTTTCCAGAATCTGCTGGATACCGTCCACCAGACGTTTAGGAGTGGAAGCTCCGGCGGTGAGGCCGATTCTACTAATCTTTTTCAGCTCATCCAGAGGAAGTTCATCGGCAATTTCAACGTGGGTGCACTTAGTTCCCGCGGTTTCAACCACCTGTACAAGGCGGCGGGTGTTGCCGGAAATCCGTCCGCCTACAACAATCATGTGATCGACCTTGCCGGAAAGGGAGATCGCTTCATCCTGACGCTGGCGGGTTGCATCGCAGATTGTGTTCAGGGTTACGAAGTCGATGCCTTTGCTTTCAAGGTACTGAATGCAGTCGGCATAGACTGCGCGGTCCTGCGTGGTCTGGGCAGCCAGACAGTATTTCTTGTTCGGGTCCAGATTGATTGCCTGAAGTTCTTCAAGCGAGTCGAAGAGGTGCGGACCGGCCGGACCGTAGCTGAGCAGCCCCTTTACTTCCGGGTGGCTGTCTTCGCCGTAGAGAAGCAGGATACGGTCATCTTCGGTATTGCGCTGGATGAGCAGCT
>PPCM01000596.1_pt1 | contig 27369 bp, 21 predicted proteins | sample 1555541 | NCBI WGS metagenome assembly PPCM01 (sample SAMN05284479, study PRJNA326546) | Marine sediment metagenome, whole genome shotgun sequencing project. | isolation source: marine sediment | place: Germany: Wadden Sea | collected 2012-09-05 | reverse complement strand
CCGGGTGGTGACCCTTGCAAGGGAGGGCGCGGCAAGGGTGGGACGAACCCTGGCGAGCAAGACCATCGGCGGCGGCGCGGATGCCAATATTTTCTTTGAAAAGGGGATCATGGCGGGGGTGCTGGGTACGGGCATGACCGATGTACACACCCTGAACGAATACATAAAGGTGGATGATATGAAAAATGCGGCGGAGCTTCTCCTCTCCATCATCCATGTTCATTCGACGGAAGGGGAGGCGGCCTGATGCATGTCCATTTCGATTGTTTCTCGGGAATCAGCGGGGATATGACCCTTGGCGCCTTCGTGGACCTGGGGGTGCCGGTCTCCCTTCTAAAAGAGAAGATCACGGCAATTCCCCTGGAAGGGTTTGACATTACGAGCGAGACGGTGGTTCGAAACGGGATCACGGCCACCAATCTCCATGTGCATATCGATAAGTCGGTTCATCCCAGGGATTATGCCGGAATCAAAACCCTTATCGGGGAGAGTACCCTTTCCGAATCGGTGAAGACCCTCTCAATGGACATTTTTGAGAGGATCGCCGTTGCCGAATCGAAAATTCACGGGTGCCCCAAGGAGAAGGTCCATTTCCACGAGGTGGGGGCGGTGGATGCAGTGGTGGATATCGTCGGGACGGCCCTTTGCGTGGACTATCTGGGGATTCGAAGGGTAACGGCCTCCAGGATTGCCCTGGGCAGCGGGTTTGCCCGCTGCGATCACGGCAGGCTTCCGGTGCCGGTGCCGGCCGTGCTCGAGATCCTCAAGGGGGTTCCTGTTTACGGGGCGGGAATCGACAAGGAGCTTGTGACGCCCACGGGGGCCGCAATTATTACGGCCCTTGCCGAATCCTTCGGCAATTTGCCGGAGATGGTGATCGAAAAGACCGGGTACGGTTCCGGAAAAAGGGTTCACAAGGAAACGCCGAACCTCCTGCGGGTGATCGCGGGGCCCGTGGGGGAGGATTCTTCCCATATTAAAAAGGACAGGGTCTGCGTTGTTGAAACAGCCATCGACGATATGAACCCGGAGATGTTCGGGGCCGTGATGGAGCGGCTATTTTCCGACGGCGCCCTCGATGTCTGCCTGATTCCGGTGATGATGAAGAAGAATCGCCCCGGCACCAAGTTGCAGGTGATCTGCCCGGTGGGCCTGAAGGATAGGATCGCAAGGAGGGTGTTGAAGGAGACAACGAGCCTCGGGGTGCGTCATTACGAGGCCGAAAGGAGCATCCTGGCCCGAAGGATCGTCGAGGTGGATACCCCCTTCGGCAGGATCAAGGCAAAGGAGGTCACGGACCCGGACGGCGTAAAACGGATTGTTCCTGAATACGATGTGGCAAGGGAGATCGCCCTCAGGGAGGATATCCCTGTAAAGCAGGTGTATGATGGGATTATCGCTTCGGTTTCCTGAAAATCGAGGATAGGGAACATTTGCTGATACCCCTTGTAACCATGGCTGAATACACCGGCAACGCGACTGAACCTTGTGAGTCCCGCATATGGTATTCGGCGACGGTGCGGGAACCGCAACCGGAAGGACTTGATTTATTGTTTTGGTTGTGGGGTTGATGCCGGCTGAAAAGCCGGTTTGCAGCGATGGTGGAAATATGGCGCGCTTTTTTGCCGTTGCCGTTGCCGTTGCCGTTGCCGTTGCCGTTGCCGTTGCCGGGTGAAAGACGACGTTTCAACGGTTTTGGGGAAGGTGGGGGCAAAAAAGTTTCCGTAGGCTTTATCTTCAAAACGAGGGCCTTGCGGCGATTGGGAGTTTTCGTTTGAAAACGCGATTCCGGTGATTTCTCAAATTAGTGATTGTATATGGAAATCGGGGATGGTAAACACCGTGCCCGGCCCTTGAAAAGAACCCGAAAAAACCGGGTGTTGCCTTCCTGCTGGAACTAACTAAAACTTGACAACAGTTCCGGCAGGTTATACAAAATCAGACCACTGCCCGCTCGCGCCTGGGGCAGTGCATGCGTTCGTCCGGCACGGTCCAAATCAGACGGGGTTCAACCCGGGACAAAGTCATTGCCTTTCAGAGGGGACTGGTGTAGTCTGCCGGCCTGTTTTATCCGAGGCGTTTTCAGCCTTCCGTGATCCTTAATATGCTGCAATATGAGGAATTCGGGGGCTTTACCATTGATATGCATGAAATTATCGGTCCGTCAGGAGGAATCTAGGGGATGACCACGGAAAAGGATAAGGCGGTTTCCACCGCAATGAGTCAGATTGAGCGCCAGTTCGGCAAGGGCTCCATTATGAAACTGGGCAATAAGGAAGTTCCCGAAGTCCCGGTTGTTCCCACGGGCTCCCTGGGCCTGGACAAGGCCCTTGGCATCGGCGGCCTTCCCAAGGGCAGGGTCGTGGAGGTCTACGGTCCCGAATCTTCCGGTAAGACCACCCTGGCGCTCCACGCCGTGGCGGAGTGCCAGAGACAGGGGGGGATCGCGGCATTTATCGATGCAGAGCACGCCCTTGACGTGAACTATGCAAGAAGGCTCGGCGTGAACTGCGACGAGCTCCTGGTTTCTCAGCCCGATACGGGGGAACAGGCCCTTGAGATCGCGGACATGCTCCTCAGGAGCGGCGCGGTGGACATCATGATCGTGGACTCGGTGGCGGCCCTGGTGCCCCGGGCCGAGATCGAGGGGGAGATGGGGGACTCCCACATGGGACTCCAGGCCCGCCTTATGTCCCAGGCCCTGAGAAAGCTCACGGGCACCATCGGGCGGACCAATACGATTCTGCTCTTCATCAACCAGATCCGTATGAAGATCGGGGTGGTGTACGGCAACCCCGAGACCACCACGGGCGGCAACGCCCTGAAGTTCTATGCCTCCGTCAGGCTCGAGATCCGAAGGACCGCCTCCATCAAGGACGGCCAGGAGATCAAGGGTAACCGTACAAAGGTAAAGGTGGTGAAGAACAAGATGGCGCCCCCGTTCAAGGACGCGGAGTTCGACCTCATGTACGGCGAGGGGATCTCCAAGAGCGGCGAGCTCCTTGATATGGGCGTTTCCGAGGGAATCGTCGAAAAGAGCGGTTCGTGGTACTCCTTCAGGGGAGAAAGGATCGGTCAGGGCAGGGAGAACGTGAAGAAGTTCTTCAAGGAAAACCCCGACATTTTCGAGGAGGTGTCGATCGGCGTGAAGGAGGCCCTCGGTCTCGTCGAGAAGAAAGAAGAGGCGCCCCAGGCCAAGGATTGATTCCGCATGAAGGGGCGGAATGATTTTACTAACAGCTTTTATCTACGGAGTTGCTAATGACTGGTAATGAAGCTCGCGAGCTGTTTCTTGAGTATTTCAAGAAGCACAATCACAACCATGTAAGAAGTTCATCCCTCGTTCCCCAGGATGACCCGACACTTTTGTTTGTAAACGCCGGAATGGTGCAGTTCAAGCGTATCTTCATCGGCGAGGAGAAGCGGGATTATGTGAGGGCGACCACCTCACAGAAATGCGTGCGTGCGGGCGGCAAGCACAACGACCTTGAAAACGTGGGATATACGGCAAGGCATCACACCTTTTTCGAGATGCTGGGCAACTTCTCATTCGGCGACTACTTCAAGGAAAAGGCCATCGACTTTGCCTGGGACCTCATGACCAACGGCTACGGCCTTCCCAAGGATAAGCTCTGGATCTCCATCTACCTGGACGACGACGAGGCCTTCGATCTCTGGCACGAGAGGGCGGGGGTTCCCAAGGAGCGGATCGTGCGCCTGGGCAAGGAGGACAACTTCTGGGCCATGGGCGACACCGGACCCTGCGGTCCCTGCAGCGAGATCCATATCGATCGCGGCGAGGAGTTCGGATGCGACAGCCCCACCTGCGCCGTGGGCTGCGACTGCGACCGCTATCTGGAGATCTGGAACCTGGTATTCATGCAGTTCAACCAGGAGGAGTCCGGCGAGCTGGTGCCCCTTCCCAAGCCCTCCATCGATACGGGCATGGGCCTTGAGCGCATCGTATCCGTTGTCCAGAATGCCCCCACGAACTACGAGACCGACCTCTTTATCCCCATCATGGACAAGGTGGGCGAGCTCTCCGGTAAGAAGCTCGGGGACTCCTTCGAGGTGGACGTTGCCATGAAGGTGATCGCGGACCACAGCAGGGCCGCGGCCTTCCTTATCGGCGACGGCGTCTTTCCCTCCAATGAGGGCAGGGGATACGTGCTGCGCCGCATCATGCGAAGGGCCATCCGTTACGGAAGAAACATCGGCCTGACCAAGCCCTTTCTCCATGAGACGGCGGCGGTGGTGTTCGACGTGATGGAACCGGCCTATCCCGAGCTCAAGGAGAACAGCGCATTTATCACCAACGTGATCGAGAACGAGGAGATCCGCTTCTCCGAGACCCTGGACCACGGCCTCAAGCTCCTCTCCGAGACCCTTGCCGTCATGGAGGAGAAAGGGGAAAACGAGGTTCCGGGCGGCGTGATCTTCAAGCTCTACGACACCTACGGCTTTCCCGTGGACATCGTCCAGGACGTGACAAAGGACAAGGGGATCACCCTTGACATGGACGGCTTCAACGAGGCCATGGAGGAGCAGCGGGCAAAGTCAAAGACCAAGGTGGCCTTTTCCGCCATGGCGGACGCCTACAGAAACCTCTCGGCCGAGGGCGTGAAGACCGAGTTCATGGGGTACGATACCCTTTCGGCGGATTCCAAGGTCCTGGTGATCGTTGAGGACGGTAAGGAGCTTGAAGCAGCCGACAAGGGTAAAACCGTTGAGGTGGTCACCGAGGCCACTCCCTTTTACGGTGAATCCGGCGGCCAGGTGGGAGATCATGGTCTGATCAAGGGGGAAGACGCCGTGCTTCTGGTAACGGACACGGTGAAGGATCCCACGGGCCTCTTTATTCACAAATGCGTTGTGGATGCGGGCACCCTTAAGAAGGGCGAGACGGTCTCCCTTTTTGTGGACACGGAAAAACGCGCCGCAACCGCCCTGAACCATACGGCCACCCATATTCTCCATGCGGCCCTCAGGGAGGTGCTGGGAGATCACGTGAAGCAGGCCGGCTCCCTCGTCTCCCCGGACCGGTTCCGTTTCGACTTCTCCCATTTCTCTCAGGTGGACCGGGAGACCCTGGATGCCATCGAGAACTACGTGAACGCGCATATCCGCATGAACGTGCCCGTGGAGATCGCCTCCATGAGCGCCGAGGAGGCGTTTAAAACAGGCGCCACCGCCCTGTTCGAGGAGAAGTACGGCGACACCGTGAGGGTCGTGTCCCTCGAGAAGTTCAGCAAGGAGTTCTGCGGCGGAACCCACACCGACGCAACCGGTGATATCGGTTTCTTCAAAATTCTCTCCGAGACCAGCATCGCGGCGGGTGTTCGCAGGATCGAGGCCGTGACCGGCGAAGGGGCCCTTGCCGTTGTTCAGGACGCGGGCAATACGCTTCTTACCGCGGCGAACATGGTTAAAGACAAACCCGAGAACCTCACCGCCAGGATCGAGAAGATCCTCTCCGACCAGAAGAAGCTGGAAAAGGAGCTGGAGAACCTCAAGGCCTCCATCGCGGCAGAGTCCCTTGACAGTATCGACGACGAGATCAAGGTGGTGAACGGCGTGAAGGTGGTTGCCAGGAAGGTCGAGGTGGACAACCCGGCCGAGCTGAGAAACCTCGCCGACAAGTTCAAGGACAAGATCGGCTCCGGTGTTGTCGTTCTGGGCACCAGCTCCGGCGACAAGGCCTTCGTCATCGCGGTGGTCACCAAGGATCTCGTAGGCAAGTACCATGCCGGCAATATCGTGAAGCAGGTCGCTGCGGTTGTGGGCGGCGGCGGCGGCGGAAGGCCCGACATGGCCCAGGCCGGCGGCTCCAAGCCCGAAAAGCTCGACGAGGCACTCGCGACGGTGGACGGCCTTATCGGCGGCTGATCCCCGTGATCGCGTGTTTTTCGTTGCCTTGAAGGTGTTAGAAATTAGTTATTAAATCCCCCCTGGAATGATTCCAGGGGGGATTTTTTTTGGGGAGGGGGGGCGAGGGGGCAACCCTTTCGGGAAGGAAGCGGGCACGCTTCGTTCCCGAAAGAATCGGCCGTGATTATTTGAGGAGGTTTTTCTGAATGGCGTAGCGCACGAGTTCGGCGATCTTCTTCATCTTGAGCTTCTTCATGATCTTTGCCCGGTGGCCCTCCACGGTCCTTTTGCTGATGCAGAGCTCCTCGGCGATATCGGCGTTGTTCCTTCCCTGGGCAAGGGAGGTGAGAACCTGGATCTCTCGCCTGCTGAGGATCTCCAGGGCCGGGCCCTCCTCCTTCCGGTTGCTGATCAGCTGTTCCGCAAGCACGATGGCAAGGTTGCCGTTCACATGGCGGTCCCCCTTCCGGATGGTGCTGATGGCGGTGAGGAGTTCCATGTCGGAGTCCTCCTTGAGCATGTACCCGTCGGCCCCCGCGCTGATGGAGGAGTTCAGGTACTCCCTGTCGTCGTGCATGGTCATGATCAATACCTTCACGTCCGGATACTCGTTCTTGATCTTGAGGGTGGTCTGTATGCCGTTCAGTTTCGGCATGGAGATATCCAGAAGTACCATGTCCGTTTCCGTATCGGCCAAAAGCTCCATCACCTCAAGCCCGTTGCTGGCTTCCCCGACGACCTCGAGGCCGTCCATATCGTTGATCAGGCTCCTCAACCCCTGTCGGATGATCACGTGGTCATCCGCCAGAATCAAGCGGTAAGTGTCCATTGTTTGCTCTCCTTGCAGTTTGAAGTGGCGACCTTGAGGGTAATGAAGGTGCCGTCGCCCTCATTGCTCTTTATCTCCAGGTCCGCACCGAGTATGCGGGCGCGTTCGTTCATGTTGATCAGGCCGATGCCCATGTCCTCGGCGTCCCGGGTCATTGTGCCGGCCGCGTCGAAACCCGTGCCGTCGTCGCTGATGATAAAGGTGACGCCCCCGTCTCCCTTTTTAATGACCACGGAAACATGTTCCGCAGCGGCGTGTTTCCTGATGTTGGACAGGGCCTCCTGGAAAAGCCTGAAGATGTTGATCCTGGCTTCCTTTGAAAAGAGGCTGTCGATATCGTTCACCACGCTGGTCACGGTGATGTCGTGTTGTTTTTCGAAGTTGTTGAGGAGCCATTTCAGGCCCGAGGACAGGCCGAGGTCCTCCAGGAGGGAGGGGCTCAGGTCCTTGGAGATTCGCCTTACGCTGTCGATGATCCGATCCACCTCGAGGGCCGTCTCGTCGCTCTCCTCCTTTATGGCGGAAAGATCCGTCGGGCTTTGCCGGCCGATCCTTCTCACCTTCATCTTGAGGTTCGCCAGGGTCTGGTTCAGGTCGTCGTGGAGATCCTGGGAGAGTTTTTTCCGCTCGGAGTCCCTGATGTCGATGAGGCGGGAGGAGAGAATCCTGAGGCGCTTTTCCGATTTGGTGAGGGCTTCCTCGCGCCTTTGAATGGTTCTTGACATATGGTTGATGGCGGTTGCGAGTTTTCCGATCTCGTCGTTGGTCTCCACGGGGACCTTTTCGATAAGGGTGCCGGCCTTCCTGGACTCGAGGGTCTTGACGCTCTGGGTCAGCCTGTTGAGGGGGGTCGTGATGTTGTGGATGATCAGGAAGATGATCACGGAACCCGTGGTGATCACGATGAATCCCACCATGGCGATATATTGAAGGAGTTGCCGGATCTGCTTTTTCAGCTCATTGTTCGAGATGGATATGGTCGTATACCCGATGATGTTCTGCTCAAGGGGGGGCTGGACGCCGACAAAGTCCGAAGGCGCCCCTTCCCCGCCTTCCGCGCCAAGGGCCGACTGTGTGTTGTCCGCATTGGAGTCGGGAAGTTTCGTGTCGAAACGCATGTTCACCTCACTGTTTTCCGGTGGAAAGACAGCTCCCATGTCGCCCGAGGTGGAGGGGATTCTGCCCGCGCCGGATGCGATCAGTGCGTAACTCTGCGCCATTGTGATGGGTTTCCAGAAGGTGAAGCAGGAGGCTTTCTCCTCGAAATAAAAAGTGTCCTTGGAGATTGTCTCCAGGAATGCATCGGACAATACGTCACGGGGGAGGGAAGCGGATTTTGCGTTCGGCCCGTCGGTGTTCGAAAGATACTGCAGGAGGTTGCCCTGGGTATTGTAAACGGAGATGTTGATCACGCCGCTCAAGTTCTTGATGGATCTCATGGGTTTCTCAAAAAGCGAGGGGGTTTCGGCGAAAACACCGACACCCGCGTTCTGATTGAAAATTTCCGTCAGCATCTCACCTGTCTTAATCAACTTGTCCCGCATTTCGCGGCTCTGGTGATGATAGAACAGGGAGATGAAGAGAAAGGAGGCGAAGATGAACAGAAGAGAAAAATAAACAAAAACCTTTGCTCCGAATTTTTCCCTGAGAATTTTGTTGACACGAAGACCCATGAATATGTCCCGCCGACCCGGAACGGCCCTTTCGGGAGACCGGAGTTCTCGGCACTGTTTAAACTGCGTTTACGTTGTCCGTCAAAGCATGACCGGGTGGATTCCCGGATACCGGGCCGTGACGGCGACAAACGGCCCACAGCCTTTGATATCAAGGGTTAAATCGGGAAAACCCTATCATAAATCCGGGACTCCGTAAACCGGCGAGGCCCTGTTTTCGGGGAGAATCGTGGGGCGGGGCGGGCGAAAGGGGAGCGGGCCGAACCGCCTATGGCGACCCGGCCCGTTTCCGTTGTATTAAAAATGGAAAGCAGACTGAAAAGCTAGAGATACCTGGAGAGAATTTTATCGTAGCTGCCGTCGGCCTTGAGTTCATCGAGCGCCTTCTGCCATTTCTGGATGACCGCGTCCGGCGTGTTTTTGCTGAAGGCGATGTAGAGTTTGGTTTTCTTCACCTCGAAAATATTCTCGATCTTGTCGGAAAGGCCCTTCTTCCTGGCCTTGTGCATTCCCATGGCATCTCCTGTGATCCAGAGATCGATTCTTCCCTTGACGAGCTTCAGGACGTTCACGGAATCGTCAAGCACGCTGTCGAGGTTTGAAAATCCCTTCTCCTTGAGAAGCATCTCGGCCGCGTCGTCCTTATATGTTCCGACGGCCTTGACCTTTTTCGCGTCATCCAGGGATGAGATGGTCAGCCCGGAACCTTTTTTCGCGTAGAAGACCCAGTTGTTCTCCGCGACGGGGCCAACCCACTTGAAGAGATCTTCCCTGGCCTCGGTACGGGTCATGGAAAAGAGGATGTGGTTGTCCTTCTGCTGGATCAGGTTGTAGCTTCTTGACCAGGGAAGGACCTTGATATTGTCCGCGTGACCGACTTTCTCGAGGATCATCCTGGTGATCTCGGTGGACAACCCCGTGAGTTTGCCCCCCTCGGTATAGTTGTATGGAGGATACTCTTCACTCATGATGGTGAAGTTATCCGCAAACGATAAAGCCGGCATTGTAAACGCGATAAGAAGAAACAAACAGATCATGCGGTTCTTAAGGGTTTTCATAAAGCTGGGACCTCCTGGGTGCAAAAAAGTTAAAACGGCGGTGCCTTTGGACGCAATCCCAATGGGTTTGCCCGAAAGGCGCTCTCCTAAGTTTCCGGGCCGTCGGTAAGGTCGGGCGGTTCCCGTTACCGTAAACAACATGCGCGAAGGGCGCGGAGCGCAACCGCCCATGCCCGATTGTTCCAACATGTTGTATAATCATCCATATGCACAGCGCATGATCGGATGCGCCGAAAACAACTCCGTTCCAACACGGCCGTTGAACATCAATTCGCGTTTACCCAGTCCAGCTTCAAAAGGCGCCCGTTTATAAGGTTGGACGGTGTTGATTGCACACTGTGATTATTGTTGGCCCTCTATATATTGGCAAAATATCGCAAATTGACATTTTATCAATAAAAAATTGCCAATATTGATAAATAAATGCATATGTATCGTTATGTCGGTTTGTTTTATTCGTGGTTTGTCCGTGCTGAAGGGGTTGTTTCCCGCAGGGCAACGTCCTGAATGTGGATTAATGGACGTGACGGCTCCCAAGGCTTAAAGCCAAGGGCTTCCCCGGAACCCTCCTCCCTTCGACGCCCGCCCTCGACAGGTCGGTACTTACTCAAATGGTTTTTATCCGTTCCAATATCGCGGAACGGAGCCCTATACCATTTCAAAAAACTGGAAAGAAGATACTTACAAAAGCAGGTAAAGCAACTTATATCCCAAGGGTAAGTTCAAAGGTGTTACGGCCTGACAGCCGGAAAGACGAATGACGGGAGCATCAGGCGGTTCCCCTGCGATATACAGGAACCAGGCGTGTTGAGCGTTGACGTGACGGGAACCGGTCCCGGGGGAGGTTGAAACGGCATGTTGGGCTGTTGGTTGCGGTTTACTCCATGTGACCCGCAGGCGATGACGGGTGAACCGTACTGGGACAAACGATTGGATGAATTTCATTCCCGAGCCGGTGAAAGGTATTAAATAGAGAGCGATACACATGTGTGACCCGGGAAGGGTACGGATGTGTGACAAGACAGGGCCGCCGGAGCGCATCGTCACCTTGCCCCGCGAATTCCCGACATGGGCGCGGCTGTTTTTCTATGTTCTGAGTTTTATTAAATATTGAGAGAAACAGGGGCGTTTTCAGAGTCCTTCATTTTGAAAAAAATAAGAATTGGTTGACAAAGAGAACAGGGCCTGATTACTATGCCATTTCGTTCGGGTGCTCCTTTGGAGCATAATAGGGAACTTCGTGAAAATCGAAGACGGGCCCGCCGCTGTGATCGGGGATGAACGCCGCTATTGATGTCACTTTTCGTATGATAACGAATGGGAAGGCGCGGTTAGTAAAGTGAACCGAAAGTCAGAAGACCTGCCTGAACACGGCTCCACAGGTATTGGACAGGACCGTGGGCCATAAAAGAAGAGGGATGAATACGTTTCCCCATATCGATTTCCCATCGGTATGGGGATTTTTTTTTGGAGATTGAGATGTCTTTTTCACGGATCGACACCATGAAGGAAAACCTGAGGCGGGCGACGCTCCTTCAGCTTATCCTCCTGTCCGTTCTTCTATGCGTGCTGATCATCGTATCAACGGGGATGGGCTACATGAAAATCCCCTTTGGCGAGGTTGCGAAGGTCATATGGGTAAAGCTCTTCGGATTGTCCGGGGCCGCCGCCTCCATCGACGAGATCCTCTCGGTGATCGTCATGGACGTGCGCCTTCCCAGGATCCTCACCGCGGTTGTGGTGGGGGGCGGATTATCCGTGTCCGGCGCGGTATTCCAGGGGATTCTCCTGAACCCCCTTGCGGACCCGTATACCCTCGGCATCTCGGCCGGCGCGGCATTCGGCGCGGCTGTCGCCATCCTCCTGAACCTCGGGGCGGCGACCTGTTCGGTTCCCCTCTTTGCGTTCGGAGGCGCCGTCTCGACCCTGTTCTTCGTGATCTACCTCTCCAGTTCGGGCGGGGGCTTGTCCTCCAACAACCTGATCCTCTCGGGGATCATCGTGGCCGCCATCCTGTCGGCGGGCATCAGCTTTCTCAAGTATGTGGCCGACGAGCAGGTTTCCGTGATCATCTTCTGGCTCATGGGCAGCTTTGCCTCAAGGACCTGGCTGGATCTTCTGATCACCGTTTCCTCGGTTGCCGCGGGGTTTTCGGTATTCCTCTTTTATGCCAGGGACCTGAACGTCATGTCCCTGGGCAACCGCATGGCCTCTTCCCTGGGGGTGGATACAAGAAGGGTGACCCTGATTCTCCTGGTGACCGCCTCCATGGTGGCCGCCGTTTGCGTGTCCGTTTCGGGGATCATCGGCTTCGTGGGGCTCCTGGTGCCCCATATGATGCGGTTTTTCACGGGGCCCGACAACCGCAGGCTGATCCCCGTCTCCCTTCTTGCGGGCGGCATACTCCTTCTCTCGGCGGACACGGTCACCCGCGCCGTGCTCCCCCACGAGATTCCCATCGGCGTGCTCACGGCATTGATCGGCGGCCCCTTCTTCTGCTGGATATTCAGGAAGAGCCGCATGAACGGGGGGGGCGCATGACGGCCTTTAATGCCCGGAACATCTCCTTCTCACACAGGGAGAAAGCGGTGATCGACGACATCACGCTGGATTTTCCCGAAGGCGTGTTCCACGGAATACTGGGGCCCAACGGCTGCGGTAAGACGACCCTCCTGGACCTTCTGGTGCGCCATGCCGTTCCCGCCCGGGGGAGCATACGGTTTCTTGGAAAGGAGCTCCACTCATTCTCCAGGAAGGCGTTGTCCCGGCGGATCGCCCTGGTCTCCCAGGATTATTACATCAACTTTCCATATACGGTGAAAGAGGTGGTGATGATGGGCCGCTTTCCCCATATCGGAAGGTTCGCAAGGCCCTCGGCCGAGGATATGGAGACGGTGGACAGGGTGATGGCGGAGACCGGCATCACGAAATTCGCCGAAAGAAGGGTCACCGAACTTTCCGGCGGCGAGCGCCAGCGGGTGGTCTTTGCAAGGGCACTGGCCCAGGATACGGAGGTCTTGATACTGGACGAGGCCACCTCGAACCTCGATATCAACCATGCCCTGACCCTCCTCTCCATTGCGGCCGAAAGCGTCGAGAAAAAGGGTAAAACCGTCATATCCGTGTTCCAGGACATCAACCTTGCCGCCCTTTACTGCGGGAACATGATCTTCATGAAGGAGGGTAGGGTCGCGGCAAGCGGTCCCACGGACGCGGTGCTGAGCGAGGAGACCCTGAAAAAGGTATTCAACGTGAGCGCCCATGTCGCCTTTGATTCATACGCCGATGCAAGAAAGGTGGTGTTCAGGAAAAAGGAGGCGATCTCGTGAAACCGGGTTTTTCGAAAGTTCCGTATATGATTTTCCCCTTGGTATTGCTTTTTCTTACCGTGGGGGAAGCGGGCGCTGCGGGGTTCAGCAAGGGACCCGGGAACATGATCACGGATCAGGGGGGGCGATCACTTGTTCCGGAAAAACCCTTTTCCCGGATTATCTCACTATACGGCGCCCATACCGAGAACCTCAGGCAACTCGGCGCGGCCGGCCGGATCATCGGTGTTGTAAAAAATGAAAATGAAGATGACAAAAAGGAGCTCTTCTCCTACCGGGACGATCCGGAGAAATTCCTCGCGGCAAGGCCCGACCTGGTCCTGGTCCGCCCCATGATCGAAAGGGGGTACGGTCCCCTGATCCGTCGCCTTACAAGGAGCGGCATCACCGTTCTCTCGCTGCAGCCTGGAAACGTGGAAGAGATGTATGTCTACTGGAAGATTCTGGGGCTGCTCACCGGGGAAGAAGGTAATGCCGAGGGGCTGATTGAAAACTTCAAGAAAGCGCTTTCAGGGTACAGTGTGATGACCCGGGGTATAAAGGAGAAAAAGCGGGTGTACTTCGAGGCGATCCATACCCGCATGCGGACATTTACCCCCGGCTCCATGGCGGTGTTTGCACTGGAGGCCGCCGGCGGCGTGAACGCGGCAGGGGATGCAAGGGGCAGGAGGGGCACAAATATCGCGGATTACGGAAAGGAGCGAATCCTCTCAAAGGCCCGCATGATCGATGTGTTCCTGGCCCAGAGCGGGGTGATGAATGCCGTGAGCGTTAAGATGATAAAAGAGGAACCGGGGTTCGGGATGATCAAGGGGGTAAAAGACGGCGAGGTATACCTCGTGGACGAGATGGTGGTGTCCCGCCCCTCATTCAGGCTTTTGAACGGGATATTCCGGATTGGAAACATCCTTTACCCTGAAATATTCGACGAGGAAGCGGCTCGGGAGCTGGAGCGGGAAGTGAACGGATTGAAGCTGGAGACAATTGGGGCGGCCGAAAGCCGCGAACCGGGGAGGGGCTTATCAAAGGATTCGTAGTCGCGGGCACCAACAGCGGGTGTGGGAAGACCACCGTCACCCTGGCCCTGATGGCATATTTCGCGGGAAAGGGGATGAGGGTGGCCCCCTTCAAGGTGGGGCCGGATTTTATCGATCCCGGCCACCATACGCGGATCACGGGCACCGTCAGCCGGAACCTGGACGGATGGATGCTCGACAGGGCGTACAACCTGGATAATTTCAAGAAAAGAACCACCGGCGTGGACCTCTCCATCGTTGAAGGAGTGATGGGGCTCTACGACGGTTACGACGGCAGGAGCGAGGCCGGTTCCACCGCCCAGATGGCCAAGTGGCTGGATCTGCCCGTTGTGCTCGTCGTCAATGCCCAGAGCATGGCAAGGAGCGGCGCCGCCCTGGTTTCCGGTTTCGAAAGGTTCGATCCGGATCTCTCCTTTGCCGGCGTGATCTTCAACAAGCTGGGCAGTCCAAGGCATCTCAACTACCTCACCGAGGCCCTTGAAGGCCATGTGGATATGCCCTGCCTCGGCGGAATTCCAAGGAACGAGGAGATCGCCATTCCCGAGCGTCACCTGGGCCTTTATACGGACGACGACCATGCCCTTTCGGCGGAGGCCGTGGAGAGGCTTGGGCGGCTTATCGAGGAGCACGTGGATACGGCGCTCCTCATGAAGTCCGTTACCGGTTCCGGCGACGGCGACGGGGGAGGAAACAGGGAAGAAGACCGGGAAGAGGCGCAAGGGCAGGGACTGGAAAAAGGCCGTGATGAAGGAGAAAATGCGCCCGTTCCCGAGATTCTGAGCGAGAGGGGAAGCGCCGATCTTGCCCCGGTGGATGCATCCGGGGCCGGGGAAGAAGGGGCAGTGAAGGGCCGGGTCCCGGTTCGCGTGGGGATCGCGCGGGACAAGGCGTTCTGCTTTTACTACCAGGACAACCTCGACCTGCTCGAGGAATGCGGCGCGGAGCTGGTTTACTTTTCTCCCATTGCGGATAAAAAACTCCCCGAAAACCTGGACGGCATCTACCTGGGGGGAGGTTATCCCGAACTTCACGCGGAACAGCTTTCGGCAAACGAATCCATGCTCGTTGAGATCCGGGAGAAGAGCCTCGGGGGAATGCCGATCTTTGGTGAATGCGGCGGCTTCATGTACCTTTGCGGCGGGATCGTGGGCAAGGAAGGGGAAAAATGGCCCATGACGGGATGTTTTCCCTTTACCATCCGCATGCTCCCCCGCCTGCGTTCCCTGGGCTACAGGGAACTCACCCTGAGGGAGGACACCCTCCTGGGCAACAAGGGCGCCCTTATACGGGGGCACGAATTTCATTACTCGGAGATCGACGGAAAAACGGACCCCGTTGAAACGGTGTTTCACGTAACACCCCGGATCGGAAAGAAAACCACCGAGGAGGGGTACCGGGTGAACAGGACCCTGGGCGGATATCTCCACCTTCATTTTGCAAGCAACATGGAAATACCGGAGCATTTCACCGGTATTTGTCTAAAATACAGAGAGGAAAGGAACGTCGGCATATGAAACCCGCTGATATCGAGACGCTGAGCTTTGAAATTATTGACAAGGAGGCCGGGGAACACGGGTTTCCCGAGGACAAGTGGAGTATCGTAAGGCGCATGATCCACACGTCGGCCGACTACGAGTACCTCGATTCGGTCAGGTTTACCGAAGGTGCCGTGAAGATCGGCATCGAGGCGATCCGTTCCGGAAAGAACATCGTTACCGATACCAACATGGCAAAGGCCGGTATCCGGAAGAAGGAGGTGGGGGATTACGGCGGGAGCGTTCACTGCCTGATCACCGATCCTTCTGTTACGGAGATTGCGAAAAAAGAGGGGAGCACCCGGGCCAAGGCCGCCGTTGATTCGGCCGTTCCCCTGATGGAGGGGGGTATCTACGTTGTGGGCAATGCGCCCACCGCCCTTTTGCGGCTGATGGAGCTGATCCGCGAGGGGGCGGCAAAACCGGCATTGATCCTGGGATTTCCGGTGGGATTCGTGAATGCGGCGGAGTCCAAGGCGGAACTCTGTGAAACGGATTTTCCCCATATTTCCAACTTCGGAAGAAAAGGGGGATCGAACATTGCCGCCGCCGTGGTCAATGCCCTGATCATACTGGCCGGTAAGGAATAGGAAACGGTTTCGATCCGTAAAGAAGACAAAGACGAAAAAGCGTCACCGTACCGAAAGACAGCATCACGGCGTAAAAGGTGACGGCCGGCGGGAATACCGGAGCATTGTATAGCCGGAATTGTGCAGAACGGAGCATTGGCAGAGCGGAACATTGCAGAGCGGAACATTGGCAAAACGCCGGTACTTGATTGAACCGGCATGATCATAAAACGAACGACAACGGCTGAACGTCAGGACAAAGGAAGAAAATGGAAACAAAACAAGGCGTACTTTACGGTATTGGTGTAGGACCCGGCGACCCCGAACTTTTGACCTTGAAAGCGGTCAATATCCTGAACAGGGTCGATATAATCTTTACCGCGTCATCCACGAAGAACAGCTTCAGCCTGGCTGTCAACATTGCCCGACCCCATATCCCCGATTCCGCGACGGTGAAGATCCTCCCCTTTCCCATGACCTCGGACAGGGATGTGGCCGAAAAGGCCTGGGGGGAAAATGCCGCTGCCATCGTCAGTGAAATCGAAAAGGGCAGGGACGTGGCGTTCCTGACCCTGGGAGATCCTCTCACATACTCCACCTACGGTTACGTGCTCCAGCATATCCAGGCCTCCCATCCCCATATCGAGGTTAAGACCGTTCCGGGCATCACCTCCTACCAGGCGGCCGCTTCCCGTATCAACACCCCCCTCGTGGAAGGCGAGGAGTCCCTCCTCATCACCTCCGGTGCCTACGGCGGGTCCAATATCCGGAAGATGAACGGCGCCCTTGAAAACGTGGTGCTCCTGAAGGCGTACAAGAACGTCGAGGACATCACCCACGCGCTGGGCGATGCGGGACTCCTTGAAAACAGCACCGGTATCTCCAAGTGCGGCAGGGAAAACGAGGAGATCATCGGGGACGTGCGCTCCCTTGCGGAAAAGGACCCGGATTACTGGACCCTGATTATTGCCAAGCAGGATAAGTCCAACGGCCATTTCAAGGAGTAGGGTAAAACCCGGGGCAAACGCCGGCAAGTCATCGGACATTTTTCCATATGATCGTATGCGGAAGGTCATAAGGAACCGTTGTGCCCAGTTTGGCCGGAACCGCCGGATCCATGGATTTATTTTGATTTCATTCGGTATTACAACATCCGGTGTCGCCGGAAAAATTGGGAAAAGGATGTTCGGGCGCGTTTTGCGGCGGCCTCGACTGTGCGTATGAAAAAAAGCAAACCAAAATACGGATCCCTTGCCGTCTCCCTTCTCATCACGGCGGCTATCCTCGCGTGGGGTGTCTTGAATGTGGAGGGGCTCAACGGTGCTCTCATCGGAACGAAGCTGCTCCTCCCCCTGGGAAGGCTCATGTGCTTTATCCTCGTGGGGCTTATCGCGGGGCAGATCATCGAGTCTTCCGGCTGGACAAAATACCTTGCGGCCCTTGCGGGGCCGCTGTTTCGTTTCGGGAACCTCGGAAAGCAGTGCAGCGCCGCCTTTACCGCGGCCTTTGTATCCGGCGTGGCGGCAAACGCCATGCTCCTTGGATACTACCAGGACAAGCTGATCACCAGGAGGCAGCTCTACCTGTCCAACTTCGTGAATCAGCTCCCGGCCTATTTTCTCCATCTGCCCACGACCTTTTTCATCGTGATCCCCCTGACGGGAAAAGCCGGGATCATCTACTTTGTCCTGACCTTTCTTGCGACCCTTTTGAGGACCTGTCTGTTCCTTGTGTACGGGTTTTTCAGGGTAACCCCGGTGGAAACCGCAGGCAATACGGCTACCGAAGGGGCGAGTGGAAAAAAGAAAAAGAAGTACGGGCTTGTTGAGGGGATTATCCGGAAGATCCCCGCGCGTATCGTCAATATCGCGGTCTTTGTCCTTCCCATCTACGTCCTGGTCTTCGTGATCAACCGCATGGGGATGTTCAAGCTGGCTAACGAACTGTTCACCCGCTTCTTCGTGGTGAAGTTCATTCCGGTGGAGGCCCTTTCCGTGGTGATACTGAGTTTTGCCGCCGAGTTTACGTCCGGGTTCGCGGCGGCCGGCGCGCTCCTCGATGCCGGCGCCATCACCGTGAAGCAGACCGTGCTGGCCCTTATCCTGGGGAATATTCTCGCCTTTCCCATCAGGGCGCTGCGTCACCAGCTTCCCCGGTATATCGGGATTTTCTCCCCCCGCATGGGAACCGAGATCCTGCTCATGGGGCAGGGGTTCAGGATCACCAGCCTTATGTTCACGGCGCTTGTTTACTATGTTCTTTTTTAGATGAGAAACAAGGGCCCGGGATTGGAATATCGTATCCCCCTTGAAATGCGCGCAAAAGCCGCATTATTGTGCGTTTACTCACGCTTGGTTTCTTGACCACCGGGATGATGATGCCGCCAATGGGATATGGCACACCGGCCTCCTGCATAAGCGTTTTTATTTATCGCTTTTGCAGCATGGGGCCGCGAAAGCAGAAAAAGGGGACAGATTTATAATTTGTGGATTGTATTGTTTCCAGATCCCCAAAGAACGCGAAATAAAATAACCTGAAGAAACTTGTGGCGGGTTCCACTCCATGGACAATCCGGGAAAGGGAACCAGTTGGTCATATAGCCGAATTATATTCAAGTAATTTAGTTTCTTAGGAAATCGGCCAATCACACCATGGCCTTGGAAGAAAAACGAACTGGGAACAGGCGATTGACAGAGTTGTGGAAAAATTGTTTTCCAATGCCCACAGCCCCAAAAGGGGCAACGGTTTTCATTCGATATACGGTTTGTACTCGGAAGTGGTGTTTACATCAAAAAGGACTCCACTATAAGAAAAAGGATACGGGTAGGCAGAAGCATGGGAGAGGAAAAGAAGAAAAAGCTGAGAAGCGGTTTTACAACGGGTGCGGCGGCTGCCGCGGCGGTAAAGGGAGCGCTTACGCTTCTTGTGGAAAAGAAAGCACCGCCTTTTGTTTCCATCTCTCTTTTAACCGGTAATGCCATCGATATTGCCGTGAATACCTGTGTCCTAAAGGGAGAATCCCTTGGGGAATGCACGGTGATCAAGGATGCGGGCGATGATCCGGATGTGACCCACAGGGCCGTGATCGGAGCAAGGGTGCGGCTCTCGGCTTCGGCCGGGGGGGCGGAAAAGCGTATGGAGATCACGGGGGGGGAAGGCGTTGGACGGGTGACCAAGCCGGGACTCGAAGTGCCGGTCGGGGAGGCCGCCATCAATCCCGGGCCCCTGAGGATGATAGGTGATGCCGTTGTCGGGGTGCTTGGAGAGAACCACGAACAGGGTGTTCATGTGGAGGTATTTGTCCCCAGGGGCAAGGAGATGGCGAAGAAGACCCTGAACGCGCGCCTGGGGATCATGGGGGGAATCTCCATTCTGGGAACCACCGGCGTGGTGCGGCCCATGTCCCATGATGCGTATATCGCCACCATCAAATCCTCTTTTTCCGTTGCAAAGGCCATGGGCGCGGAACATGTGGTTCTCACCACCGGTAGAAGAAGCGAGAAATATGCCCAGGCCCTTTTCACGGAGCTTCCCGAAGAGGCATTTGTCCAGGTGGGGGATTTCTTCAAGATGTCCGTTTCAACGGCCAGGGAAGAGGGGTTTAAAAAGGCCACCCTTGCCGTTTTCTTTGGAAAGGCCATCAAGATGGCCCAGCGCGTTCCCCATACCCATGCCGCGAAATCCAGCCTCAGCCTCACGAAGCTGGCCGGGTGGACGGAGGAGGTCACGGGAGATCCGGCATTTTCAGAAGAGATAAGGAGTGCCAATACGGGTCGACAGGCGTTTTTCATGCTCCTGGAACGATACCCGGAGGTGATTCCCCATGTGGGGGGATTGATGCGGGAATCGGCCCTGCACTTTTCCGGACCCGGCATGAACATACAGAGCGTTATCTTCGATTTTGAAGGGAACGTGGTCTTTGATTCCGAACAAACAGAGGGAGTGGCGACCAGATGAACCCGGTATCCGTAATAGGCATGGGACTGTCCCCCGAGGATTTTACCCTGAAGCACAGGGCGCTCATCGATGAGGCGGATGTTCTGGTGGGAGGAGAGCGCCATCTCTCCTGCCTGCCGGAGATCACCTGCGAGAAAAAGGTGATCGACAAAAAACTCTCGGCCGTCGTGGAGTTCATCAGGGCTCGGCAGGCGGAAAAGCGGATCGTGGTGCTGGCGTCGGGAGATCCCCTGTTTTTCGGCATCGGGTCCTACCTCGTAAAGAAACTCGGCAAAGGCAACGTGGATATCTATCCCAATATCACTTCCGTTGCCGCAGCCTTCACCCTTTTGAAGGAGCCCTGGCACGACGCTTCCATCGTCAGCCTCCACGGAAGGGAACTCCAGGAGGATTTTTACGGGTATTTTTCCCAAAGGGACAAGGTTGCGATCCTCACCGACCGGACCCATACCCCCGCAGCCGTTGCTGGGAAGTTGATTTCATGCGGACTGGACTGTTTCGAGATCAACATTCTCTCCCGGATGGGAAGCAATGACCGGAGAATTGACCGTGTCTCCCTTTCGGAGGCGGCGGAAAATGAGTACCCGGAGCCCAATGTGGTGGTGTTGAAACGAACGGCCCAAACGGAGAAACACGCGCCGGCTCCCCTTTACCCAGGCATGCCCGACGATGCGTTCGAGCACGAGCGGGGACTTATCACAAAGGCGGAGATAAGGGCCGTGTCCATTGCAAAACTCCGCCTGGAATCCCCCCATGTGCTCTGGGATCTCGGTGCCGGCAGCGGCTCCGTGGGCATCGAGGCGTCGATTTTCATCAAGGAGGGGAAGATCTTCTCCGTTGAAAAAAATCCGAATCGCGTCCCGATGATCGAGAGAAACAGGAAGAAATTCGGCGCATGGAATCTCACGGTGATCCCAAGGGATCTGACCGAGGGTTCCGAGGGGATGGATGCGCCGGATCGGATCTTTATCGGGGGCGGCGGAAGGGGGCTCTCCGGCATTATCAGGGAGGCCCACGGTTTTTTAAAGCCTTCCGGCATAATGGTGGTGAACACGGTTCTCATAGAGAACATGGACGCGGCAATCAAGACCCTTGAGGCGCTGGGCATGGCCGTGGAGATGACCCAGCTTTCGGTGAGCAGGGGGCACGATATGCCCTACGGAAGGATGCTCAAGGCATTCAACCCGGTTTGGGTGGTAACGGGAACCAAATCGCCCGTGGAATGATTTTTGGGTAAACCGGAAATTTGATGGGCTCCCGGGAAGTTCGATTCTGGTTTTTGTGCAGTACGGGATATGAACAGACTGTGCTGAAAGGATCGGGACGTGGACGTGGATTTCACCGCCGACTTCCTAAGGAACTCTTTAATGATGATCCCGGCAATTAAGAACAGCGGCTTGTTCAATCGAAATGGAGAACAAGCAGGTGCGTTCCCGTAGGGTTCACGTATTCTGTTGCCGGTTTAACAACATACTGATTTTATGAGATCAGGATCGAAGGCGGTGTCGATCCGGCCACGGGAAAAAAGATCGAGTTCCTTTTCGGATATATATCTTTCATGGCCTGAAACTGCTTTTTACAGGGCTGTCAAACTAAGAACCTCCTGTAAAAAAGTCGGCGCTTAACAAAAATCGACCACAACCGGTCGTTGTTACTATCTGCCTATTCCGCACCATGGTGTGGTTGAAAATATGACGTTGGACGTTTTACGAGTCCACCAAACTTAAGTAAGGATAACAAAAGCGTATGGAAAAAAATCCAGTTAAATTCGTGGGCGCGGGCCCCGGAGACCCGGAGTTGATTACCGTGAAGGGGCAGCGTGCGCTCATGGAAGCGGACCTGATCATCTATGCAGGCTCCCTGGTTCCCGAGGCGGTGCTGAAATGGGCCAAGAGCGATACCAGGATCATGAACAGCGCATCCATGCACCTCGGTGAGATCGTTGGGGAGATGGTGAAGGATCAGAAGGCCGGCAAGAAGGTGGTCCGCCTCCATACCGGCGACCCTGCGCTCTACGGGGCGATCTTCGAGCAGATGGAGCTCATGGACAAGGAGGAGGTGCCGTACAAGGTGATCCCCGGGGTCACGGCGGCCTTCGCGGCTTCTGCCGCAATGGGCATCGAGTACACCCTTCCCGAGATCACCCAGACCCTGATCTTCACCCGCATGAGCGGCAGAACCCCCGTGCCCGAGGCCGAGAACCTGGCGTCCCTTGCCGCCCACCAGGCGGCCATGGCCATCTACCTCTCCATCACCCTGATCGACAAGGTGGCGGACATCCTGATCGACGCATACGGGGCGGAATCCACCTGCGCGGTGGCCTTCCGGGTGAGCCAGCCCGAGGAAAAGATCTACTACACCCCCCTTTCGGATCTCGTCAAAACCGTGAAGGACAACAATATCAACCATCAGGCGTTGATCATCGTGGGAAGGTCCCTCGATGCAAGAAAAGACGGCATCAAGCTGAAGCATAAGTCGAGGCTCTATGCCGAAGAGTTCGAGCACGGATACCGAAAGGGGAAGGCGAGTTAAACCCAAAGCAGAAAAAACACGGAAAAAGGGGGCAGATTTATTATTTTTTTTGTGGATATTTTTTTCGCAATTCCGGTTTTGGAAAACGGCCGTTCCGGTTTGTTGTATGCGGGAAAATAAGTTGAATGGGTCAACTGGAAAACGGGAATGTTGAAACGACCGCCGGTAAACAGGGACGGCGCCCTGATGAGTCGTCGTGCATGATAAGAGGAACCGGGTGCGTTGTCCGAATGTGTACCATGGGATGAAAACACGAATAAACGGATGCGAAACGGACATGGTTGTGGGGACATAATATCGGTGTCGGTTTGCGGGAGAGTGGTTTTATGACGGCGGGATTTTAATAAAATGGTTGTTTCAAAAAAGAACAAGGGCATAGCCGTATGGGCCATCACCCCCAACGGCGTCGAGCTGTCGATGATCATCGCCCGGGAGATGGAGGATGCGCTTCCCCATCTGAACGCGAAACTCAACTTCGGAAAAAGGGCAAGGGCCATCAGGGCGGCAGGGGAGGATGCGCCCGATTACTGCGAGTTCAAGATCCTCTCCGTTGCCGTGGCATCCCTGTTCAACAGCTATGACGGCCATATCTTCATCATGTCCACCGGCATCGTCGTTCGGATGATCGCATCCCTTCTCAAGCACAAGACCGAGGACCCCGCCGTTGTCGTGGTGGACGACAGGGGGCGCCACTGCATCAGCCTCCTGTCCGGTCATATCGGCGGGGGAAACGCCCTGACCGAGAAGGTCGCGAATATCCTGGGGGCAACCCCGGTGATCACCACGGCAACGGACGTGAACAACGTCCCGGCCGTCGATATCCTTGCCAAGGGGGCAAATCTTCATATCGAGAACCCCGAAGCCATAAAGCATATCAACATGGCTTTTCTCACGGGTAAAAGGGTTCGGATTCACGACCCGGCGGATTTGATCCGCCCCCTTGTCCCTGGAAAATTCGTTGAGAAAAACGTGGAAAACTTTTCTTTCGAAGACTCGGGGGCAGGGGATGTCCCGGAGATTTATGTGAGCGAACATGTGGCGGAAACCGGTCCCATGACCCTTGTTCTGAGGCCCCGGACCCTTGTGGCCGGCATGGGGTGCAACAGGAACACCCCCATGGCGGAGATGAAGGAGCTTCTCTTTTCCGTTCTTGGGGATCGGGGGCTGTCGCCGAACAGCCTGGACCGCATCGCCACGGTGGATATCAAATGCGATGAAGAGGGGCTGCTGGAACTGGCCGACGACCTCTGCCTCGAGATGAACTTTTACACCCGGGACGAACTGGGCCGGGTACTTGAAATTGAAACACCGTCGGAGATGGTGGAAAAACACATAGGAGTAAAGAGCGTATGCGAAGCAGCAGCGATACTTGCGGCAAAGCGGGGCAGACTGATAGTGCCGAAGAAAAACACGCGGAATGTAACGGTGGCCCTGGCTGTGCCACACTCTACATACTCGGCCTGGGACCGGGACACACGGACCACATGTCCAAAAGGGCCCACGACGTCATAGACTCGGTGGACACCGTCGTGGGGTACACCACCTACGTGGAGCTGATCCGGCATCTCACCGAGGGCAAGAAGATCGTGAGCACATCCATGATGAAGGAGGTGGACCGGGTCCAGGCCGCCATCGATATGGCGAAGGAGGGCGAGAGCTGTGTCGTGGTATGCAGCGGCGATCCCGGCATCTATGCCATGGCGGGGCTGATCCTGGAGATCTGTCAGAGGCAGGAGATTCCCATTGTCCGCCCCGGCGATCCTTTGCCCGAAGGAGACAAGGCGCCCATCCGTATCGAGGTGGTGCCCGGAATTCCGGCGCTCAGCTCCGGCGCTTCCCTTCTCGGAGCTCCCCTGACCCACGATTTCGCCACCATCAGCCTCAGCGATCTTCTGACCCCCTGGGAGCTTATTGAAAAGCGGATCGCGGCGGCGGCCGCGGCGGATTTCGTGATCGTGTTCTACAACCCCAAGAGCAAGAAGAGGGACTGGCAGCTGAACAGGGCACAGGAGATCATCCTGGAACACCGGAAGGGGAGTACGGTGGTCGGCATCGCCACATCCGCCATGAGGGAGGATCAAAGGGTTACCCTCACCACCCTCGAAAAGCTCCACGAGGCGGACGTGAACATGCAGACCACGGTGTTCGTGGGCAACAGCAGCACCATGGACTACGATGATTTCATGATCACCCCAAGGGGATATTCCAAGAAATACACCATATAAATCCATTCGGACGGAGGTGTTGTCGATGCAGGAACTTTTTGTGAAAGGTTATGTGCAGGTTTACACGGGAAACGGCAAGGGAAAAACCACCGCCTCCCTGGGACTGACCATGAGGGCCCTGGGAGCCGGCATGAAGGTCCATATCGTGCAGTTCCTCAAGCAGGGTGATTACAGCGAGATCAAGGCCCTTGCCAAATTCGGGGAGCAGGTGACCGTTGAGCAGTACGGCCTCGGGAAGTTCGTCAGGGGCAATCCGTCCGAAGAGGATATCGAGGCCGGCAAGAAGGGCCTTGCAAGGGTAAGGGAGATCGTCACCGGGAAAAAAGCGGATCTTCTGGTGATCGAGGAGGGAAACGTGGCCGTGATGTGCAGGCTCTTTTCCATCGACGAGCTCATGGAAGTGATCGCCGAAAAGCCCGAAGCCATGGAGATCGTGGTCACGGGAAGGGGCGCCCATGAAAAGCTGATCGAACGGGCCGACCTTGTGACCGAGATGACGGAGATCAAGCACTATTACAAGAAAGGGGTGAATGCGAGAGTTGGAATCGAAAAGTAAAAACAACAAACCGGCCCCCTGTATTGCCGTCTTCGGAACCGGTTCCGATGTGGGCAAGAGTATCGTCACCACGGCCATCTGTCGCCTCTTTGCCAAGAGGGGCCTGAAGGTTGCGCCTTATAAGGCCCAGAACATGTCCAACAACTCGGGCATCACGCCCGAGGGGCTGGAGATGGGGCGGGCCCAGATCGTCCAGGCGGAGGCCGCGGGGATCCCCCCCCATGTGGATATGAACCCGATCCTCCTGAAGCCCACCAGCCAGACCGGCGCCCAGGTGGTGCTTCTCGGGGAGGCACTGGAGAACAACACGGCAAGCGAGTACCACCGTAAAAAGGAGAAGCTCTTCTCCTCGGCAACCGATTCCCTGGACCGGCTTCGAAGGGAGAACGACGTGGTGGTGATCGAAGGCGCGGGCTCCTGCGCCGAGGTGAACCTCATGCCCCACGATATCGTCAACTTTCGCATCGCGGAGTATGCCGACGCGCCGGTGATCCTCGTGGGGGACATCCACAGGGGCGGTATCTTCGGCCAGTTCGTGGGCACCCTTGCCTGCATCTCCAAGCGCCAGGAGGAGCTGATCAAGGGGTTTATCGTGAACCGTTTCAGGGGGGATATCTCCCTTTTCGACGACGGGGTGTCCTGGATCGAGGAAAAAACTGAAAAGGATGTGCTGGGGGTGCTTCCCTGGTACAACCATATCACCATCGAGGCCGAGGATTCCGTTGTGATCGAAAAGCCCGAAGGGCTCCACCCCTCCGCAACGGACAAGCCCTCCGTCGCGGTTCTCCGGCTTCCCCATATCTCCAATTTCACGGATTTCGACGCCCTTTCCGCCATCGAGGGGATCAACCTCGTGTTTGTGGAAAAGCCGGCGGATCTTTCCATGTACGCGGCCGTGATCATACCCGGCTCCAAGAACACCTGTTTTGATCTGAACTGGGTGAAATCCTCGGGCTGGAAAGAGGAACTCTTCCGGTACAGCGAACAGGGCGGGCATCTTCTCGGCATCTGCGGCGGTTACCAGATGATGGGAACCGTTGTCCACGATCCCGACGGCCTGGAAGGGGTCACGGGAACAACCGAAGGGCTCGGGTTCCTCCCAGTGGAGACGACCCTCAAGGCCCCCAAAACCACCACCCTTACCGATTTTTCATGGGGCAGGGAGGCTGGAAGCGGTTACGAGATCCATATGGGGCATACGGAGAGAACGGGGGGCGCGCCCCTTCTTGCCGTTCACGCCAGGAACGGAGAACCGGCGGGGAGCGAGGACGGCTGCATCGTTGAGGAGGGCAGGGTGATGGGCACCTATATGCACGGCTTCTTCGATTCTCCGGGCATCACCCGCAACTGGCTCTCCGGGATCGGTATCGGTCATGTGGCGGTTCCCGCCGTGGCGGGCCTTGCCGCAAGGGACCTGGAGTATGATGCCCTTCTCGAACATTTTGAACAGCACGTGGATATTCAAAAGGTTCTGGCATTGGCCGAATTTGAACAACAAACCAAAAAAGCAGGGAGCCTGCAAAATGGGTGAAACAGTACTTGTTCTGGGCGGATGCAGGAGCGGAAAGAGTTCCCATGCCCTGGAACTCGCAGAATCTTACAAGGGGGCAAGCAATATCTTTATCGCCACCTGCGTGCCCTACGACAATGAGATGCAGAAAAGGGTGGATGCCCATAAGGAGGAGCGGGACGACACCTGGCGCTCCATCGAGGAGCCTGCGGCGATTGCCGGGGTGATCGACCGCGAGAGCGGGGGCGCCGATGTGATCCTGCTGGACTGCCTTACCCTCTGGGTGACCAATATGCTCATGGCGGAAAAGGAGGACGAGGAGATCTTCGAGGCGGTGAAGGTGCTCGGGGAATCACTCAGGGCGTCGGCCTGCCCCGTGATCGTCGTGTCCAACGAGGTGGGGGCGGGAATCGTGCCCGAAAACAAGCTGGCCAGAAGATTCAGGGACCTTGCCGGTTTTTCCAACCAGAAGATCGCCGCCGTTGTGGACAAGGTGGTGTGGACGGTGGCGGGAATCCCCGTGACCGTTAAGGGCAAGGGGAGCGAATCGTGATAAAAAAACTGAAAGCGGCGGTGCAGTTCAGCACGATTCTTCCGACCTTCGGGGGGCCCGTGTTCGAGCCCACGGGAATGATCCCCTATTTCCCGGTCGTGGGGCTTATCCTCGGCCTGATGACGGCCCTCTTCGATA
>PPCM01000595.1_pt1 | contig 27372 bp, 26 predicted proteins | sample 1555541 | NCBI WGS metagenome assembly PPCM01 (sample SAMN05284479, study PRJNA326546) | Marine sediment metagenome, whole genome shotgun sequencing project. | isolation source: marine sediment | place: Germany: Wadden Sea | collected 2012-09-05 | reverse complement strand
AGGGTTATATGAAAAGAGGAAGTTTTGTTACATTTGAAGGTGGAGAAGGTTCTGGTAAAACCACAATAATCGAACATGTTAAGTCTGCACTTGAAAATGATGGATATAAAGTTGTCACTACTCGCGAACCAGGGGGAGTAAGGATAGCAGAACAAATTAGAAGTGTAATATTAGATAAGGAAAACACAGCGATGGATTCACGTTGTGAGGCCTTATTGTTTGCAGCTGCAAGAAGACAACATTTAGTTGAGAAAGTTATTCCAGCATTAGAAGCGGGATATGTAGTGTTGTGTGATCGATTTATTGATAGTAGTTTAGTATACCAAGGTCTAGGTAGATCAATTGGTGTTGAAGAAGTTTATCAATTAAATCTCTTTGCAATTGAAGATTATTTACCTAACTTAACGATATTTTTTGATATCGAACCAGAGTTAGGTTTAAGAAGAATAGCTAACGATAATAACCGCGAGGTCAATCGCCTAGATTTGGAAAATGCTAAGTTTCATCAAGAAGTTTATCAAGGATATAAGTTTCTTTCTCAAAAATATAGTGATAGAATCAAACCTGTAGATGCTTCGGGAGATGTAGAAACAGTATTTAATGAAGTTTATTCTTTGATTAAAAATAATATATAAAGAAGGTATAAAATGACATTTTTGGACTCACAAAAGAAAGTAGTTAAACAACTAGAAAAAATAATCATCAAGGAACGAGTTTCACATGCGTTCTTATTTGATGGTGTCAAGCAATCTAGAAAACTTAATACTGCATATTACTTTGCTAAAATGCTACTTTGTAACAAAGTCGAAAATGGTATACCTTGTCTCGAGTGCGATGAGTGTAAGCGGATTGACAGTCATAATCATCCCAATGTTAATTATATTGAAGCTGACGGTTTATCGATTAAGATTGATCAAATAAGAGATTTACAAAAGGCATTTAGAGTTACCGGTTTAGAAGAAAATAGAAGAATATATATAATTAATAATGTTGAGTTTCTCACTCAGGGTGCTGCAAATAGTTTGTTAAAGTTTCTTGAGGAGCCTCAAGAAGGAGTACATGCAATATTGTTAACAGATAATATGTATAAAGTGATAAATACTATTGTATCAAGGTGTCAGATAATAAATTTTGCAACTCCAGATTTTAAAGATATTGCAAAAGGATATGAAGCTGATGGCTATGACAGAGAAGTTGTTACTTTAGCTTCAAATGTTTCTGGTCCAGGAGAAGAAGTAGATGACTTAATTGATGATGAGGAGTTTCTTTTACTTCTAAGTTCAGTTAGTGATACAATTAAAGAGTTCAAAAGAAACAAAAGAACAATAATATGTGAATTATCAGAATTATGGCATGAAAATATTAATGGTAGAAAGAATCAAATTAAAGGAATTGAGACATTGTTATATTTCTACCGTGATGTTTTAAATTATAAATTAGGAAGAGAGATAGAATATTTTCACTCTTCTAACAATCTCTTAGGAGATGTAAGTGATAAAACAGAAGTTAAAATGATTATAGATAATATTGATTTAATATTTAATGCAAAGCGTAAAATTGAAAGTAACGTAAATGCTAAGTTAGTTTTAGATCAATTGTTTATGAAACTGAAAGGTTGTTAAATATGGAACGAAAAGTTATAGGAGTTAAGTTCAAGAAATCAGGTAAGTTATATTACTTTGCCTGTGAAGAATTTGATGTTAAAAGTGATACTCCTGTTATTGTAGAAACTATTCGTGGTTTAGAATACGGGATGACAATGACAGATGTCTTTTCTGAAGATGAGAAGAATTTATTTTTACCATTAAGAAAAGTGGTAAAGATTGCCAAGGAGCAAGATACTAATAAGTATCAAAAAAATATTAGTGATGCTAAAAATGCTTTGAGTACTGTTGAGAAGTTGATTGAAGAGTATAAGTTAAAGATGCAGTTGATCGATTGTGAGTATACATTTGATCGTAAGCAGTTAATCTTTTACTTTGTTGCAGAAGATCGTGTTGACTTTAGAGAGTTGGTTAGAAAAATTGCATCAATCTTTAAAACAAGAATTGAGTTAAGACAAGTTGGTGTTAGAGATGAAGCCAAAATTGTTGGTGGTATAGGTACTTGTGGACGTGTACTGTGCTGTAATAGTTTTTTAGATGACTTTGCTAGTGTATCGATTAATATGGCTAAGAATCAAAATTTAAGCTTAAACCCTTCAAAAATATCAGGTGCTTGTGGGCGTTTGTTGTGTTGTCTTGTTTTTGAAGATCAGGAATATAAGAAGTTAAGAAAAGGTCTACCTGATTATGGTAAGAAGTATAAGACGGAGTTTGGTGTTGGTAAAGTAGTGTTTATAGACTTACTAAAACGCTTTATAAAAGTTGATGTACCAGGTCATGGAATTGTAGAACTATATATAGAAGAAATTAAATAAAAGTGGTGTATCCACTTTTTTAATAGGTGATTGAAATGGAAGTAATAAATGATTTATTAAATTATAAGAATATGAAGATTATCCAAAGAAAAGATGGTTTCAATTTTTCATTGGATTCGGTATTATTAGCTAATTTTGTAACGATTAATAAGAATGTAAAACAAATCGTTGACTTAGGAACTGGTAATGCCCCAATTCCCTTAATCATATCTACACGTACTGATGCTGATATAAAAGGGATTGAGATTCAAGATGTTTCTTTTGATCTTGCAAAAAGAAGTGTTGAGTTAAATGAGTTAGATGATAGAATTGAGATCATTAATGCTGATTTGAAGGGGATTTCAGAAAAAATCGGTTTTGAAACTTATGATGTTGTTACATGTAATCCTCCTTTCTTTAAAGTGACTAAAAACTCACATGTTAATCAAAGTGATTACAAAACAATTGCAAGACATGAAGTTTTAGCTACATTAGATGATGTTGTAAACAGTGCTAAGTTATTACTAAGAAATGGTGGTTATTTTGCCATGGTTCATAGACCAGAAAGACTAGCAGATATCATCAACACTTTTTACAAACACAATATTGAACCAAAAAGGATTCAATTCATTCATCCTAAACCAGGTAAGGATGCAAATATTTTGCTAATTGAAGGAAAAAAGGATGGAAATACTGGTCTTAAGGTTTTGTCTCCAGAGTATTCACACAATGAAGATGGAAGCTATACAGACTTTGTTTTAGAACAATTTAGTGAGAGGACTGATTAGATGAAGCAAAGAAGTTTTGATGGAAGCAATATCTTGTATATTGTTCCTACTCCGATAGGGAACTTACAAGATATGACATATCGTGCTGTAGATGTTTTAAAGTCAGTTGATAAGATTGGTTGTGAAGATACTAGAACTTCGGGAGTTTTGTTGCGTCATTATGAGATTGATACTCCGACATTTCCCTGTCACGACCACAATCAAAAAACAGTTAAGTTGAAAGTTGAAGAGTACTTAAAATCAGGTATGGATATTGCCTTAATCAGTGATGCAGGAATGCCGGGAATAAGTGATCCTGCTTATGAAGTAATCATTCATTGTCTTGATAAGGGATACAATGTGGTTACTCTACCTGGAGCTAATGCGGCACTTACGGCCCTTGTTTCATCGGGGTTAGTAGTTCAACCATTTACTTTTTACGGCTTTTTAAGTTCTAAAGAGCAAAAGCGTTTAAAAGAACTAGAACAATTAAAAACTAAACCAGAAACAATAATATTTTATGAGAGTCCTCATCGAATTGAAGCATCTTTAAAAGCAATGCATCAGGTGTTTGGTCAAAGAAAAGTTACTTTAGCTAGAGAGTTAACTAAAAAGTTCGAAGAGTTTATTCGTTCAGACCTAGAATCGATTCAATCAGAACTGGCAGGAGTCAAAGGTGAAATCGTATTAATCGTCGAAGGGTACACTGAAGAGGAAGTTAATATTGAAGACATCGATGTTGTTTTTGAGGTAGATAAATTAATAGAAGAAGGACATTCAACAAAGGATGCTATTAAAATTCTTAGCGATAAACTAGGCATCAAGAAAAGAGAAGTATATAACTTGTATCACAGTTAGGAGACAAATATGGATTATATAGCTATCGCATTTGCTGGCTTCATCATCTTAGAGCTCTCAAATGTTCTAGTGATGTATTTCTTCAATGAAACTACTATTGCAAATGGAGTAGGAGTTTTCAAGAATTTTATAGAACAAGAAGATCAAGGGACTAAAGACTTGATAAGGTATTTAATATATTGGGTGGCAGGAACTAAATTAATTTTCATGTCATTATTACTAGTGATTATTATCTTTGGTGATCAAACTATGAAGCAAGCTGCGGTTTTAGTTTTAAGTGCTTCAGTGGGAATATTTTATCTAAAGATGTATCCCCTTGTTAAAAAGATAGAGTTAGATGGAGGAATCACAACTAAGAATTACTCGAGAAATCTAGCCATTATTATCTTTATATTTATCTTAGTTTTTATCGGATCATTTATATTAAGTTTTATTTAGGAGAGCGTTATGGGATTAGAAATTTTACAAGCATTCATATTAATTTTTCTCGCAGAAATGGGAGATAAGACACAAATACTAGCAATGGCTTTTGCAACTAGATATCCAGTAAGGAAAGTTCTTTTAGGAATTGCAATTGGATCATTTTTAAATCATGGGTTAGCTGTTATTTTAGGAACATATATATCAACTCTAATACCGATTGAGAGTATTCAACTAGTTTCAGGATTTGCCTTTATTGGGTTTGCCTTCTGGACTTTAAAGACAGAAGATGATGAAGATGAAGAAGAGGGTAAAATGAAATACGGTCCTGTTCTTACAGTGGCTTTAGCATTCTTTATAGGTGAACTAGGGGATAAAACGCAATTAACAGCAATTACCCTTGCAACAGAAGCAGTATACCCATACTTAATTCTTTTAGGAACAGTAGCGGGGATGGTAGTTACTGGTGGGTTAGGAATTATTGTTGGAAAGAAGATGGGAGATAAGATTCCCGAGGTCGGAATTAAGTTAATTTCTGGTTGTGTATTTATGTTGTTTGGAGTTCAAAAAGTGTATGCTAATGCTCCTGGTCAATATCTCAATACTCAGTCAATTATTTTATTCTTATCAATTATTCTATTGATAACTACTTATTTGGTTTATAAGTTATACAATCAATCAAATTCATTGTATAAAGCTAAAGCAAAGCTATTACAAGAACATTTCAAGAGTATGGAAGCAAGGCTTGATAAGTTGTGCCTTGGGGAAGAGTTTTGCAAGAATTGTAATGGAGCTTCATGTGAAATAGGGTTTGCTAAGAAACTTGTAAAACATGCTCTTGATAACGCTACTGATATTTCAACAGAGCAATTTATCAAATCCAACTTAGAAAAGAAACCATTCGATAAAAAAGCACTTTCTGTTTGTTTAAGTGAAACTATTCAGATAATCGAAGAAGTTAAGAATGGAAGGCAAAATAAACCTGCGCATTACCTAAGAATGCATTTAGAAGATATTTTGATTGATAAAAAGATTACAGAATACATCAATTTAGAATCTTACTTAGCAAAAATAAGTGAGATTGATACTGAGCTATATAACCATTTAAAAGAGACTGTTTAAGTCTCTTTTGTGATTTTGTTACTTATTTTCTTTCTAAGAGTCTTTATTATATAGCTAGTGAAGAAAGGAGATGTCTATGAAATCAAAATACTATTTACTGTCAGCAATGTTTTTCATAATGGGTTTTATCAATATATCTTTTGCCATTATTGGTTTGCTTTGCATTGTGATTCCATTCGCTGACTATAAGTTTAATAGAAGCAAGAAGTGGTGTAGTACTTACTGTCCTAGAAAAAGTGTGTTTGTAAGAATTTTAGCAAAGCTAAGTCTAAACTTAAAGGTTCCTAAGTTTTTAAAGACCAAACAGTTAAAAGAGTTTATTTTCAATTACTTCTTAATAAATTTAATGATTGTTTTCTTAACTACAGTTATGGTGTCAATTGGAAGAATTAATCCAGTTGAGCAAGTTCGGTTATTTATTGTCTTTCCAGTTACAAGTGATTTGTTTCAGTTAGTTGATTTTGAGTTACCAAGCTTTGTGATACATTTAGGTTACCGAATATATTCTATGATGTTGAGCTCGCTAGTGATAGGTTCGGTTATGGCATTATTTTTAAAACCGCAAACATGGTGTAGTGTTTGTCCGGTGACTACTTGGACTACAAACGAAGCTAAAAAGGCTAAAGAAGCTATCATCATTAAAAAATAAGAGAAAATGTTTGCACCATTTAGGTTTATTTGTTACTATGTGTTTAATATATGATGTAGAAGAAGAGAGTAAATTAATAAGTAGTTTCTTAGAGAGTCTCGGTTGCTGAAAAGAGATAGATGAAAATTAATTGAAGATGGCTTTGGAGTCAACTTGTCGATATGTAGGCAAGTTCGTTGCCGGCGTTAACGGATTGAGGGCATGGATTTTTTCATGAACTAAGGTGGTACCGCGTATAAACGTCCTTAGATTTTAAGGATGTTTTTTTTATTTATAAGGAGGAAAAGAAAATGAATAAACCGTATTATATTACAACTGCTATTTTTTACGCATCAGGAATTCCTCACATTGGAAATGTATATGAGGGTATACTTTCAGATGCAATAGCAAGATTTAAGAAATTAGAAGGATATGATGTGTTTTTCCAAACAGGAACAGATGAGCATGGTCAAAAAATTCAAATGAAAGCTGAAGCTGCAAATGTAAGTCCGCAAGAATATGTTGATGGTATTGCTGATGAAATTGCGAGTATTTTTAAAAGCATCAATGTCGATTATTCGAAATTCATGAAAACAACAGATCCTTATCACAAAGAGCAAGTTCAAAAGATTTACCAACGTCTTTATGATCAAGGAGATATCTATAAAGGTCACTATGAAGGTCATTATTGCATTGCCTGTGAGTCATTTTTTACCGATAATCAACTTGTGGAAGGGAAGTGTCCCGACTGTGGTAAAGAAGTAGTATTCCAAAAAGAGGAAGCTTATTTCTTGAAGTTATCAAAGTATCAAGAGAGATTAGTTCAGCATATTAATGATAATCCAAATTTCATTCAGCCTGAAAGCAGAAAGAATGAAATGTTAAATAACTTCTTAAGTAATGAAGTCCCTGACTTATGCGTTAGTCGTTCTTCATTCGATTGGGGAGTTGAACTACCATTTGATAAGAAACATGTTTCTTATGTCTGGATAGATGCATTAAGTAATTATATTACAGGTATTGGTTTTGATTTAGATGGAAATCACAGTGATGAGTTCAAAAAGTATTGGCCAGCTGATGTTCACATGATTGGTAAAGATATTTTAAGATTCCATACTATTTATTGGCCAATTATGTTAATGGCTTTAGATGTGGAGTTGCCTAAGCAAATCTTTGGACATCCTTGGATTTTAACGGGTTCTGAAAAGATGAGTAAATCAACAGGTAACTTAATTTATACTGCAGATTTAATTAAATATTTTGGTGTTGATGCAACACGTTATTATGTATTGCACGAGATTCCTTTCGCTCAAGATGGAACTCTTACATATGAGTTATTTATTGAAAGATTTAATTCTGATTTGGCAAACACATTAGGTAACTTAGTTAATAGAACAATCTCGATGATCAATAAGTACTTTGATGGTGAAGTAAAAGAACCAACTGAGCAAACTGAACTTGATTTAGAGTTAATTAGCCAAGTTGAACAAGCGTTACCACTTGTTCAAGCTAGAATGGATGTTTTAAAGGTTGGGGATGCTATCGAGGAAGTAATTAAACTTTTAAGAAGAGCTAACAAGTATATTGATGAAACTCAACCATGGGTACTTGGTAAGGATGAAGCATCTTTTCCACGTTTAGCGACAGTATTATATAACTTAATTGAAACTATTAGAGTTAGTGCAGTATTACTTCAAGCATTTGTTCCTGATACTGCTGACGAAATCTTCAAGCAAATCAACTCTGATGAGAAAACTTTTGCTTCAATTGAAAAGTTTGGTGGTTATAAAGCACTTGTTACTCTTGAAAAACCTACACCGTTATTTAATAGAATTAAAGCGAGTGAAAAATTAGAGGAAATTCAAAATGACTTATAAAATCTATACTGAGAGTAAATATAAAATAATTTTTATAATTGCCCTAGGTATTTACATGTATTTATATACTCTAGTTGATTTTTTAGGGAATAAGGGTTATGATAATTTGAGTATTATGTTAGTTGGAGTGCACATCTTTTTGAACCTATTAATGAGTTCAATTGCTGCTCATTCAACATCACTTGTTTACTATCAATATAAACTTACAAACAAGGAGAGCAACGCTTCACTTTTTGCTCCGATATCTCTTGTTGTTGGAATGTTAACTTATGGGTGTAGTGGATGTACTATTGCATTACTTTCATCGGTGGGAATAAGTTATACAGTTAGAAGTTTACCCTTTGCCAATTTACCATATAAATTACTAGCATTAGCTATTGTGGCAATCGGATATTTGGTAGTTAGAAACAACTATATCAAAGGTTGTAAAATCAAATTATAGGAGAAATATTATGGCTGTAAAAATTACAGAAACTGCCCTTCGTGATGGGCATCAATCGTTAATAGCGACTAGATTAACTACTGATGAAATTCTTGGAATAGTAGAGAAGATGGACCAAGTAGGTTACCACGCTATGGAAGTATGGGGAGGAGCTACATTTGATTCTTGTTTAAGATTTTTAAATGAAGACCCATGGGAAAGATTAAGACAAATAAAATCACGTGCAAAAAATACTAAGTTACAAATGCTTTTAAGAGGTCAAAACATTTTAGGATATAAGCACTACAGCGATGATGTTGTTGAGAAATTTATCGAGTTGGCTATTAAAAACGGAATCGACATTGTAAGAATCTTTGATGCTTTAAATGATGTTAGAAACTTAGAAACTGCTGTTAAAGCTACTAAAAAGCACGGTGCTCATTGTCAGGTAGCATTAAGTTACACGACTAGTGAGGTTCACACTGTTGATTATTATGTTGAGTTAGCTAAAGAAGTTGAGAAACTAGGAGCTGATTCAATCTGTATTAAAGATATGAGTGGTATTTTGTTACCACAAACTGCATATGAGTTAGTAGGCAAACTAAAAAGTACTGTTAAGTGTGAAATTGAATTACATACTCATGCTACTAGTGGTACGGCAGAAATGATGTACTTCAAGGCCATTGAAGCAGGTGTTGATATTATTGATACTGCTGTTAGTCCATTCTCAGGAGGGACTAGTCAACCAGCAACTGAGTCAATGTATTATGCCTTAGAGAATACTTCATATCAGCCAGATTTAAATATTGAAGTATTGAATGAAGTTAGTGAATACTTAATTCCAGTTAGAAACAAGTATTTAGAGAATGGATTCTTAAATCCATTAGCATTAACTACAAATCCAAATATTTTAAAGTACCAAGTTCCTGGAGGAATGCTATCTAATCTGATGAATCAAATTAAAGAGCAAGGGGCTTTAGATAAGTATGAAGATGTCTTAAAGGAAGTTCCACGTGTTCGTGCAGATTTAGGTTATCCGCCTTTAGTAACTCCATTGAGTCAAATGGTTGGTACTCAAGCGGTAATGAATGTAATGACGGGTCAAAGATATAAGATGATTCCATCGGAAATCAAAGATTATGTAAAAGGTTTATATGGTAAATCACCAGCCCCAATTACTAAAGAGATGAAAGAGTTAATCGTAGGAGATGCACAAGTAATTACCCATCGTCCTGCTGATGATATAGAGCCAATGTTAGATGGGTTCAAGGCTGAAATTGGTGAATTAGCATTAAGTGAAGAAGATGTATTGAGTTATGCATTGTTCCCACAAACAGCAAGACCATTCTTTGAAAGAAGAATATCAAAAGAAGAGTTTGTAATTGAAACTCCTAAAAAAGCTGTTAAGGATGTACCTAAGCAATTAGATGATGCGAAACTATTTAACATTAGTGTTAATGGTAATATTTATGAGATTGGAATTCAGGAAGTAGACGAAGGTAACATTCCAGTTGTTAAATCAGCTAGTGCAAGTGTTTCTGTTGCTGCTTCAGTTTCTAAACCAGTTGCTGTTTCTGTAGGAGGAGCGTCGGTTAATGCTCCGATGCCGGGAACAATTTTAGATATTAAGGTGAGTGTTGGTGACACTGTTAATGCCGGTGATACACTAGTTATCTTAGAAGCAATGAAGATGGAAAATGAGATTGCTGCTACATGTGCAGGAGTTGTTAAAGAAATTGTTTGTAAAAAAAGTGCTGCTGTATCAACTGGAGAAGTACTAATTGTAATTGAATAATCAAGAACCCTCATAAAATGAGGGTTTTTTTTTGGAAATGAATGTATAATACAAGAGAGGAGTGAGACTATGAAGTTATATTTTGTGAATTACAAAGATATTTATGAGGATTTATATAAATTTGAGATGCGTCATATACTTGGTTTCGTTCCTGAAAAAAAGTATTTTTTTAGCGAGAAGGAAATTGACTTAAGTTCTTCAACATTCTTTAAAGGAGTATTGCATTTAAACTTTACGGCTGATACACTAGGTGAACTAGAAAACAAGCTTAAGGCGGCAAACCTTTTTTATGATTCATATAAGATTGAGTATATAAAGATTGATGAGGATGTAAACTATCAAACTAGATTAAAGGCAATGCGTGATTTAGGGTATGCTATTGAAGGTGAGTTTTCTAAAGATAATCCTAGCACAATACTTAGAGTAACGAAGGTGGATGGAGTTTGGTATTTTGGTTTATACGAAAGAAACTGTATCGAATGGCACCAACGAATTACTAAACCGAAACATTATTCAATTGCATTAGAGACTAGATTGGCTAGAGTTCTTGTTTCTGTTGCTAGTAGTTATGGAGAGAAGCTAGTAGATCCTTGTTGTGGGATTGGTACAGTCGTAATTGAAGCTAAAAAAATGGGTAAGAACATTGATGGCTATGACTTAAATAGAAAAGTAGTGTGGTATTCTCAACAGAATCTAGAACATTTTGGTTTAAGTGCCAATATAAAGGCGATGAATATCGCTGATATTGATCAGTATTACGATGTGGCAATAATTGATTTACCATATGGAAAGTTTGTGAAAAAGGATGTTGAAATGCAATCTGTTATATTTGAGAACGGAAAAAGAATAGCAAAATATGTTATTTTTGTTGCGATGAAGGATAAGACGGATTGGTTTAAAAAGTACGGTTACGATGTAATAGATAGTTGCATAGTACCCAAAGCTAATCAATTTAAAAGACATATTTATGTAACGAAGGGGTGTTATGATGATTAAGGTTAAAAACCTAACAAAGGAATTTATTAAGTATGAGAAGGAACCGGGAGTAAAAGGGATGATTAAAGGGTTCTTCAATGCTAAAAAGATTGTCAAGAAGGCAGTTGATGATGTTAGCTTCGAGATTAAAAAAGGTGAGATTGTTGGTTATATCGGAGCAAATGGTGCTGGAAAATCTACAACAATTAAAATGCTAACAGGAATTCTTACTCCAACTAGTGGTGAGATTGTTGTAAATGGAATGGTACCATACAAAAGCAGAAAAGAAAATGGAAAGAATATTGGGGTTGTCTTTGGACAAAGAACCCAACTGTGGTGGGATTTACCACTGATTGAATCTTTCAACATATTAAAGGAAATTTATCAAGTAAGTGATGATTCATTCATTGAGAGAATGAGTTTTTTTAATGATGTACTAGACTTAGATGATTTTATTAAATCACCAGTTAGAACCCTTTCATTGGGTCAGAGAATGCGTGCAGATATTGCTGCTAGTTTATTGCATTCACCAAAAGTGCTTTATCTTGATGAACCTACTATTGGTTTAGATGTCAATGCAAAACTAAAAATGAGAAAAGCGATCAAGGATATGAATGCAGAGTTAAGTACGACTATTATCTTAACTACCCATGACCTTGAAGACATCGAGGAGTTGTGTCAAAGAATTATCATTCTAGATGAAGGTAAGATAATTTATGATGGAGATATTGATGATATTAAGAACAAGTATGGTAATATCTCTACTCTGAAAATGCAAGTAAGTGACTTCGTTGAAGTTGATTTTAACAAGAAGTTTAGATTGAAAGAAAGTGAGCTAGAACTCAGTTATCAAGATAATGTTATTACTATAAAGTTTGACTCTAGAAGAGTAACTTCATCTAAGCTTATTGCCTTTGCCTTAAAGGAGTTTGAAGTAAATGATATCAAAATAAGCGATACAAAAATTGATGATATTATTGCAAACATCTATCAAGAAGGTAGGGATTACCTTGAGTAGATTAAAGAAGTATACTCCATTTATGTGGGGAAGGTTTAAAACAGAGTTCTTACAGTATCGTGTAGGAAATTTGATGTGGTTTGGAGTAAATCTTTTAGATCTTGCTGCAAAAATATTTTTATGGACAGCAATTTTTAATAATGCAAATAGTGAAGTATTAAGCGGCTTTACTCTAGAGCTAATGATCGTTTATGTGATTGCTACTCAGATAGTATTTCATCTTACATTCTTAAACCCACAGTTTGAAATTTCAGAAGATATAAGAATGGGAACGATTGCTATGAAGTTCATCAAACCGATAAGTTATCGTTTGCAAATTCTCTTTAGCTCACTAGGGCAAACCTTAGGAGAGTTTATCTTTGGAGTAGCACCGATAACAGTGATTTTTTGCTTCTATCTATCTATTGCTGACATAAGTTTAAGTATCAGCTCTGTAATTTTATTTGTAGTAAGTGTAATAGTAAGTTACGTTATTAACTTCTTAATTGCATTTACTTTTGGAATTATTGTTTTTTATACGAAGAATGGGTTTGGGATAATGCAGCTTAAAGAAGTAGTATTCTTACTATTTTCTGGAGCTTTGATTCCCATTGATTTCTATCCACAAACTCTGAAAGCTGTAATTGACTTCCTGCCGTTTAAACAAGTTGTTTATGTACCTATAGCAATTTTAATCGGACGCCTTGAAGGGCTTGAGGCAATTAAGGCGATAGCGTTGCAAGTAGGGTGGATATTCATAATTTTCTTAGTGTTTAATTTCATTTGGAAAAATGCTATCAAAAAGGTGGTGGTTCAAGGTGGATAAATTGAAGAGGTATTTTAAAATTCATCAAGTATTCATCAAGCAGTATTTTAAGATTTTGCTAGAGTATCGTGCAGACTTTATTGTTGGGTTTATCTCATTTTTCTTAATTCAGTTCAGTGGCTTGTTCTTCCTTTACATTGTGTTTAAACAAATCCCCATTTTGGATGGTTGGAATCTAAATGAGTTAATTTTGATGTATGGTATATTTCAGTTACCTAGAGCAATTGATCATACATTTACTGATTATATTTGGAGAATGCCTGGTTTTGTAAGAATGGGAGAGTTTGATCGCTACTTGGTAAGACCAATTAACCCGTTTTTTCAATTAATTGCTCAGAAACTTGATTATAATGCCCTGGGTGAACTAGCGATAGGGATTGGAGCTATTGTTTATGCTTGGTCTAGACTAGAAATTGACTTCAACTTAATTAGTCTGTTAGTTATTTCTACTTATGTTATTTTTGGTTCATTAATCTATACTGCAGTGAAGTTGTTTTTTGGGTCAATATCATTTTATACAATGGTAGCTTTTCCGATTATGAGTGCATCTTACTCAATGTCAAAATATGCTCAGTACCCACTATCGATTTACCCTGGATGGCTTAAGAAAATATTGCATTATTTCTTGCCATTTGCATTTACAGCTTACTACCCAACTTTATATCTCTTGGGAAAAGAGACAAGTCTGGTGTACCTAGGACTTTGTGTTGTAGTATCAATTACAGCATTTACAGTAGCCTATTCATTCTTTAGATTTTCACTGTCAAAGTATCAAAGTGCTGGAAGTTAAAACAGTCACTTAATTGTTTAATTAAGAAGGATTGGGTATAATTAGGACGAAAAGATTGGAGTGGTTAACATGTTAATAGATACACATGCGCACTTGCAAAGTGCAAAATATAGTAATGAAGACATCTCACAAATTATTGAAGAGGCAAAGGCCAAGAATATAAATTACATTATTGTGAATGGATATGATTTGGAGTCATCTGCTCAGGCAATAGAACTAGCGGAGAAGTTTGATGAAATATATGCAGCAGTTGGAGTTCATCCAAGTGATAGTAAAGATATTACCGATAAAGATCTTGAGGAAATTGAAGCGATGCTAAGTCATCCAAAAGTCGTGGCCTTAGGAGAAATCGGTCTTGATTACTATTGGGATACCTCTTTCAAAGATAAGATGGAAGATGTATTTAGAAAGCAAATCAGAATAGCTAAACGCGTAGGGTTGCCGATAATAATTCATAACCGTGATGCTACCAATGATTGCTATCAGATTTTAAAAGATGAGGATATTTCAGTAATCGGCGGAGTAATGCATTGTTATAGTGCAAGTTATGAGATGGCAGAAAGATTTATTGATCTGAATATGTACATCTCCCTAGCCGGACCGGTAACTTTTAAAAATGCTAAAACACCAAAAGAAGTTGCAGCTAAAGTGGATTTAAATAGGCTGTTAATCGAAACAGATTGCCCTTACTTAACACCACACCCATACCGTGGAAAACTTAACTATCCTAGCTATGTAGAACTTGTTTGTAAAGAGATTGCTGTGCAAAAAGATATTGATTTTGAAGTGGTTGCAAGCAAGACAACTGAAAACGCATTAAGGCTATTTACAAAGATATCAGACTAGTGCTGATATTTTTTTTGAAGAAGGTATCGAATTAGTGTATAATATTAAATTGAGAAAGTATCAAAAAAACTGTAAAGGAGAACATTATGAAAGATAGCAGATTATTAATTACAGCAATAGTACTAACGTTCTTAATATCAATTTTAAGTTTATTATATATATATCAAATCAACTGGCAATACAGTTTGATTACCGCTTTACCAATGATTTTTTTACTATACTTCATCTACAGATATAGCAAAAAGGAAAAGCAGGCCTTCATTGAAAGGATAAACAACCTTACATATACAATTAACGAGGTTGGTAGTGATATTTTTGATAACTTACCAATTGGGATATTAACATATAACAAATCAGAACTTGTTGTATGGACAAATGACTATTTAAAAGAAATTACAAATGATAGTATTGAGGGAAGTAATATTGATGAGTTTTTCCCAGGATTAATTCAAGCTATTCATAATAACGAAGATTATCACTTAGTTATCGAAGGTAAGAACTTCAACTTCTTAATCAATGAAGAAAGTTCAATTGTTTACCTGTTTGACAATACAGAATACTGGAACTTAAAGCAAGATTACTTAGACCAATCTGCTTGTCTTGGTATTCTTACAATAGACAATTATGATGAGTCGGTTTCTAATCTTGATGCTCAGACAAGAAGTGAAGTTGAATACTCAGTAAGTCAGTATGTATCTAACTGGTGTGTGAACAATCGTATTTATGTACGTCGTTACTCTACAAGTAAGTATATCTTGTTTTTGAACAATCGTACGATGGAAATTATCAAGAGCAACAACTTCATTTTAATTGATAAAGTAAGAGAAATTGGTGAAGATAATAAAATTAATATTACTGTTAGTTTAGGTATTTCAACTAACGAGACAGACTTTGTATCGCTTGGTGAGAAAGCAGTTGAAGCTATTGATCTTGCTCAAGTAAGAGGTGGAGATCAAGTTGTTGTTAAATCCAAGGGAGAAGAGACCAAATTCTTTGGTGGGAAAACTGATGCTGTTGAAAAGGCAACACGTGTTAAAGCGAGAATGATCGCTCAATCTATTGAGAAATTAATTGACAATAGTGAAAATATTGTTGTTATGGGTCATGCCTATCCTGATCAAGATTCATTTGGTTCAAGTTTAGCAGTAGCGAGAATGGCAAGAGATTTGGGTAAGGAAGTATATATTCATTTTGATGTTAATGATTTATCTAAGAGTATGGAAAAAACTTATGAGTTCTTTAGAGGACATGAGTTATTCTCTTCACCAAAATCAGAGGACTATATTCTAGATAAGATAACCGAGAAAACTATCTTGATAAGTGTCGATAATCATAAACCACGTTTGGTTAGTTCAAAAGCAATTTTGGAGAAGTGTAAAAATGCGATTGTAATAGATCATCATCGTCGTGGGGAAGAGTTTATCAATAATCCGATTTTGACTTATGTAGAGCCATATGCATCTTCTACATGTGAGTTAATATCAGAGTTGATCACTTATCAAAAACATATAATGCACATGACTCCTGACGAGGCAACCTTGCTACTTTTAGGAATTATTGTTGATACAAAACATTTTACTTACCGTACAGGTGGTAGAACTTTTGATGCAGCTTCGTGGTTAAAATCAATGGGAGCAGATACAATAAGTGCGAAAGAATTATTAAAAGTTGATTCTGATATGTATTTTAGAATTAACAAAATTATTAAGAACGCAACAGTTGTAGAAGAGGGTGTAGTAATTGCTACTGCCGATTTCGATGATATTGTTTCAACAGTGACCTTGGCGAAGGTAGCCGATGAGCTACTTAGCGTTGATGGTTTTGAAGTATCATTTGCAATAGGTAAGCTCAAAGATGGTAGAATTGCAGTAAGTGCAAGATCATTGGGTGAATTCAATGTTCAGTCAATAATGGAGAGAATGGAAGGTGGAGGACACCTGACAAATGCAGCTACTCAGTTAGAAGATACAACTATGGAAGAAGTATATAATAGAGTTTTAGTAGAAATTGAAAAGCGACTTGAGGAGAGTGACAAAAATGAAAGTAATCTTGACTAAAGATGTAAAAAAACAAGGAAAAAAAGGCGATGTTCTTGAAGTGAGTGATGGTTATGCTAGAAACTTCTTGATTAAGCAAGGACTTGCTGTTGAAGCAACAAAAGGTAATGTAAAGAACTTAGAAAAGCAAAATGAGGAAGCAAAAGCAATCGAAGAAGCAAAGAAGAGCTTAGCTATTGAACAAAAGACTGCTATGGAAAAAGTAGTATTAACTTTCCCAGTGTCATGTGGTGCTGGTGATAGAGTGTTTGGTTCAATTTCGTCAAAGCAAATTTATAAGCAATTAACAGACAAAGGTTTCAAAGTAGACAAGAAGAAGATTAAACTAGATCACCCTATTACAACATTAGGTTATACTGATGTTGAAATTGAGCTATATAAGGATGTTGTAGTTAAAATTAGAGTTAATACAATTAAGAAGTAGGTGCAAACATGACTGAACAACGTCAATTACCAGCAAATATAGAAGCTGAACAATCAGTTCTTGGAGCAATGTTTCTTTCTAGAAGAGCAATTGCTGTTGCAAAAGATAAACTAGATGTAGAGGATTTCTATTTAGAGAAACATCAAAAGATATTCAAGGTCATTTGTGACTTGAATAGTTTTGATATTCCTATCGATAACACAACTGTTAAATCAGAACTAGAGAAGAGAAATCTTTTTGTAGAAGTTGGTGGCGTTGATTATATGGCAGTTTTAACTAATGTCGTTCCTACTGCAGCAAACATCGAATACTATGTGAACTTAGTTGATGAAAAGGCAGTCCTTAGAAGATTGATTCATACTGCTACAGAAATCATTAAGAACTCGTATTCTGATGAAGCTCTTACCGAGTTAATCGATAATGCTGAACGTTCGATTTTAGAAGTTGCCAAGAGAAGAAAAGCAGGAGATATAAGACCAATATCAAAGGTTCTTACATCGACATATGCAAATATTGAAAAGAGTGCAGCCATTGATAGTGATTTAGCAGGAGTATCAACTGGGTTTGATGACTTAGATGCAAAACTATCAGGTTTTAAACCGAATGAGTTAATTATCTTAGCTGCTAGACCAGCCTTAGGTAAGACGGCATTTGCATTAAATCTGGCGATGAATGTTGCCCTAAATACAAAGAAACCAGTAGTTATCTTCAACTTGGAGATGGGTGCAGAGCAGCTAGCAATGCGTTTGTTAGCAGCTACAGCAAAGATTGATTTATCAAAAATCATTAATGGAGCTTTGACTGCTAAAGATTGGGATATGCTAAGTAGCGCAATTTCAAAGTTATCAGATACGAAGATTTTTATTGATGATGCTGCCGGAATTACAGTTAATGAAATTCGTGCAAAATGTAGAAGATTAAAGAATACAGAAGACGAGTTAGCACTAGTAGTTATTGACTACTTACAGTTAATTACAACAACTAATCGAAATGGTGGAAACAGACAACAAGAAGTATCAGAGATTTCCCGTATGTTGAAAGTAATGGCAAAAGAATTAGAGATTCCTGTACTTGCCTTAAGTCAGTTATCTCGTGGGGTTGAATCAAGAGAGGATAAAAGACCAGTAATGTCTGATTTGCGTGAATCAGGAGCCATTGAGCAGGATGCCGATGTAGTATCATTTCTTTATCGTGATGATTATTACAACCGACCTACCGATGAAGATAACCCTACTAACAACCTAGAAAATCAAAACAACAATGAGAGTTTAAGGCCGGATAATAGCGCTAGTATCGTTGAGGTTATTATCGGAAAGCACCGTTCTGGACCAACCGGAACTGTGAAAGTAGTTTTCTTGAAAAACTACCAGTTATTTAGAAATTATGTTGAGAGAGATTAAATATGGAAAAAAGAGAAACAAAAGCAAACAAAAAAGTTAAAAGAGAATTTAAAAGTAAGAAATTAGTTATTCAATCAATATCGCTGATATTGATTTTAACGCTGGTACTCTTATTTGATATTAATTCACCAAAAGCTGATAATAATGATGATTTAGTATATAAGGTTTATTTAGATAATGAGTACCTGGGAAGAATTTCTAATCCTGGACTAATCGACGACTATTTAAATGCAGCTACTAAAGCATATTACAATGAGTATCAAGTCGATACTCTTTATAAGCCTGAAGACTTTAGAATAGTTGCTGAAGTTATGGGTGAGAACACTAAAGTTGATGACCAAAAGGTTTTGGATGAATTTAGAAGTAAGGCAAAGTTTACTGTTGATGCTTATACAGTGACAGTAAAAAGAACGGTTATGGTTGAGCCTGATTATGTTGAAGAGGGCGAAGATGATGAAGAAGCTGGAGGATTAATAGAAAAGTTAGTCATCCATGAGTTTAATGTTTTGAGAAAAGAAGACTTTAATAAAGGGCTTGAAGATTACATCAAGTTATTTGTTAGTGATAAAGATTACGAGAGAATTATGAATGATAGTCCTCTTCCTGATTTAACGGAAGAAGAACTAATTTTATATAATTTCTACTTAGATGGTGATATCACAATTCAAAAGAAAAGAATGAACATCGAAGGATTACTTAAAGATAGTGATCAAATAGTAAACTACTTATTATTTAAGTCCGATCACATTGCTACTAAGAGAGAGTATGTCGTTAAAAAAGGTGATACAGTTGAGAGTATCGGGATTTCCCAGGAAATGATGGTAGATGAGTTAATTTTATTAAATAATTCTATTTCATCTAAAGATACTATTTTAGCTGAAGGGATGGTTATTAATACATCACAAACCGATCCTGTTTTAACTGTTATTAGAGAACATTACTTAGTTACAAGAGAAGTTATACCTCACTATACTAAAGTTGAGTTTGATGAGAGTAGATGGAGTTACATGAAGCCTTGGACAAAGGTTGCTGGTTCGAACGGAGAACGTTTAGTAAAGTATAAGATAACATCAGTCAACGGGGTTCAAGAATCAGGTGCTGGAGTAGAATCATCAGAAATTACAAAAGAGCCAATTACAAGAGTTTTAGTTAAAGGATCGAAGACTAGTTCAAGAATTGGTACAGGTTATTATAGATGGCCAACAATTTCTCGATATATATCAGCTCCTTGGGGTTATTACGCACCATTTGGAGTGAGAAAGTTTCACTATGCCATAGATATTGCTGGGGCTTTAAATGACCCGATTTATGCAGTTGATAACGGAACAGTTGAGTTTGTAAAATTCCACTGGGCTGGTGGATATATGATTAAAATCAATCACAATAACGGAGCTGCTTCTGTTTATGCCCACTTAAATGGTTGGCCTCTAGTTTCAAAAGGAGCAGTTGTTAATAAAGGTGCCCTAATTGGTAGAATGGGAAAATCAGGTACAGTTACCGGAGTACATCTACATATCGAATTATATATGAATGGTACAAGAGTTAATCCATATCCATACCTAAAAGGGTGGCGCTAATGAAGTTTAAAGTGCTAGCAAGTGGGTCTAAAGGAAATGTGACCTTACTTAGAGTTAATGAAAAAGTATATTTAATTGATGCGGGAATAAGTTATTCTCGCATCAAAAGTTTACTAAGTATGTATCAAGTAGACAGTATTGATGGAATCTTTATTACCCATCGCCATTCAGATCATGTAAGAGGGTTAAATGTAACTGCAAAAAGAACAAAAGCACCAGTATATTTAAGTCAAGGAACATATCGTGAACTTCGAGAAAAGGATTTTGATCCGCAGTTGATTGACGCGTATGATGAGTTTTTACTAGAAGACTTGAAGGTTACACCAATACCTGTGAGTCACGATACTGATGAGCCTATTGGCTTTATCTTTGAACATAGTGACAAGAAGCTAGTGTATGTTACCGATACTGGGTACTTCAACATGAGAAATATAAACCTTGCGATTAATGCTGATGCTTATATTTTTGAAAGTAACCACAATGTCGAGATGTTAATGAAGAACCCTAAGTATCCATGGCCGTTAAGAAAGAGAATCATTAGTGATGATGGACACTTGTCTAATGAACAAGCTGCCGATTACTTAAATGACTTAATTGGTAGTAAAACTAAAGTAGTAGTGCTAGCCCATTTAAGTGAAGAGAACAACACCCCAGAAGTTGCTTTAGAAACAGTGTCTTCAATTATAAATACAGAAGACATCGAACTAGTTGCTGCTAGTCAAGAAAGGGGAACGAAAGTCTATGAAGTATAAAGAAATATATGCATGTAAAGAACATATAGAGATGGCATTAGACGACTTTGTTGATGAGAACGAAGTATATCCAGTTCTTGATAAGGTTGAAGATATGCAGTGCTCTTATTGTGATGCTAAGGCTTTATATAGGGTTTATCATGCAGATTAAGATTGTAAGTGTTGGAAAGCTTAAAGAGAAATACCTTGTTCAAGCTGTCGCTGAGTATACAAAGAGGTTATCTTCTTATTGTAAGTTACAATTACTTGAAGTAGCTGATGAAAAAACAAAAGAGAATAGTTCACAAAAAGAGATTGATATAGTTCGTGATAAAGAAGGAGAACGTATCTTATCTAAAATAAAAGATGATGAGTATGTAATTACATTAGAGATTTTGGGTAAACAAATGACTTCTGAAGAGCTAGCGAAGGAAATTGACAAGATAACTACTTACAAAAGTTCAAAAATAACTTTTGTTATAGGTGGTTCTTTAGGGCTTGGTTCTAAAGTATCTAACAGGTCAAACCACAAATTGTCATTCTCGAAAATGACCTTTCCACATCAATTAATGAAGGTTATTTTGCTAGAGCAAATATACCGAAGTTTTAGAATAAATAATAATGAATCATATCATAAGTAAAAGATAGCAGGTGAGTAGTTCACCTGTTTTTATGTGAGTGAGTATATAAGGTTTTAATGCCTAATGACTGTAAAGTAATAGTAATTAAGTTGTATAAATCATGGTTATACTAGAAAAACAACTATAACACGCTATAAAACCGTTATTTATGGTATATTTTTATAAAGAGAACTTCTAAAGATGGGGTGGAGCAAATGCTCAAAATCAAAAGAAATATCATAATTGTAATGGTTACTATTGCATTAATTATGTCTGGGGTATTTTTCTTAACTAAGAAACCAGCTGTAAAAAGTTTACCATTCATTGAACAACTAACTTCTGAGGAGTTAGCATTTTTAGATTCAGTAAGAGGAAGAGAGTTCACGATTGGGTTATCAGAGGGTAATCAATCGGCCTTGTTTTTGATTGAGCAATTAAGTGAAATTTATGAGTTGAACTTTGATATAGTTGAATATCGCGATTTTGGGAATCTTTACGAGGATACTAAAAGGGGAAATATTGACTTTGGTACCTACTTCTCATATAGTGTCGAGCGTGAGGATTATTTTGATTATTCTGAACCAGTAGGGCTTGAAAATGTATACTTATTTACAAATACTCCAATTACTTCAGACGATATTTCTGGTAAGACTATTCTAGTATCTCGAGGAAGCATTTTTGAAGATTATTTAAAGGACAATTTCAGTGATGTTACAGTTGAATATTACAGTGATGTGGATGCTGGATTAAAAAGATTATCAGAGGGGCAAGTCTTTGGATTTGTTGGTTCTGATAGAACATATGAGAAAGCTTTATCCTTTGGATTTAGAACAATGAATCTAAAAGATTATATTCCAATTTCTCCAATATATATTGTATCAAAAAAGGGTGAAAACAAAGAGTTGTTAAAACTTTTCTCTAAGTTCACCTCGTGTCATATGTATTCGCAGAAGTTATATGATTTTGAACATGCGATAAAATACGGGCTTGATATCTCGGCGTTGCAAACGTTGATTAATAAATCATCGTTGGATAAAAATAAAACTTACAAAGTTATGTTAGAGTTTGATGATCCATATGTTTTCAACAAGAATGGAGAAATGGTCGGGTTTACTCATGATATTGTTGAGAAGGTATTCGAGTTACTTGATTTGAAATATGAGATTGTAAGTGATGAAACCACAACATGGGATGAGATGTATAATAGTCTTCTTGATAATAAAATAGATGTCTTAGGTTCAATCGTAATCACCGATGAACGATCAGAAATAATTAACTTCTCAAAACCTATTTGGAGAAGTAACTACTATGTAATACATCGAGATGATATGAGTATTAAATATACTAATATTATTGATTTGCAAAGTCAAAATATTGGAGTGGTAAACAATGACTTTAGACATACATATTTAAAGACTGTCTTCCCAAGAAAGCAGTTCACTATTTATCAAGATGCAACTTCCCTATTAGATGCCTTGCTAGAGGGTGATGTCGATTACTTACTTCTTAGTGAAGTTCAACATACTAATTTTGTTTATAAAACAAAAAGGACAGACATAAAACGTAATGAGGAAATAGGCGTTGTATTCTCTCGTGAGGTTGCTCTGGGGTTTCCTAAGAGCAATGAAGGAAATGAGTTAGCATTACTTTTTTCTAGTGCCTATGATTTGATTGATTTCTCATCTCTGAAGTCAGAATATTTTGAAAGTATTTCCTTAGAAGCTTATTATGAGCAAGAGCGCTTATACTTGGGATTGCTGATAGTTGCTATACTTACTGCCGCATTTCTAATTCTTTTAGTCTATAGAAGAAAACTTAGAGGTGATTGGCCAACCGGAACTTTAAATCGATATGCTTTTAAAAGTGATTTCAAGAATGGAATAGCTTTGAATAAAACATTCATTTTTATAGATATAAACAAGCTAAAACAATTAAATGATATTTACGGACATCTCGTTGTTGATAAGATACTACTTGAGTATTGTACGAGAATATCTTCATCAAAGTACAATATTTATCGTGTTGGTGGAGACGAGTTTGTTATTGTAGATGTCTTCAAGAAAAAGGATGAGATCCATGAGTTTGCGAAGTTTTTAAGTAACCAACATATCATTTTAGAACAAGAGGGAATCGATATATATTTGACTGCTTCTATCGGAGTTATTGAAAGAGTTGGCGATGTAATTATTGAACAAGAATATAATCAAAGATCATATTTGCTGTCTCTGGCAGATTATACAATGTACCGTGCTAAAAATGATTCCAATTTATCAATTAAATATTGTAATCAAGACGATATAGATAGTCATCTTTTGAAAGTTGAAATCGAAAATATCCTGGATGTCTCTATAAATGAAGTAGGAATTTATCCGGTATTTCAACCAATTCTTGATGTGAAAACAGAAGAGTTGGCAGGTTTTGAAGCTTTAGCTCGTTGGAATAATGGGAGTTCAGAATACTTGCCTGATCAATTTATTCCTGTCTTTGAGAACTTGAATAAGATCAATGAGTTGGATATATACATATTTGAAGAAGCAATGAAGAAACTAGATAATGCAAGGAAGTCTGGTATCGTTGCTGAGGATGTATATATGTCATCCAACTTCTCAGTAAAATCACTAGGATACTTAAACATTTCTGATTTTGAAGAGGTAAGTGCTAGATATGATGTTCCTAAAGCGAATATTTTAATAGAGATAACAGAATCGACCTTCTTTGATGATAAGTGTTTCCACTTAATCTCTAGTCTGAAAGAAAGTGGATACAAAATTGCCATTGATGATTTCTCGAGTGGACACTCTACAATAAACACAATAGTTACCTTAAACGTTGATATTGTAAAGATTGATAAGTACATTGTTGAAAACATCTACAAGAAGATTGAACAAGGACAAAATTACAAGAAAGAGTTATTGATACTTTCAGCTATAACAAAACTGATTAAAAGTATAGAATCAAAAGTTATTGTTGAAGGAGTTGAACACGAAGTAATAAATAGGTTAGTTAAGACTCTTGATGTTGATGCAGTACAAGGAATATACTTTTCATACCCTGAAAAAGAACTAGATTAAGAAAGAGGTAAAACTCTTTCTTTGCATTTTGGTTGGTCATCTTGAGATGATACTTTATAATCAAGTAAGGAGGAGTTAATATGAAATTTATATCATGGAATGTTAATGGAATTAGAGCTTGTGTTAAGAAGGGTTTTGTAGATATCTTTAATCAACTAGATGCAGATATATTTGCAATTCAAGAGTCAAAACTACAAGAAGGACAAATTGATCTTGAGTTAGAGGGTTACTATCAGTACTGGAACTATGCTACTAAAAAGGGCTATTCTGGGACAGCGGTTTTCACTAAGAAGGAACCTCTCAACGTTAAAAATGGGATTGGTGTTGAACGTCATGATGATGAGGGAAGAGTAATAACTTTAGAGTATGAAGGTTTTTACTTTGTTACTGTTTATACTCCTAACTCTAAAAGAGGCCTAGAGCGCCTAGAAGACCGTCAAGACTTCGAAGATGAATTTAGAAAATACTTAGTGGATTTAGATTCAAAGAAACCAGTTGTATTATGTGGTGACTTAAATGTTGCTCATAGGGAAATTGACTTAAAGAATCCTAAGACCAATAAAAAGAACGCAGGCTTTACAATAGAAGAAAGAGAGAAATTCTCATTGCTTTTAGAAGCTGGCTTTGTTGATAGTTATCGACATTTATATCCGGAAAAAGAAGGAGCATATTCTTGGTGGAGTTATATGGCTAATGCCAGAGCTAGAAATATCGGCTGGAGAATTGACTATTTTGTTTTAAGTAATGAACTTTCAACCAAAATAAGTGAAGCGTCAATTTATCCAGATGTATTTGGTTCAGACCACTGCCCGGTTGGAGTGGAAGTTGATTTGTAGGAGGTTGCTTGCAACCTTTTTTTATTTAAAATGGAATAGATAATCGGTATTTGATACAATTGGTTTGAGGTGATTTTATGAAAATAGGATTTATTGGGGCTGGGAATATGGCCTATGCTATTCTTAAGGGTCTGGCAAAGAATGATAATAACAGTTTAATGGCTTATGATATAGATCAATCTAAGGCTTTGGCTATGGAAGAGATTGGCGTTGCTTTTCTGGAGAAAGAAGAAGTAATCTCAAACTCAGAGGTAATAGTGCTTGCAATAAAGCCCTATCACTATCATGATTTCATTGTTGAGAACAAAGATTTATTAAGTGATAAGTTAGTAGTCAGTATTGCTGCTGGAATTACTGAGAAGTTTCTGATGACATTACTTGGTCATAAAAGGTTTGTCAGAGTGATGCCTAACACTCCTGCTTTAATCGGTAATGGTGTTACAGGGATTTGCAAAAGTGAAGATATTGATGCAAAAGATTTTGAGAAAGTTGTTAAGATTTTTGAGGTTGTAGGTCGTGTTGAAGAGTTAGCTCCGAACTCATTTGATGCAATTATTCCAGTAACTGGTTCATCTCCGGCTTATACATTCATGTATATTGATGAGCTTATTAAGATTGGATTACAAGAGGGTTTTGAGTATCAAAGTGCAAAAGTTTTAGCTTGTGAGGCCGTTATTGGAGCTGCGAAACTATTCCTCTCACAAGAAGAAAAGGCTAATATCTTGGTAGATAAGGTTTGTTCTAAAGGCGGAACTACTATTGAAGGCGTTAAATCACTTAAGGAAGATGATTTTTCTCAAATTATGAGTAGAGCTCTTAATAGATGTCTTGATCGTGCCAAGGAAATGAATGATGAAAACGATAATACCTTATAAGGAACTTATTTATTGTAAGGATGAAGTGAAAAGCATTGGAAATCGTCCAGGGGTATACTTTATGGTCGATAGCAATGGAATCGTTATGTATATTGGTAAATCAAAGTCTCTATCTAAAAGAGTTCGCAGTTACTTTAATAAAGTACACGAACGAGAAAAAATAAATAGAATGGTTATGTTTATAGACCAGATAAAAATCTTAGAAACTGAAACTCATTTAGATGCTATGATGTTAGAAATAGAGATGATAAAGTTATTTCGTCCACTATATAACTCGCAGTTTAAGAAAAGTGTAAATTATAGTTACTTGGATTTATCATCTAAATCTGTCATTGCTATTAGTGCCAAGAAACCAAAGAAAGGTTATTTAGGACCTTTTAGAAATAGTGATAACCTAGAGATTTTTAAGTCATTAGTTGATAAGATTTCGCCGATAGGTAACAAACTGACTTTTAAGATAATTCCCAAAAGATTGAGTGTTGATGAAGTGAAAGATACTCAGCATTTCATTCTAAAGATATTTAAGGATGAGGCTTCCTTGTCTGTCTTTACTGATAGACTTTATGCCTTAATGGAAGAGTTTATAGAAGTTACGGAGTATGAGAGTGCTGCTTTCATCAAGAAGGCTATTGAAGTAGTTGACTATCTTTCAAGAACAACTCTTAAACAGAAAGAACAGCTGCACTATGTAAAGATTGAAGGTGGCTTTAAGGTCTACTTAATTGAAGATTACATGGTAAAAGCGACGGCGTTGTCAAAAGGTGATAGTGATCAACTAGTTTTTATTGACTTTGATTTAAAACTTTCTGATAAAGATATTCTTGACCATCAATTAGTAATTTTTCATGAGTTGAAATAATATAAATAAAAAATAGACTGAAAAGTCTATTTTATTATGTATGCAGCAACTATTTCACCATAAAACATTGTGTGGTAGTTATCGTGGTCTGATAGGCCTTCGGGATAAAATCTATTTTTGAATCCTTCCTCCACTTGCGATTTATCTTGAAACTGCTTATAAACAATTTTGCATTCGAGAGTTAACGGTAGTTCCTTAAAAG
>PPCM01000594.1_pt1 | contig 27374 bp, 16 predicted proteins | sample 1555541 | NCBI WGS metagenome assembly PPCM01 (sample SAMN05284479, study PRJNA326546) | Marine sediment metagenome, whole genome shotgun sequencing project. | isolation source: marine sediment | place: Germany: Wadden Sea | collected 2012-09-05 | reverse complement strand
GTTGGATGGCTTGCTGGTACCGGTCTTGGCGAGGTTGAGACTTTTTTCAGCTGCATCCAGCTGCTGTGTCCTGTAATAGCACTTACCAAGCAGTTCATGTGTGGCGCGGATGCACTCGGGAAGGTTGGCTAGCCTCAAAACGTTCTCGCAAATTTTGATGGCGCAATAGTACTCCATCCGTTCATATGCGGACTTCGCAAGGGCCAGCGCATCCTCGGTGTTCCCGTCCATCAGTGTCTGGCTGCTCACCTTGTCTTGCACCTGGGATGCCGCCGCCAACAATTCGCGAAGCTTGACGACCAGCTGATCGTGCTCGCCAAAGTAGAACAGTGGTTTGATACCCCATCTTCGAAGGCGGACCATAACAGTGACTATAGGCTCCCCGTTGACCTTGTTGTTATTGTCAACCCGCAGCAACGCGACGTGCGGTGCCCGGTAGCGGTTAAACCTGAGCAAGTCGAGATAGCGGTCACCCTTGAGCGAGCAGCCGATAAACAAGAAGGACCGCACCGCGGAGATGTCAGTCACGATCCGGGGAATCGTTTTCCCAACATCACAATCGCCTTTGTTTGTCAGGTACGCGTCAGCGTAGCTCTGTTTGGTAAGCACGTGTGACTTCATATCGCTGGCCGTGCCGTGTATCTTCACGAGGAGAGGGGAGTCGCCCTTCAGGGCCTCATATGCCGCTTCGTACTCCCCAACACAAGGAAGGACAACTCGGTCTTGGCTGATTCCGCGGACGGTCTCAATAACGCTGTCGTAGTTGGTGGTGACGATTGTCTTTGAAAAAAGCCGACTGTTGCTGGTCTTGATCAGGTCAAACAGCTCGTGGCTCGTGTCGATGTCGGCCTTCCCAAACACCCTCCTGATGTCCTCGGACAGGCCATGTGTTACTCCTAGCCTTTTGAGGGATACGTCCAGCAGCTCAGCGACCTCCTCGAGCTTATTGACCTTCAGCAGCTGTTCGATCTGCTCGCTGTTGTCGATTCTCTCTGCATGCATGTCCAGAGTCTGCTTGAGAAACATCCACCAGCCAGGAAACCATGCGTTCATGCTCACGCCAGCCCCGATGAACGGAATGCACTTCCCTTCGCCGATGGAACCAGCCAAATCATCGAATACCGCACGTTGCGCGTCCTGAAACTCCTTGGGCAGCGAGTTGTCGTTGGACATTATTTTGAGCTCCCAGATTCAACGGATCGAATAACTGGCAGATGTGACCAAAGTATGAGGCAAAACCCCCCACATTGGCTTCAAATGCGCTTCATCAGCCGACTTGAAACAAGCGGTCACACGTTTATGAGTATCTTTCAAGCTTTGGGTAACTATGGCCATTCACGAGCTCCCCTCTTCTTCCGTGGCCGCCTCATCATCGGCCCCAAGTTCCTCATCCCCGAGGTCCTGGATGTTGAGCCCGGTGTCGCCGAACGCGTCGTCGCCCGACAGATCGGCCTCGACGAGCGTGACGTCGTCGTCACTCAGCGGGGACCTGCCGTCGTCGTCGTTGTCCTGGTCCTCCTCGTCGTAGTTCACGCCCTCCTCCATCTTCTCCTCGACGTTCTTCAGCTTCTGGACGTACAGCTTCTTCCGGGCGCTACGGCGCGACACCGCGACCTTCATACTGCCGACAGCGGCGACAGCGACGTTAATCAGCACGACGGGACAGCAGATGGCGCAGAACGCCATCACCATCAGCGGAATTACCGCCAGCCCGACGAGGACGTAGACGTACACGGGCATCCCGTCGCCGTTAAGGGTGAGGGTGGTCGAGAAGAGGAGCCCGCCGTCCAGGTAAATCTGGAACGACCACGAGTTGAGCACAACGTCAGAGGCGACGCTGTTGTCCTCCACGAAGCTGAAGGCGGTGCACACGGCGCCGTTCTTCATGGAGACGCCCGTCTGGGGGGCGTTGTTGAGCTGCACGGTGATTCCGGTCAACGATGTGACCTTCAGCCCGTCCAGACGGACACAGATCTCATCGTCGCCCGAAACGTCCGTCTTGTCGATCTTGGGCGCATGCTTGGCGATTACCGCCGCAGCAGTGACCGCCTGTGCGTGTGACACGCACGTCACGTTCCCATCGATGATCTCGACCGTATCCAGGGCCGTAGTGGCCCCGTCGATCGGCATTGATGCGGGACACACGGACGACTTGACGTGGGCGGTGATCCCGGCCCCGCTGAGCACGAGGGAGGGGCGCGGGATGGTGTACGGCGCGGGGACGGCGACAGAGCCGTTATACGTCGACCAGTCGGTGTAGGTGATGGTGAAGGGGTACGTGGCGGCTGGGATAACGCCGAGGTTGGAGGGGGTTGGGGTGGGGTCGACCACAGGCACGATGAACACCGTGCGGTCGACCACGGCGACCACAGCGGACCCGGGGACGTGTCCGGCACCGAACGAGGCGGTGGTGACCGGCTTGGTCTGTGAGACCGTCAGCGGTGCCTCGGGTGCCACAATTGGGGTATCCGATATGAACCTGATGCATTCAGTGTATCCTAGATCCCCTGCAGGTGTGACGAAGTTGGTCGGACACGCCTTACATCCCGCCTGGCCGGCGACGTCTTGATACTTCCCGTCATTGCACGGTTTCTGGGCCGTGTGGGCCCCTGTATCATTGGCGTGGTACCCAGCCTCGACCCCCACACACCCCGCCTGCCCCGGCATGTTCTGATACGTCCCGTTGTTGCACGGGGTCTGCCCTGCCCCCCTCGGCCCGGTCACGTGGTACCCCGCGTCCGCCATGTAACACGCGGCGAGCCCCGTCTCGTTGGTGAAGGACCCTGGGTCGCATGGGATGTGGGCCAGGTGCGGGGCATGGTCCCGGGGCACGTGGAACCCTGCATCCGCTACAAGGCAGTGGTCCATGCCGATAGCGCCTTGATAATGGCCATCATGGCACGGTGACTGCCCGATCCGAGATACGCTGAAGTATCCCGCTTGAGCTGGGGTGCATGACGACATTCCATCTGCCGCCGCGAATGTCCCCGGCTCACATATCCCAACGCCCGTGTGGGGCTGTCCGTCGGCCGGCACGGAGGACCCCATGATGGCGTCCTTACATCCCTCGCTGCCGGGGGCGTCTTGGTATGTCCCTGCGTCGCACACCTGTTGTCTGGTCTTATCTGCGGGGTCGACGTGGTATCCAGCCTCGGCGATGATGCATGACGCCTGCCCTGTCTCATTCTGCCATCTCCCCACCCCGCATACCGTCTCCACCACGTGCGGCAGTCCATCGTCCGCCGTGTAGTGGCCCGGTGTGGTGCTGCGGCACGTCGCCTGTCTGTACCCGTCCTGCCACCCACCCCCATCACACACCGCCTGGCCCGTCATCCCCGCCCCCGCCGCATGGTGGCCGGGGGTGGACTCGTAGCACGCGGCGAGCCCCGTCTCGTTGGCGAATGTCCCTGGTGGACAGGGCTCAGCAACAATGATACTATCGTGTAGCCCGCCATCATTCGGTATAAACGTGCCTTTGGGCGTGGGGGAGCAAGCCGTCGCCATCGCCGGTGCATAATGGCCCCCGAGGCACTTGACACGCATGGTGCGGTCCGCGTTATCCACGTAGTACCCGGCCTCGGCGTCCTTGCACGATGGCATTCCGGGCTCGTCCTGCCACATCGACGGGCCGCACGGGTGGCACGCGGTCAGGCCCGTCTCGTCGGCGAATGTCCCTGGGGTGCATGCCGCACCGTCGGCCGTGTGGATCAGGCCGTCGGCGGGTATGAATTTGCCCAGGCCGGCCTTGGTGCATACGGCCGCGGGGCCCGGCCCAGCGACGAACTCGCCACCCCCGCACTGCATGCAGAACGGCTGGTTTGACGCGTTCTGGTACGTTCCGGTGCCGCACGGCTTGGTGACGCCCCCGTCCAAGACACGGTAGCCGGCGGTGTCTGGCAGGTCTGTGAACATGGTCACCCCATCAAACCGCGTGGCGGCGATCGTGGTGCCTGAGACAGCCACGGCGAACCCAAGCCGGTCGACCGTCGTCCCCGAGTGGGTGGCGGCGACGGCCCAGGTCGACCCGACGCGGCGGAAGACTTGGACGAGGCCGACTTCGGTCGACCCGCCGTCCGTGAAGTAAGGGGTCCCGATGATGAGCCTGTCACCGTCAAGTGCCAACCCCGACCCGAATTCGGAGTTGGCCTGAATAAACGTAGGTTTGAGGCGTGCCTGTTCGAGCCACTGGACCCCGTCATAAATGAAGACGTAAACCACTTCACCCCATGTGCTGGACACGGCGACGGTGTCTCCCGACGCGGCCACTCGGAACCCGTAGCTATCGGCGCTGGGCAGGTCGGGCGGGGTGAGGGGGCCTTCCTCGATAAAGGCAGACCCCGGGTCAGGTCGGCGCCAGACCCCTGCAGACCCGGTGGTGCCGGCGGCGGTGGTGCCAACGTGGGACCCAGCGACGATGAGGTCGCCGGAAAGGGCCATGCTGTACCCAATCATGTCGTTAGCGCTAGCCCACGACGGACGTAGTGTTTGGGAGTGGATAAACGCCAAGTTGGACGCGCTGCGGGTGAATACAACGACAGCCCCGGCGGCACTGCCTGTGGTGTCGCCCGGATGAGTCACGACGAGCGTGTTGCCCTCCACAGCGACCGCACGGCCGAATAACGTTGACGCGTCGCCCGTGGTGTCGGTGTTGGCGGTGGTGATAGCCTGGGGCATGAATACGGCACCACCCCACCCGTCCGCCGGGCGGATAAAGACGGTGGCCTGGCCCTTCCCGCCGACGACGATGGTGGCACCGCTGATGGCCACGCTGACTCCGAAGTCCGTTACGGGGGCCGTCGGGGCGAGGGTGGCGGCCATCCCCCATGGACTTACTGGGTCGACCCGCGTATAAACGAGCGCGACGTCGGCCTGGTACCCACCGACGACCATCGTATCGCCCGCCATCGCCACCGCCCACCCCAACCCGTCGGCGGCAGGGAGGCGGGTGGGGGGCGTGATGCCGCCGAGGGTGAGGGTGGGGGTGAAGGCGAAGGGGGTGGGGGGGCCGGCGACGCAGCCCGTCTGGGCGGGGTTGGGGTGCTGGTCGACGGGGCACACGCGCTGGGAGGCCTGGGCCCCGCCGGTTGGCACGTAGTAATTCACGTCAGCGGGCCGGCATTCATCTCGTCCCGATTCCGGCTGATACGTCCCGGCGTCACACATTACCTCCGTCTCGCGGTCCGTTGATATACGGCCCGGGGCGGCGACCCAGCACTGCTTCTGGCCGGTGAGGGGCTGGTATGTGCCCGGCTCGCATGCCTCGGGGACGGGGTGGCCCATCCCATCGGCCGGGACGTACCCCCCAGGCAGGCTGTCGATGCAGAAGCTGCTCTGCGGCCCGGGCTGGAACTGGCCGTTGTCGCACGGTATCTGGGCGGCGTGGGGCTTCCCGTCGTTGGGTACGTGGCTTCCTGACGTTGACTCGACGCAGTGCGCCCCGTTAACCAGGGGCTGGTAGTGTCCGTTGGAGCACATCTCGGTGATGAGGCCGTCGTCGACTGCATAGCCGGGGGTGGCTTCAGTGAGGAACTTGGTGTACATGAAGACCCTGCCCGCTGATGTGAACCCGCTCACTTCATCGTTAACGGCCGCGACGGCGATGGTGTCTCCGTCCATGTCCAGCACCAGCCCGAACGAGCCGTGGGATCCCTTAGGGTCCGGGTGCCGCATGGTGGCCGCGACGGACCACGCTGGGCTTGATGGGGCGGAGTGGAACAGGTAGGCGGCGGCGTAGTCACCCGAGTATTGGCGGTGAGTGTCGCCGACGAGGATGAAGTCACCCCCCGGCCCGGATTGGACCTTGAGGGCTCGGTATGGGCTGATGGTCACCCCCCGCGCGTCCACAGGTAAAGGCACATCCGCCTCGTGTATAAATGGCGAGGTCTGGTCGACCCTACGGTAAACCTGGACCACCCCCGTCGCCGGTCCGATGCCATCCATATCACGGGTGAGGAGGGCCAGCAGGTCCTGGGAGATCGCGGGGACGGCGAACCCACCCCCCAGGTCGACCGAGGCGGGGGGTGGGGCGTGGCACTCGTGGTGGGTCCAGGCGGGGGACATCGTGGAGGTGTAGCGGAAGATGGCGACGCGCCCCCCGGAATTGTTATTGGTGATGGCGAGGGTGTTTCCATTGACGGCGATGAATGTCATCTCTCCACCGGTAAAGCAGGGGCACGAGTCGATGGTGTTCACGAGGCTCGGGACAACCCCGTGGGCGATGTCATACATGGCCGCAGTCTGGGTACTGGGGGCGAGCACGGCGAGGTGGCCGCTATCCATGGCGATCTGCCGCCCAAAGTCCCCGTTGACGTGTGTGGTGGCCTCTGTGATGGTGTGTGTCGGCGCCATGGTCGCCACGGTGCTCCAATCACCACCCTGTTGGTCATAGATGTAGACAGCGCCGGCGTTGGTCTTCCCCGCGATATTTTGGTGGTACGAACTCACGGCGATCACTGCACCGTCAATGGCGACGTCGTATCCGTGCTGCCCCCCCGCCTCGACCGTCCCAGCGATAAGCCTGGTCGCCTCACCCCAAACGTCCCCTGCACGCCTGTACACGACGACTTCACCTTCACCGGACGCGTCAGGCATACCCATCACCATAACGTCGCCCTGGACGGCGATGGCCGACCCCATCTTATATCCAGTCGCCGGGGGGTCTGGCTCCATGGTCTGTCCCGGCAGCACCGCTGGTCGGGCCCGGGCCGGGCCGCGGGGGGTGGCTGAGAAGACGCCAGCCATGTCACACGCGTAGCCCCCGGGTCCTGCGGTCGACGCCATGGTGCCGCACGATGACTGGGTGGTGTGCGGCTCACCATCATTACTAACTATAAACCCCTGGTCAGCTATAATACATAAGGGTTGACCCGCGGCGGGCTGATACCCTCCGTCGTGGCATCTCTCTACCATTCCCCCACTAACTCTATGGCCGGGTGGGGCGGCGGGGACGAACCTGAAGTGGGCGAGACTCCGGGCCGGGTCGTTCATCCGGCCAATGAACACCTCGTGGCCCCTGATGGCGATGGTCCCGCCATAGCTGGTCTGGGAGGGATCCTTCAGGGCGTGGATGTACTCCCATTGGGCCCCTTCACGATGGTAGATATAAACAGTAGATGAGCCGTGGGATGCCGAGGAACCGACCGCGAGGAGGTCCCCGTCGAGTGCCACGGAGCCGCCGAACCCGCCCAGGGGGGAGGCCGGGGCATGTAGCTTGGCCTGGACCGACCACGTCGACCCAACCCGGGTGTACACATAAACGGCCCCGCCCCCCCCCGCGACATCGTCCGAGGCAGGCGCCCCGACGACCGCGGTGTCGCCCATGATGGCTACAGCCGCCCCTGCATGCTCTGTTGGGTGGTCGGGGGCGGGTATCGACTGGGCGGTGTAGGTTGACCCCGCCAGGTAAACGAACGTCTTGTACACTCCGGCGTCGTCTTTCCCCCCATTATAAATGTGTTAGGGTCCATGGGACCGCCATCCCGGATGGACCCGACCGTCCAGGTCGACCCTGGCGTGTCGGGGTTGAGGATGGGCGCCATACCCTCAATATCGTCGACCCAGGTCGTCCCCGCGGCGTGCTTGAATCGGTGGATGTAGTTATCTGTTGTGGTGCCTACGAGTAGTCTGTCCCCGGTCACTGCGATGGTTGACCCGAAGCCTATCGCCCCACCCCCACCGTCTGACAGGGTGGCGGCTGGGGCGATGTCACCGTCCATTGGAGTCGCGGTAAGGTCAAATATAAACACCTTCCCACCGCCGGCGAGGGGTGCGCCGACAAAAGCCGTAGATGAGGAGATGGCGACGGCCGTGCCGAGCCCGTCGCCAGCGGTTCCGCCGGGATTGATGAGCGTGGCCTTGAGGGTCCACTCACCATTCACCGTGTTTCTCAAGTGGTAATAAGCTACCCCCATCGCCGCGGCCTCGCTTGGTGCCCCTACCACCATATGATCACCAACCACAGAGATCGAAGCCCCGTAGTGGATCGCACTGGCCTCCGCCGCCGGTACTGGTGGGTCAGCGGGGACCATGCCGCCCCTGGTTGGGGTCAAGATGGGTAGGTAAGGACCCGCCTCACAGGCCGTGCCGGACTCGTTAGGATGATGGTCAGAAGGACAGGCCTGTTGGTGGGTGTGGGGCTGATCGTCAGAGGGCACGTAGTAGCCTGGGTCAACAGGCACGCACGCGCCCAGTCCCGCCGCTGGTGAGTACGTTCCTGTGTCGCAAGGGGTTTGAATGGAGGCGCTGCCGCCAGCCGAAATGAATCCCGGCGCTGCCATGACGCATTCACCGTGGATGGCCTGGAATGTCCCCACGGGGCATGCAGCAATCGTTCTGAGGGGTGCAGTAGAGGATTCGGCGACAAGCGGCCTCGAAGCGATCTGCTTTGCCGCTACAGGAACGATTATCGCATTCAGCACGATAAAAACTAAGAATACTGCCTGTATTCTTGTGCAAGTCACCTTCATTCCCATTGGAGGAACGAATGACCTTGCTTTTGGTTGCTTGCTTTTGGCATTGCTGATTTATAATGGTCAACACACAGCTGGTGTTCACCGTGGAGCCTGGTGCTGTACGTGCTCAATGTGGCAATTGCTCCCGAGGAATTCAGAAAATTCCCGGCGACGTTGAGCCGGAAGCCGTTCCGCGGTTTTTTGATGATGTTTATAAATGGATCGACAAGTATAAGAAGCACAACACGAGTGACGGAAGGAAGATTGAGTCGAAGAACCTTTTCCCGGTCGCAATCGCGCCGGACGGAACCATGGGCCTAAAGGGGGGTGAACTCCTCGCACTGGTAGCCAAGCGGCACCGCTAGAGCACCGGGATCAGCTCTCTGTGGAGAGTGACCGTGCACTCGTGGCGTCCGGAGCGGCTCCTAGTCGACATCGCAGCGGCGTTGGCGAAGGGGAACCACGACATCCGTAGCACGCTTATGGTGCATGAACTGAACGAGGCGTCGCAGCATCAGGGGGTCTAACCGCACAAGACAAAGAAGAGTGGGCGGATTTATAGGTGAGTGGGGAATATCGGAACTATTGGGGCAAGGGGGAGGGAGACCGTGGGGAGGTCTGTACGGGGATGATGTGTCAGTGCCTATTGCCGCCGTTGTAAATGACTTATAAATGGATCAGCTCAAGGCACGGGTGGTTAGCTGACGCAGACGACGCTGCCTGACAAAATGAACAATTCTGTACTGGAGGAGGTATGGGTACCCGATGCGGCCCCTGAACAGTGTAACGAGATAGGAAACGAGTTTTTCCGCAAGAACGAGTTCCTCTCTGCGCTTGGAGCCTACCACAAAGCTCTTTCTGTCAACTCCACTGCCCGGACGAACCGGTGTGCCACGTATCTCAAGCTGCGCAAGTGGGCCAAGGCCGAGGCCGATGCGCGGCAGGTTATGAGGGGTGGGGACAAGGGCAAGAAGGGCGCCTTCCGGCTAGCCCAAGCACTACTCCACCAGGACCGCGTTGATGAGGCGCTTGAGGCCGTCAAGGGCATCAAGCATCCCGCCGTCCGTGAATTCCGTGAGCACTGCAAACGCTGGCGCAAGGAGAAGAAGGGTAAGTTCAATATTCGCAAGATGTGGACAGAACCGCATACAGGGGTCCGCCTGGACAGCCCGCACGCTGAATACACCCATCCGGCCGTCGGAATCAGGCCGCACTCCATCTATGGCCGCGAATTGGTCGCTACAGCCGATATTCCGCAGCACACCCTTATTTTGGCGTCCCGCGCACTTTTCGCCTGCGAGAAATCTGGAAATGACGCTCTGGCCACGTTAACAATGCAGATGTGCGATCCTGAAGACAGGCGGCAGATTCTCTCGCTCTCTGGAGGACGGGCCCACCCCGGGCTAAAGGACGACGAACCCTTGCCTCCCGTGGATGTGATGCGGATGGTCGGCGTGTTGAGTACAAACGCGTTCGAGTTGCGGCTCAAGCCTGTCCCGGCCACGAAACACCTGGGCATGATGGGAGAAAAGACAGGAACTGGACTGTGGATCAAACCATCGCTGCTGAACCACAGCTGTGCTCCCAACTGCACCTGGGGCACCGTGGTGGACCACATGTTCGTGTACACAACACGAGCGGTGCCCAAGGGCGACAGCCTGACGGTTGCCTACACCAACGACAATGAGTTCAACGCCGTGAAGGCGCGCTTCTCGGACTGGGCCACCATCGACGGCTTTGACTGCCAATGCCCCCGCTGTGTGTTCTACCGCGCCAATTCCGACCTCATCGCGGCTGATGCCACCATTCGCGCGCTATTCAACACTGCTGCCGTTCGTGTCGGTGGTAACGGCGAGTCAATGAGTGTTGCCGCCAAGGACGCGCTCTATGACACCCGCATGCAACAGGCCGTGCGCATATTCAAGAGGTGCCAGCCCCCTGACTGTTGTAAGACTGCTGTGTGCCTCTACAACATCTTACTGACGGCACATGAGATGGGACTGTCCCGAAGCCCAACGGACGCGCATTTCAACGCTGGGATGAAGTACGCGCGCACAACAGAGCGCCTCCTGGAAGCTACCGGGTTCGACGCCCATTCTTTCGACCGCAGGAAGATTCTCTTTAGAATTGCCGGCCTTGCCGCCGTTCAGGATGAGAGCTTGAGCAACGAACTGATGACGGGCAGTATCGAGGCCGCCTGGCCCTACTATTGCCTTAACCCTGACGCTGACGCCTTTGTGAACGACTTGATGACGTATGCGCTACCTGGCGTGGACGAGGCGTGCCGAGCCCACGGGACCATCGGCAGGTTCAACGGAATCAAGGGCCAGCTGGAAATAGCGTTCGCCGGCGTGTTGGGGAACATTGGGTGGGCGCTGAACCCTTCCACCGGGAAGGTAGAGCCATCTGATGACTTTGAGCTGGAAAGTGGGAAATCTCCCGATATTTGGATAAATTCAAGTTAACGCGGGTCCACAATGCCGGTCACACGATTCACCACATGTACATGCCGGATTTCGTCGGTGAATCTGGCATATGTTGTGAATGTAGCGCCTTCTCACCGGGCTCAGCCGCCGATCTTCTGTGACTTATTAACGACAGCATTGTAGCGCTTCTCACAACAAACGGCTTCTTTAACAAGGCTGATTTAAGTCTTAGTTGCTGGGGACGATGTCAAGGACCTCCTTGATGGGCTGGCACTGGTCGTTGCACTCAAAGGACCGGCCGTTCGTGAGGATGGACTTGGCGACCGAGATCATCGCGGGGTAGGCCGCGCGCAGCAGGTGGTTGGCGTAGATGACGACGCTGACGCCGGCGTCGGCCAGCTCGCGCTCCGTGATGGCGTTGTACGTGGTGGGCACAACGACGATGGGCGTGTGGGCGTCCTTGGCGCGGAACTGGCCCACGAACTGCAGGATGGTGTCGGGCGTCTTGTCCTTGCTGTGGATCATGATGCCATTGGCGCCGGCCTCGACGTACGCGAACGCGCGCTCGAGGGCCTCGTCGACGGTGCCGCCAAGGATGAGAGTCTCAACACGGGCGATGATCATGAAATCGCTCGTCACGCGGGCCTTGGCGCCCTCGGATAGCTTGTGGCACATCTCGGGGATGGACGCCTGCTGCTGGGTCTTCTGGATGTCATCCTCAAAGAGCGAGTTCTTCTTGAGACCGACCTTGTCCTCGATGATCACGGCGGAAACGCCGATCCGCTCGAGCGACCGCACCGTGTACACAAAGTGCTCCGTCTTGCCGCCGGTGTCGCCGTCGTAGATCATGGGCTTCGTGGTGCACTCGAAGACGTCGCTGCTGATGGTCCGCATGCGCTGCGTCGAGTCAACAATCTCGATGTCGGGCTTGCCGCGCGACGTCGAATCGGTGAGGGACGACGACCACATGGCGTCGAACTCGGCAGTGCGGTCGTTGGGCAGCGTAACGCTGACCTTCTCGGCGATCAGGCCGCACAGCCCGTCGTGGACCTCGATCACGCGGACCACCTGGGGCGGCGACTGCCCGCACTTGGCGTCGATCAGGCGGCGCAGCTTGGAGCGGCGGATGTCGGGCGTCGTGCCGACCTCCTTCATGGCGTTGTGGAACTGAGTCGAGCTCACGCCCTTGGTGTACTCGAACTCAACAAGCTTGCCGCCCCACTGGGCGAGCGTGTCAACAACGGCCTCGCGGGTCTTGCGTTGGACGCCAGTCTTCCAGTCATCGCCGTGAACGACGAAGTCGGGGCGGAGCTCCATGAGGTTGGGGACGTAATCCAGGGTGTCCTGGGGAACAACGCGCGTGACGCCCTTGATGCTCTCGACGACAGAGCTGCGCTGCTTCCAGGACATGTAGGGCAGGCGCTTGTAGCTAGCGATAGCCTTATCGGTCAGAACACCGACGGTAACCTCGCCGAGCTCAGCGGCGTGGTTGATGATGTTGATGTGACCGGGGTGGCAAATGTCCGCAGACATGGCAACGTAGACCTGCTTGGTAGATGACATATTCTCTTCTCTGAAATCTGAGCTGAAACTATAAAGATCACTTCTATAAAACATGATTTGATCTTCCTGAGGCGTTTCCGCTATCTGTGTAGTGATCAATATGCTCTCTTATGTCCAACCGTCTTGCCGAAATTATTGATAATCTATTTCAGGAGAACTGATTGTGAGATGATTATAGACCCCCCGGGAGATTTTTTCACACTCCTGATTCGCCATCGTGCGTTGGCCCCACACCAGCCCTAGGAAATCACAATCAGTGCTCGATCAACCGAGAGGCTTAATCTGGATTACATCATTTATCTCACCACGGCAAGCTCGTCATCGGGGACCGGCATAATGAGGACGCACACCAGATCACCCTTCATCCGTGATTCAATTTCCAGCGTCACACTCGAATCGTCTCCGAATCAGCTTTGTGTTTGCTCTTGCGCGTTTCACACGCCGCCTGAGGATCCCTTTGAGCTGTTTGGCGTTAACACGTATCACTTGTTGGCCTTCAATGGTATCCACGATCATTGTGGTGGTGACTGTTAGCTGTTATTGACCCCGCACATCGTAGACAGTACAGTAGGAATTGTCCGCGCGTGTCATTAATCGATTTGTCAAACGAACGAACGAATGTTAATACCCACCCAGCCCAGATAACCGCCGTAATTTACCTGACTATCTACACGCCTCATGCCACAGCCTCTAGGATATTCCGCACCGCCGCCCCATAGCTAAACAGCTCGACCGTCCGTGGCGACGGCGGGGCGGGCACCGATTCGAGCAGCCGGGACAACACATCGACAAACTCGGCGGGCGAATCGAATGCAAACACGTTGGGGAACTCGCCGTACACCTTGTGAGTTACAGAGCCGCGCGGAAGCAGCACAAATTGGCCGAGCACCAAAGCCTGGGCTACGGACCCGTTCCTCGTGTCGCCGCCGTGTCTGCCGGTAAACACCATCACCTTGTACTTGGAGAAATCGCTCGCACCATCCGTGGACCCGCCCACAAGATTCAAATTGGCGCCAGTCTCTTCGATTTCAGCCTCAATGCGCTCTTTGTCGTATCCACTCATGGCCCAGCAGTCAATCGCCTCCCCGCCGCGTGCGCGTAGCAGGACACCCCCCTGGATGAGCCCGTCCCACCCCTTATGGTCATAATTGAACGAGCCCGTGTGGTACGCGCCACGAAGCTCAGTAGGGGCACGTCGCGCCGTGTGGTAGCTGTGCGCGGTGCCCATGAACGCCTTGTGGGGGAAGGGCTCGATGGCAACGTGTGGTAGGTCCACCTGCATCAGAGACACTACTCGGTGAGAGTGGCGGGCGATGGTGAGTCGGATAAGGAGCGAATAAAGGCCCGTGCGGGCGAGGACCCGGTTCAGAGGCACCGTGTCCGTCCGCGCGAGTCTCGCATAGTCCGTGTGGACGAAATCTACGATCTTGCCGAGCGCCGCGTGATTGGGGAGGCGACGGTGTGGATGTCTGAGGAATATAATCTCGGCTTCCTCGATAAACGTCAGGTCGGCCGGCCGGGCAGACAGCCGCGCAGCAAAGTCGTCAAATGACTCCGTGAATTGGGGGTGGCGGACCAGTGGGCTGAACTTGGCGGGGTAGAACTTGATCTGGAGCCCTGTGGAAGCGACACCCTGCCGCTCAAGCCATTGGCGCGTGTATGCCGCGATCTGATCCGGTGTGTGGTCCACCATGGCGCCCCAGCCCATAGCCACACGATCAGCACGGTCCTCGCAATATGGTAGGTGCAGGACCACTGCCCAGCCATCCTCAGCCAACACACCTGCGCGAAGAGCAGTGTTGATCGTCACACCGTCAAAGTAGGGGAAGCTGTTGCACCCGACGATGTTGATGGCGCCCGTATCGGTCGGCGGTGGGGGTGGGTGCACGTGGGTCGCAAAGCGCCACCCTTGAATGAGGGAGGTGGATGTGATACAGAACGCCGTGATCCAGAAGAGCGGCGATGCGAGAGTATTGGGTTGTTGTTGAACTTGTTGATTCATTCTTACTTGATTGTTCTTCCAGGCCGCAGCCTTGGATTCGTAGTGACAATTCGCACTGTACCGACATCCATCGGGTCATTTTGACGCAGATAACTGCATTATTCGTTGTATCTACATTCTCTTCCCTTACCGATCACCGCTTTGCATGGCCAAGGGCGTCGCACATCGCGTTTCTTATTTATGATATTGGTTTATAGCGTGAAACTAACGCACCAATTCATGCCGTCATATGATACAAATGCAGCAGAGGAAATCGTTGACCGGGTCTTTTTTGTTTAAAAAATTTGCTTCAGAGGCAGATTGATGCGTATTTCTTCGGTGCTGTTTGGGCTTCTGCTCGTTTCGTGCGTTGTTTGCACAAGTTTTGACATCACGATCCGCGCTGGTCAGCCTGGTCGTTGTTCCGTCCTTTCTACCAACCATATTTCATCTCATGTTCTCCCTGTCACCAATGCAGGCGTCATTCACCTTCGTGACCTCCCTGAGGGACGCACATACGTCCATGTCTCATGCGGGACGGACGTGTTCCCCGTCTTCGTCGCTTCTGTGGCCGATTCTGTCACTCTTTCTCGCCAGCTGTCATCAGGCAAGCTCAAGCCCGTCGACCACACAGTCCTGCAGCGTCCCACGGTCAACTACAAGTCCCTTTCCTTCACCCCTGCGCCCCAGCCGACGCTTCTCGAGAAGATCCAGAGCAACAAGAAGATGTTCATCATCGGCGGCGGCATGCTCGTGATGCTCGTGATGAGCAAGGTCACTAAGAACGTCGTGCCCACCGTGGTGGAGACCCAGCCCGCCCGCGGGTCCACTGATCTGTCGATCAAGGATATCCTCGACGCTGAGGGGAAGCCTGCCGGCCCCATGGCCCAGGTCAAGGAGATGTTCGCCCAGCAGAAGGCCCTTATCGATGCTCAGGAGCAGAAAAAGGCCGCGTAGAGGCCGGCAGCGACTCTAGTAAGTAAACTGCACCGGATCACACGTAGATTTCTTTTCATTTGCTTCCCCATCGCAACCAACCTGTAACCTGTTATCCAATGTTTATAGCACAATTATCCCCCGCCTCACGTGAACTCCCACGTCTCACGTGACCCCCAGGCCCGGTGCGCTGGACTGATCCCCTTGTTCCGACTCGCCACACCCAGCAGCGCTACACCGCTCGTCTTGGGCCGGGGCTGAGTCTTGCCCATGTCGGGCGGCTTCCGCGGCCCGGACCCCACCGGCCTCGACCTACGCGGCGTATAAACAGCGTTAGGTTCAGTATATCCTGTGCCTGATAAAGAATGGCCGAGGGGGTCGCTATAGCCCACGTCAAGGACGTCCGTGCCGTCTAACTCGTCGGGGGGCGCGTTGGGGTCAGCTATGGCCTTCCTATCCCCGCCCAATCCACGGGTGGTCACCGCCATCGGAAGATCGGCCTTGTCGGCCTTAAGCCAGAGAGAGCGGCGCACATCGTCCCAGTTGGCCTTGTTGTCGAGCTCGGCGGCGACCTCGCCCTTGAGGTCCGCTACAGCGCGCACCAGCGACCCCACCTCGTCCGAACGGGTGTTTTCCTCGGTCGCCAGCCCGCCCACGAGCTCGGTGGCGATCATCTTCAATCTATCCAATCTATCATCGACATCTAGCGCCCGTTCCTCCCATTGCATCTGCCAATCGGCCGACATCTGCTCAAGGTCATTGTTGATTGTGCTAACCTTCTCACCGAGGGCGATATCGCGCTCCTCGCTCCGTCGTGACGCATCGTTGATGGACTCCCGCATCTTGTCTTGTAGGGCAACGCGGGCCTGGGTCTCAGTGGCGACGTCATCGTCAATCCGCCTGAATCCATCGTGCACGTCTGTCTTGAGGGTTGTCATGTCCTGCACGCCGCCTCTGAGCGTCTCCAAGCCGTTATCAAGTTCCCTATTGAGCATCTCCATGCGTGTGGACATGCCCTTGACGTCTTCGGTCACCGCCTTTTTGATCTCCGTGCCCGTCGTCACAATGTAGTCCCTAAGCTCCGCCTGCTGCGTGGTGACATCCTTGGTGAGCTCGTACATGTCCGTCTCGAGCTTCTTCATGCGGTCGTCGAGGTCGTTGAACCTGGCGACAATCTCCGCGTCGGCCTGGCTTCGTTGTTGCTTCTCCATCCGGATACTCTGGTTCGTGTATGCCTTGGCCTCGGCCACGGCCGCCTCCCGCATGGCCGACATGTCGTTGCTGAAGCTTTTGACCTTGCCCTCGACGGCCGCGAGTCTGGTTAGCGCGGGCTCGAGCTTCTGCTTCTGTTCCATCAGTTCGTGGCTCAGCGTCTTGTGCACGCCGTCAATCTTCGTCGAAACCTTCGCCGCCACGTCTTCTACGTGGTCAATACGGGTCTTATGCTTGGACATGATCTTTTCCCCGTCGCTAAACCGACCATCATAACGCACGTCGTTGGCTTCAACGCGGTCCTGCATCTGCTGGAGCCGCTCCTCCATTCGGGCCGTGTCGTTCTTCAGCTTCTGGAAGATGTCGGACAGATTCTTGGTCGTGGTCGCCTGGGCCGCCAGCATGGACGTCTGCTCCTTCAACTTGTTGACAGACGTCTGAAGACGGTCAAGACGGTCCGTCTGCTCCTCGTTAAAGGTGTTGACGACATCCATCGTCTCATTGGACTTGTCATCGAAAGTAGCACGGTCCACCTTGGATCTGAGCGCCGCCAGCATGTCTGCCTTCCCAACTTTCGTGCTCATGTGCTCCTCCAGAGGGAGGAAACTCTCGGTTAGAGAGTTTATGTTCTGTGTGAGGATGTTGAGATGCGACTTGAGCGCTGTCGGCAACTCTAATGTCCACTCATCCATTTTTTGGGTTTCTCGAGTCGATTTACGGCTGTTTATAAAATATTCGCCTCGCCCAAATTACGCTATAATTACGCTATATAGTGCATGCCATGTACGAACGCGCCATCATAATGGTCGGTTTCACGGAAAGTGACCACCAGCTCCTCACCAACCATGGATGGCTCACTCTTGAGGACTTTCAGGCTAAGCAAGAAGCTGGTGTGGAGGTCCTCTTCGCTGGGATCAACGAGACGAACGAGACCATCGTTTACGAGAAGCATACCGAGCTGATCGTGAACACTGCCCGCAAGGAGATCATCGAGTTCGGTTCCAGCTCCGAGCGTCAACGCTTCAATGCGGAGCATACTGATGCCTACGGGAAGATCCGATGCCGACATGGTACCAGGAAGGAGCCCGGCGTAGGCACCACCTCGATCTCACTCAGCCTCCGAGTCACTGCTGATCACACCATGTGGGTTCAGCGCGGCTATCTCTGGGGCATGAATAATTGCATCAAGGTACCGGACAAGACCTGGCACACGGTTAAGGCTAAGGACCTCCTTCCCGAGAACGCCAAATGGACTGAACACAGGCCTGCTGTCCGCATGCTGTCTACCCCTATCAACGGTCTGGAGGCCGTAAGCGGTGCCTTCCCCGGTTGGCTTGATTTGGGTATCACCACCCGTGACCAGGAACTAGCCTTCATGTCCATCCTCGGCTTCTTCATTGGTGACGGTTATCTCTCGCTCAAGAAGCTCGACCCGAGTGGTAGGTTTAGACACAACAGCCGCGACGCTGTTTGTTTCACTCTTGGTAAGTCCCGCGACAAGAAGTTCGTCTTCGACGCTTTCGAGACCCTTGGCCTTACTGATGGCCCAGGTGGAAACTACTACTGCTCGAAGAATGGCAGCCTGAGCACCGGAGAAACTGTCCTCGACACCCGACTTCGTGACACCCGGTACACCACATTCTACCGCGCTGAGTTCGATCGGCGCTGTCGTGACCTGGCTGACGCATTCATCAAGGTGACCCCCAACCCCGGTACCCCTGACCCTGAAGGTGGGATTAGCTCCGCGAAGTGGGTCCCTGAATGGGTCTACCACCTTCCCAAGGAGCACGGCATCGCCTTCTTCAGAGGCCTCGAGATGGCTGATGGGTGCCCCGGTCATCAGACAATTCAGATCTACACCTCGTCTGCTAGGTTCCGCGATGAACTCTGTCGCCTAGCTCTGCACGCTGGCATGTCTGCATCCTTCCGTTTACACAAGAAGAGCGGTCATGCATACAAAGGGATCACAAAACAGCATGATTCGTGGCCTGAAATCAGCCAGACACCCCGATCGCGCGCCGTGTTGGATTAACTCCGCATCAATTGCAAGATTTTGGAAATTGAATAACTCAGTCATCAAGAACAACGATAGCGTCCGCCTGCGTCTTGATTGTCACAAGCGACTGAGCCACGACATCATACTTCATCTGTAACTCGACTACCTGTTGTTCACACCGGTCGACCTCCTCCCGAATGGCGTCCTTGGTCGAGGAGGCGGCCGGCAGACGGGCAATGGTGTCTGTGATGGTGTGCACTTCGCGTTGGTGTCTCATGTTCTCACGTGTCGTCTTGTGTACTACGCGCTGCTCTGCGGCATTCTCCGCAAGGCGCGATTCAGCTATAACTCGTTGTTCATGGAGGGCGTCGCCATCCTTAGCAATGGCTCCAGTTCCTGTAAGCAAGCAACACTCCTGCTCATCGTCTAGGGCCGCCACAAGACTCTCAATTGCGGCGTGGTCCAGATCTGCGGTATACATGCTGTTCAGAGCCTCAAAAAACAGCTGTGGAATCATCTTCTCCTCTAGATCTTGAATTTCATCGTCGCATGAATTAGTTTCAATTGTCATATCCACATCTTCGTCTGCGGACATTGAGAAAAAGTCGATTCAATATTTCCAGAGTTCGATTTAGTGTTTTTGTGGTGAACTCATGCAGTTCAGATCAAAGGTTTCTCGACATCTTCATCGGTTTCTGCCATTATTGAGGACACTTTCTGTCAACTCTATAAAACAGTTTCCCAAGAAAGAATTGACCATATCTGCCGAGCCATGAGTTCAATCGAGTCAGAGCTTCCCATGCGTGTTCAAATAGCCATACTCGCGAACTTCGATCGGTATCCACCCCACGGGCACTTCAAGGACTGGAATACGTTCATGCTGGCTGGCATTGCGAGTGTTGCGGGCCGTATGTACGTATCACCGGAGGCTGTAATCGATTTCCTGGACCAGAACTATGCGGATCGTTGGGAAGACTTCCTTCCGCACCACATGCCGGCCCCGAACATTCCTGTTGCCCCCAACTTTGCTGCCAAGGAGGAGATCAAGGAGGTCTCCATTCCTTTCTTCCTGCCAGACGGGTTCACGGATGATGTGGACGGCGGTGACATGCAGGGGAAGCGAGCCTCCACATGAACCCGGCTCAGAGACTTTTCTCTCAATCTCATCGGGCTCCATTGGGGATAGAGCTTGACACGCTCTCCATCCGCACGACGTGTGTCTGTCCACAGGGATGCCAGAGCGGACTCCATCGACTCCACCGGGATGGGGAGGGGATAATGCCCAGGATGGACTGGGTTACCCTGGCGAATGTTCTCATTAACTTGGCCGTAAGGTCATTCTTCAAGGAGGCAGAGGCCCTCTGCGGTTGGGGAGTATAGTTGCGTTAAGATCGTTAGACACGGCAGCCAGTGCCGCCCGGGGGGGCGCTGGTCTGCAGCTTAGTTCAGGCCACTGCTACTTTCATCGTTGCTAGTGCTGGGTGACAACGTGTCGAAGCATACGTTTGGCAACTGTAATGGGGTTATAAATGCATCTTCTGTCATCATATCTCGTAAAAATGAGATTTTCAAACCGACTGTTATTGGATCTCAGTTCTCTCAGATCGAACTATACAGCATCATTGTGCCCGAACCCGCGTACTTGTCGTCTTCCATGGCCTGTAAAGTTCTGGCTATAAACAATCACAGAAATTCCGGTATTTGGGTTTGAAACGAAACTGTGTTGAATAGCTCCAGATATATGTGTATATTCGGTCTGCAACTTTCTGCCGGAGCCGAAAATAGCAAGTCAGTTTTGACTCGAGCTTCACTCATTCAAACGAACCAATGCGTTTCTCGCTTATTCTCGCTATTGCTCTTTTCGCTTCTGTCCTCGCTGTTGATGTGAGGGTCTACCCCACTGGTAACGACACTTTCATCCCTGCCGAGTTCTCGTCGGACGAATCCATGACAATTGATTGGACTGCCTGGGCTAACGCCAACAACGGCCCCTTCAAGCTCGCGCTCTTTGTTGATATGAACGCCACCAACGAGTCCCAGACTGTTATTACTCTTGACTCGATCACCAACCAGACCATGGACGTGATCCCCAACCACGAAGTCAAGGACTGGATCGACTACAAGGACAAGGTTGTGCCCAACTCGTGGCGCTGGTGTGTCACCGATGCCAGCCCCAGCACCGTCTGCTCCGCTAACTTCGAGATGGACCTCATCCAGGAGACTTCCTTCAACTTTGTGCTCTTTGCTGCGGCGCTCGGTGTTGGGCTCGGTGTTGCTCTGATCCTCCTCGCTCCCGTCTGCATCTCCATCCCCTGTGCCTTCTACTGCGTGGTCCAGATTGCCTGGTCGATGGCCCTGACCGTTGTCTGCCTCATCCCCCTCATCCTGTACTTCAGCTTTGTGATCTTTGTGTCCTTCGTTGCGGGCATTGCCGGCGGCGCCCTTTTCCCCAACCACGAGACCACCAAGTCCCTCTAAATAAATGGCTAAGTGGCACGAATTGGTCGTACAGCGGCTGCGTGTTCTCACGAACGCGGTCTTAAAGTGTTGCTTAGGGATGGTAAAGTCGAATTTGATTCAAATGAGGGGCTCGAAAAAGAAATCCGGTGTTGAAGATGCTCTAAGAAATTGCCACATTTTGCCGAGATGGCTGCCGTGCACACGTTCGTGCTTGTCACCCTCGGTGCCATTGCTATTCTCCTTTTCTTCACAACTACCGTTCCCTTTGCAGCAGCATTCATCAGCACCCAAAGCTTGGCTAGCGCGCTTTGGTTCTCGGTCTTAACCGGCTCGTTTGCGAGCGGAACAGTCCCTCTCTCATTAGCGTCTCTAGCTTTCTTCACAGTTGCTCTGTTTAACTCACGGAAGTTCTTTTTCCCTCGCGCACTTGCAGTACTTGCAATTCAACCCGAGACGCTTGTATACACATTCGCCATCGTCGTACATGCGCTCTTGTTCTTAATGACGTTGATGGTCATCCGCAGCGCGGCCCTCCTCACTCTCGAGGCCCCCGATCCACCCGACCTTCTGATACAGTTCGTCCTGCCGCTCGTGTTCGTGCTAATCACGGGCGCCGCTTCAATGTTGAACTACATGGCTTACAGGTGGTATGCTAGCCGCCTCGTTAAGCTGCATGAGCGGGGCCAGAAACTCGGCGGGTTTGGGAAGAAACCACCTCTGGCAGCAAAGAATCGCCAAGCATTCGGTACACTTCAGTGGAACGGACGCACGGTGGGTAACATCGACTGCAGTGAGCCAATGGCCACCTCAACCACGGCTGGATCCCCCTCAATCTACGATTTGAATCTCAGCGTCGGTATCTGCCCGTTTATTCTTCAACAACTCGCGCCAAACGCGGGTGATAACGCCTGCATGCTGTCCGATACCATCGTCACTCAGAACTGGGATCTATTCCACGCCCCTGGATTCGACCGCCCGTTCTATGTCAATCACCTATCTTCGGCCCAAATGAACCAACTATCCGAACTGGAAGACGCGATCGTGCATCTTGACGATGTCATCGCCAACGACACGTCGTATCACATCACCGCCCCCGCTGGTTACGGACTCACCGTCGCGGCCCGGACAATTGTCCTCCGCGCGTCCATCGTAGCCAGAGATCGCGTGGCTCTGTTAGTCTCGGCTAGAGAGCTCAGCAAGGCGCTATTTGCCGCGGAAAACGAATCAACTGCTGCCAGGCTGGCCCAAGCGGTGTGTGCGACCGCCGAGGCTGCTGGATTCTCGGGGTTTAATCCATCAGCGGTCGAATCTGTGATTGCCTCAAGACAGGTCCTGCTCGTCATCGACCGCATCGATCTCGTGCCTCAGATTGAATCGATCGAGCGCTCACTGGCAAACTTGGCCAATGACAGCGCTATTTGGAAAATGATCGTCACCGGCGCCACTCGTGACCGCTCGCTTGTTCCCCCAGCTTGCAACATGACAACGCTCGCCCTCTCGTATTTCACTCACTACATTACTGAGTGGAAGAAGCGAGTCGATCTTCCGTGGATCCCAGACTCGGGTTCCTCTGATTTGCCCGGTCTATCTCCGTTTTGGGCACTCGGCGCGCTCGTTCCGGCTGACCCCGAACTGGACGCCGTGATGGGCAGCGACCCCCACCCCCGCCCTAGCGCCATGTGTGGCAGTCCCCACAGTGCTTTAACGGACATGGGCATGTTCCGGCTCATTGCCGATAGTGCCGTACATCATCTCAAATCCACCGGGCGTGTTGACACTGACTTCCTTCCGACCGTCCTCAACAACATATCTACACTAGCGGCGGTCGCGTTCACCGTCCAGACGGTGGACGGGGCGACTCAGTGGGCGGCACTGAAGGCAGCGCTGACAAGGGTTGCCTGCCGCTCAGAGTGGTCATTCGGTCAGAATGGTGGCGATGACAGCAGCTATGATAGTGAAGACGATGCAATGGTTGTCACGACACCCCAAGAGATCAGAAAGTGGAAGAAGGCAGATCTTCAGAAGATTGTCCAGGGCCTCGTTGATATGTTTCCTATAATCGGCATCAACACCTCCTCTTATGGCATCGGGACCGTGTTCGGCCATGATGGGTGCCAGAAATTCCTCGCTAACTATCACATTGCCCAAATCTACTTTGATATGTGGAAGAATGATTGTGACTCGACCCAAGTCAATGAGGAGTCGTTCGGTTCTTTGTCAGAGCGTCATCATCGTGTGTGCGCGGCCCTCAACGATGCCGACATCCAGACCCCCGCCGATTTCATGTCAAATGTCATTCAATCCCTTCCGACCGTCGACTCTGACCAGCCAATTGGCGGGGATATGCTGATCTATGCGTATCATGTGATCCGGCCTCATTTGGAAGCCCTTGCGGTCGGAGACAACCCGTCTGAGAATGTCGAGTTGGCACTAGAATCTCTCGATCTTTGCTGCGACGTGTCCATCGTGGCAGATCAGATCTCGCCGTATCTGACCAGCAGAAATGATGATGATTCCGGCCAGCATGTCTGGAGCATCAGCCGGACCAAGGCTCTCGCAGCCCTTCGAGAACTTTGCCGGAATCCGCATTTCCGGCTGCTCCTGTACCCGTCCAGCCCGGACCGGTCCCATGCCGGCGTCTGCCAGTCCCCGTTGGATTCGGTCACCACGGACAACGATACGGCGTTCACGGACGATCTTTCGCCCGTGTGGATGCCGGGGGTGTCGGCTGTCGGGCCGCCCACCCCAGTCCAGCCGACTCTGCCACCGATGGGAATGATGGGGATGATGCCGATGCCTGCCGCTCCGTCGGGGCCCCGTCCACCGCAAGGGTCGTACCGCCGTGTGTCGGTGGCCATGTAATGTTGTATTGTGATGTGTTCTCTTTAAATACTTCTATTGTCTGTCATGCTCTCGTTTCTACTGTAAACGATAGTCGTTACCAATCATCAAAAGCAATGTCGTTTCTGACTATTTATCGCTGCTAAATTACATACAATGCGACCTTAACGTCGCGTGGTGGCCTTCGTTTGTCCGTCACCACATGGGGCTGATGACGTCATCAAACACGAGGAATGAGAGAGAGAAAACACCCAACACAAGCCCGGCAATGAGCCCGCCGGTACCCAAAACCAAAACCGCGCAGTGAGTCAACCAGTTCACGTGTCGCTTCTGGTGCACCAGGACTAGCATTATGTCCATTGGCATGAAGACCAGCGCCTGACACAAAACGCAACAGGCAATGACGACGTCAAAAAATGGGAGAACTACCCAGCCCTCAAGGATGATCATCATTCCAAAGAAGAAGAGCGTGAACAGCATGAGCGCCAGCATGCTGCCGGCCAAGACGTGGTAAACTGAAAAAGTAATGGTTACCCAAAGCGGCTGGCCTAACTGGCGCTCTCCCTTGATGCTGCTAATGATTGTAGTCATCAGAGACTCTTTGGGAGCAATTTCACTCATCGCTGGGCTCACAGAGTACGGATTGGGCGACGGAACGTCCACATTGTCCATTTCACCTGCAAAAGGAAAACGCGTCGCGTTCTGTGGTGGTCTCCCTTCATCTGACGGAACTTCAATGGATTTCTCGCCAAGATCAGAGTGAGCGGAGTGGAGAGCTTCTTGTGCCATTGCCGTCGCGTCAATCAAGATCTATTTTAGGTATCTATTTCCGGCGATTTAGATTAAACATGTGGGTTCTATATCACGGACTTCAACCGTCGCACTCTTTCTGAATCCGTTTAGTTGCGTCAGTTGGATGAACCTTTATTTATATCCTCGGAAGAAGCTACTTTACAGGAGCCGGAAGACAAGGGTCACTGCCCGAGTACACCCGACCACCACTGCTTGAGTAAGCTCACCAGCTGTGCGTTGAGAATTATTAAAAAAAATCTGCAGAAGTCAACACCCCCGGCAGCTGCTGTTGACCGATGTAGCCTCATGTGAGCACACCCGAGAATGCGTTGCATGATGATGAGCACATCGCTGTGACAACCCTTGACAGCGTTAATTGTTATGCTGTGATGGAAACAAATTCGCACAAGAACACTTCGTTTGTCAGAAATGCTTCGCCACGGCTGCTCAGAAGATGGCAACCACGCGATTGATAACGTGAATGTCTCTACTGCGGATATACGCCTGTTTAATGGTTCATTGCGCGGATCTGGTCGAGTTCCGACGCAGCTTTCGTCAAAACCCCCCATAGAGTGGGGTGATCGAGCCATAACTGGGTCATTCACACGCGTCGTGACTCAAACAGCCAATATTTCCGGCAGGCTGCCCAATGCCATCTTCACACTGCCGGTGCCCGTCATACGTGCTCTGTTTGGCCGAGCCGACCTTCCTCATGCCGCTGCGCAGTCTTGGCCTGCGCTGTGCCAGAAATTCTTCATCGCGTTCAACCAATATGAGAGGGACGGTATAGAAATGACCGATGGCGGCACGACCATCACGCTGGATTGTGGTCGCCTTTTCTCTGAAGGCAGAAATAACTTTGGGCAGTGCGGCGTGGGCTCGGACGAGAGAGAAGTGCCTGACCCCAGGCTTATCCGACTCCCACCCGTGCTCCAGCTTTGGTACGGCGGCAACAGCTTTTATGCCCAAACCACCCGCGGGATTTATGCCTGGGGGAACAACAAGTCGAATTTCCTCAAATGCAAGCTCGGTCTCGGAACTAGTGTGTACCGCGTGACGTCTCCAACAAGGGTCAGTGTCGAGGACGACATCATCGACGTGATCATGTGCGAAGCGGCCATCTTCATGCGGTCGGTCAACCGCTGGCTCGGTTGCGGGTCGAATGAGTATGGTCAGCTCGGATTAGGCCACACTGATGAGGTTACGGCCCCCACCCCCATCCCGGGCAGCGAGGGGGTGACTCATTGGATGTCCACGGGTAAGTCATCTTTCGCCTGGACATCTCGCGGCCTCCTGGCCTGCGGTAGGAACGTGTCTGGCGAGTGTGGGGTGGGGTCGACCGAATTACATATCACCACCCTCACCCCCGTCGCCCTACCCGACGACGTCAAGCGCCGTGTGACTTCGATCAATCAGTCAACCATCGCGCTCGCCACATCCCAAACCTTCATCCGCTGCGGGACTCGGTGTTTCGCATGTGGTGACAACCAGTGCGGCCAGCTTGGTGTGTCGTCCCCCGCGGAGAAACTCTTCACCCCCGCCGAACTACCCTTCCCCGTCTCCGACCTCGCCTCGTCACTCACGTCGGCCGTGTTTGCCGTGCCCCAGGAGGACGGGTCCACACAACTCCTCGTGTGTGGTGCCAACCACTTCAAGCAGCTGACGGATGGTCCCCCGCGCGTCATTCGGCCGCCGACCCCCTTTTCCACCCCCGGCCCCATCACTGACATCGTCATTGAGCCATTCGTCACGTTCGTGCGGCGGGATCACGGTGGGTGGGTCGGGCGAGGGAAATATGACCCTAAGTTGTTCGGCCCCGTGCCCAGGACAGCGTTGGTCAGGTTAGCGCTGAGGGGGTGGACGGCAGCGGCGGGGGAGGAGGTGGCCGTGCTGGAGAGGGCTAACGGATCGCACACCATGGCGTTTGAAATGTGGGAGGAATAAATATGTGAGTTAGAATTGGCTTGTGACGGGGAAGCGAGACCCATGCGTGGGAAATATATTCCATTGAGCTTGTTGTAATCACTGTCCAGTAAGGAGCCCAAATCTGTCATCAGTGGTCGTGGGGAAGGATTTGGGAGAAAGTGGGAATTGTGGGATTGGGTTGATAGACTGACCAGAATATGTCGACCGGCGGGAACTATCAAGGCCGGGTATGGCTACTAATACTTCACCGCGTGTCTTTACATGCTGTATTCGTGTTGTAGCCTGACCCTCGGGGTGCATTTCGGCGAGACCATCGATTTATTATGTCGAGGTGTGAAGTGATACCCATCGAGCGTATATGTGGTATAAATCAATTCCATCGACCTTTTTGTGTTTAACGTCTAGTGTGGAGCCCAACTCTGTCATTAGCGGCCGTTTTGGATCCTTTGGCGAAAAGTTAGGTTGGGTTCTTTTTGACCGACTGCCCAGAATGTCTGTCAACCTGTAGGAATAATCAAGGCTGCGCGTCAGGATATAATGCATGCATGGCCATCAATACTCTGTGTAGTGACTGAATATGCCATAGATCTCGCTTGAAAACGTCGCCTGGGCAAGTTGGTGTTCAATTTCAGGTCTGAAATGTCTTGCCAAGATTCAAAGTATTCATGTCGGGGATCACCGCGGGTGGGCTGGAATAGACCTGAGACGTAACCATATGCGGTGTACTGACCTCCTGGGGTCATACATTCGGTAAGTTGGCGACGCAGTTTGACTTCCCCCATCGGTCGGTG
>PPCM01000593.1_pt1 | contig 27390 bp, 33 predicted proteins | sample 1555541 | NCBI WGS metagenome assembly PPCM01 (sample SAMN05284479, study PRJNA326546) | Marine sediment metagenome, whole genome shotgun sequencing project. | isolation source: marine sediment | place: Germany: Wadden Sea | collected 2012-09-05 | reverse complement strand
GGGGCGGTCCATTTCTTTTGCTGGCCCAAAAGAAATAGACGAAAGAAAAGGGCCTGGGGTAGCTTGGCCGCCCAGAGCTTCGGTCTAAGAATCTGATACAAGCACGACGCTCCCTGCCCGTCGTTCTGGCCCTTTAGGGCCAGTGCCGGGCAAGAAAGGAGCGTCTTTTGTGCTTGGTCAGCTTCTAAGGCCGAGGCACAAGGGCTGGAAATGCTTCTTGATTGAAAATCAATATTTGATTGACGATTCCTTTTACTGATATAGGACTCGAACCAATACTCATGGAGCACACAATGATGAAATCATTTGATACAAATTCTAAAACGTCATTTTTAGATTTATATGACAACATGAAAAAAAACGGTGGGTGGTTTGTCCAACATGGCCCCAAAATTTGCCTTTTTCTAATAATACTTCATGCATTAGCTCCGGACCTTATCGTTATTGATTTTGTCACTGTGGGCCTTTTAGTTACGGCAGCATTTATCCCTCTCATCCAGCGAATAACGAAATTAAAAATTGGTGAGCTAGAAGCTGAAATTGATAGTGATGTCAAAAAGATTGAAGAAGATTACAATCAATCAAAAAAGATTGAATACGGAGAAAAAGATAGGCCTTCCTTAAAAGACACAACCCAATATAAAGATATTGAGAAGGCATTCTCGCTCTTGGAGACAAGTCCCCCGGCAGCATTAGCAATACTGAGAATGCTACTTGAAAAAGATGTAAAAACTCTCCACTCAATTACCATTGGTCCTTCAAGGAAAAGACAACCATTGTCTCGGCTTTTGAAAGGATTGTATGAGATCAATATACTACCTGAAAGTGATAAGGCTGCACTAACAGAGGTCATAAATGTATGTAACCACGCAGTTCATGGAGCTACCATTTCCAAAGATGCAGCATTCTCAATACTACAGATAGGAACAGAAATTCTTACAGACTTAAGAGAACAAATATTATCGTCTTCTGAATTTACTGATGAAACGATTGAGATTTCACAAAAAGAAGAACAAATATATCAAGAAGCTCAATATAAGGTTACAACAATTGTCCCTCTTACTGAGGCTCCGTACAAACACTCAAGAATTCTCAATCAAGAAGCTTTGAATGTATTGTTGCAAGGGTACGATGAGTACGCAGAGTATGTTATCTCCGTAGAGAAAGTTAGCGACTGATAACCCTTCGAACATAAAGAAAAACGGCGTGAGCACCACTATTGGTTCTCACGCCGTTTCTTTTGGCTCTGTTATTTTATCCGTTTACTTATTCGTCTCAACATACCAGCCGCTGGATTTGGTCAGCAGTTCCTGTACTCGACCAACTAAAGCATGAGGGTCGGTGAGGTAGCCTTCGAGGAGCAGTGCGGACTCGAAGAGCTGGTTGGCGGCCTGATCGATGAAGGGATCGTTTTCGTCCTTTTCAAAGATGGTGAGCATGTTGCGAACGAGGGCGTGGTCAGGGTTGATTTCGAGCACCTTCTTGGGGATCGAGGAATCTTTGGAGACCACGCGCATGATTTTATCCATGGAAGAAGTCACGTTGCCGTCAGGGTTGGCGAGGCAGACGGGGGAATCGGACAGACGCTGGGAAGCTTTGACCTCGGTTACGCCATCGCCGAGCACATCTTTAATGCGGACAAGCAGCTTGTCGAGGACGGACTTCTGATCGTCGGACAGCGCTTCGGCTTTCTCTTCCTTTTCGGTAGTCTCGAACTTGTCGAGTTTTTCCATGTCCGCATGTTCGGCAGCGGTGAGGGTGTATCCCTCGTAGTCGCGAACGGAATCCATGACGAACTCATCGATGGGCTCGTAGAGGTAAAGGACTTCGAGGTTCTTCTTGCGGAAAACCTCAAGGTGCGGGGAAAGGCCGAGCGCTTCGCGGCTGGGACCGTATGCGTAGTAGATTTCTTTCTGCTCTTCCTTGGCGCGGGAGATGTACTCTGCGAAAGAAGTCAGGCCCTCGGCGTCTTCGCTGGAAGAAGCGTTGAAACGGACGAGGTTGGCAAACTTCTCTTTGTTAAAGAAGTCCATGTAGCCAGCTTTGAACAGATTGCCGTGGGCTTTCCAGAACTCGTTGTAACGGTCTGCATTGTCCTTGGCCATTTTCTCAAGATTGTTGAGCACCTGCTTGACCAGCGTGGAGCTGATTTTGCGCATGAGGACGTTGTCCTGCAATGTCTCACGGGAGATGTTCAGCGGCAGGTCTTCGGTGTCGACTACGCCTTTGATGAAGCCGAGGTATTCCGGAAGTAGATCTTTGTTCTGCTTTTCGATGAGAACGCGGCGGACGTAGAGGTCAAGGCCACGGTTATCACGGTTCATGCCAAACGGATCGTCACCGGACTTAGGGGTGAACATAAGGGCGTTGAACTGGACAGGGGCGTCAACAGAGGTGTGCAGAGTGTCGAATGGGTCCTCGGAATCCATAGTGAGGAACTTGTAGAACTCAGCGTACTGCTCTTCCTTGATCTGGAACTTAGGCTCACGCCAGAGGGCGGTGACCGTGTTCACTTTCTCTTCACCTACATAAATGGGGAAGTTGATGAAGTTGGAGTGCTTGTTGATGATATTCTTGAGTGCAGCGTTGTTGGCGAACTGGGAGACCATGTCTTCCTTGAGCTTCACCTCAATTTTAGTACCACGCGGCAGGTCTTCGTCCAGCTCCTGAAGCTTGTAGTCGGTCTTGCCGTCGGAAGTCCAAACGATTGCCTTGGCATCACCTTCCATGGAGCGAGTGGTAACAGTCACTTCGTCGGAAACCATGTAGACGGAGTAGAAACCTACACCGAAACGACCAATAAGTGCGTCGAGGGATTCCTTACCTTCCTGAGCCATGCGAGTGAGTTCCGCAGTGCCGGAATGGGCAATGGTTCCGATATTGCGCATGAGTTCGTCACGCGTCATGCCGATACCGGTATCAATGATAGTGACAGTACCTGCATCCTTATCAGATTCAATGCGAATCTCCGGAGCGACTTCGTCTTCAACGCCAGCGGTTGTGGCCTTGAAGCGAACCTTTTCCAGCGCATCAGATGCATTGGATACCAGCTCACGAAGGAAAATTTCCTTGTTCGTGTAGAGCGAGTGGACGAGGATATCGAGAAGCTGGCTGACTTCAGCCTTAAATTTGTGCGTAGTTTTTTTACCCATTGGGTACCTCCAATATACAGATGATATGAACGCCCGCCGACTGAGCCATGGCGGAGGCTCAGTCGGCGGGACTTAAAAGAGAGTGCTAAGGGAAATATGTTTCCTGCTACAGGAAATTAAGTAGCCACGGATTTGATCTTGTCAAGAAGGTACTTTTCCATTTCACGACGATCTTTGCGAAGGCGGACCATTTCCTGTTCCATAATCTTGAGCTTATCCTTGAGTTCCTGATTCTCGCTCTTGAGGATTTCAGTATCTTCCATGGTACAGGTAATCCGGTCAGCAGCATCTTCAAGCCCCTGACGGACCTCGGACACATCGACATTACCATTCATATCTGGAGTCAGGACGGAGCGAATACCTTCGCCCACGGATTTGGCAATTTCAAGACCAATGGCAGCGGCCATTTTCATGGCTGGCTCCATGGCAGCACCATTCATTGAAATGGGTGCAACAGCGCCATCCTGTGGCATGGCATCAGCTTGGAGGGGGTATTCCTGAGAGAGCTGATCCATAACATCGCGGGCAGTATGGCCCTCTTTCAGCAGGCGGGAAATAGTAGCAAAAACTTCAACAGCTTCAGGGCGAAAGCGCTTCTGACGACCGCGCCCAACGCTCGGTAAATGCTGGGCAAAGCGATTCTTCCAATAATGCACGGTGGATTCAGGCAGTTCCAACTCACGGGCGATCTCTGCCACCGAAAGGACCTTCTTACCAGTCATCTTGCACTCCCCTTAAAGCTGTTACACTTCGTTGTTTTTCATTGTAGTACAGAAGTCTAGACTTTTTCACAAGAAATATTTTCCACTATCCGCTTAATTTAACAGTATTTTTAAAACACAAGATGGCGAGACACTTGAAATTCTTGATTTTTTCTAGACTTTTCACCGGAAAGGAAGTGATACTCCCAAAAACGAATACTGCACAAACAACACATAGAGTTTATCTATTTGTCTAAATGAAATTTTCTATAGTAATCACTTTCAAGCAGTTCGGGATGTGCCCGAACCTATATGGAGAAATATGCAATGCTGATGGGAACCAAACCATTTTACCTTATCATCCGAGTTCTTCTCGGAGCGGTATTCATCTATGCCGGGGCGACAAAGATTGTTGACCCCACTGGATTTGCCACCGCAATCGACGAATATGGTTTGGTAACATGGCGCATGGCCAACCTCATTGCCAGGACATTGCCGATCATTGAGATCATCAGTGGACTGGGCTTGATATTTGATATCAAGGGGGCTCTGGGGTTGCTTGTCGCACAGTTGTTGGGGTTCGTGATCATACTCAGCTATGCCATCAACGCCGGGCTTAACATTGATTGTGGATGCTTTGGGCCTTCCGAGCCGGGAGCTGACTATTCCGGCAGTCTCTGGACCACACTCATCCGCGACCTGTTCATGGTCGGCGCGTGTATTCTCCTCTACTGGCTGCGACGAGCCAAAGGCTATATGCCCCGCTCGCTCACAGGCCTGATCTTTACAAGAAGCTAAGGAGTGACACTCATGAAAAAAGCATTACTGCTCATCCTCGCCAGCGCTATCCTGCTGACAGGTTGCCTTGGAGCCGAAGACAAATTTGCCCGCGAAGTAACCAAAGAAGCCGAGGCAGTTAAACTCGCCAAGGAAACCGTCAAAGGCGGTTACGAACTCATCACGGTTACTGAACTCAAAGAACTGCAAGACAAGAACACCGACATGGTTATTGTCGACACCATGCCCCTCGAAGCCAGCTTCGAAAAGAACCACATTCCCAATGCAGTCCAGTTCCTCTTCCCCATCAAGCCCATGGCTCAGTGGAACACCAACGACACCGCAGGTCAGACCGAAGCTGAGTTCACAGCCCTGCTCGGACCAGACAAAGACAAGCTTATCGTAGTCTATTGTGGTTTCGTAAAATGCGGCCGCTCCAACAATGGTGCCGTATGGGCCAAGAAGCTCGGCTACACCAACGTAAAGCGCCTGCCCGGCGGCATCTTCGCATGGAAGGGAGCCGAGTACCCGGTAGCAACTGGCAGCTAGTCCTCAGACATTCAGCTCCAACCTAGTGCTAATAAACAAAGCACCGCCGTTCCAACTGGAGCGGCGGTGCTTTCTATTCAGTCAGCAATAAAGTGAACAAAACTATTTAATGATCATCCTTCGGTAGTACGACAGACACAAGCAGGTCATGGGCAGCGCTATGAGTAACCCCAGAAATCCAAGCAACTGGCCCCATACAGAAAGAGCGAGCAGGATAAGCCAAGGAGAAAGCCCGAGACTTTGTCCCTGAATTTTGGGAACAAGCACTGCTTCCTGAATAACCTGAACCACTGCGAAAACGACAATAACCAGCCCCATGCTGAGCAAGGGAGGCTGACCTGTCTCAATTGCGCCAATGGCAGCCAAGAGCATGGCAGGGACAATACCTACGGCTCCCAGATAAGGAGCGATATTCAAAATCCCGGCAAACATGCCAAGAACCAAAGCCAGTGGCAGCTTGATGATCAGGAAACCAATGGAAAGCAGGACGCCAACCAACAAAGCGATAACCACCTGCCCACGAAAATATCGACTCATGGTGGATTCAAATTCAGTCAGGAATTCAGCGATGGGCTGACGGTAGCCCGCAGGCAGATACTCCTGCCACTTGTCTTGAATACTACCGAAGTCTGCGAGCAGGAACACCACATATAGTATGATTATGCCCAGTCCGAGCAATCCGGTGAGGACACTCGCCGTACCACGCGCCACATTCTTGATGCCGGGAAGCACTTTGTCCGCAATGCCCTGCAACAGGTTGGTCGCTCCATCGCTAGTAAAGAAATCTTTCGCTTCCGGGCTACTTGCATACGTGTGCAACCATTCCCACAGATCATCAGGGAGGTAAGCCTTGAGCTTATCCGCAAAGGCGGGGTTAGTCGCGAGATCGGAAAGAACTCGGCCCATCTGCGACAATTCCTTAGCCATCATAGGAACGACTATCCAGAAGAGTCCAACGGCGACACCGAAAAGCCCTACCAGCGTTATCCCGACGGCCACGCCACGGTTTTTGACTTTCTGCTCAATGAAAGAAGTCAGCGGATTGAGCAGGTAGGCGAGAAGCAACGCCGCCACGAATGGGATGAGCGCGCTAGACAGATACCCAAGAAGCCAGATCATCCCAGCCACAAAGCCTGCTCCAAGGAGCATTCGGATTACACTGTCAAAGGTATATGGTTTGTCGTGTGAGAGCATAGATAACTTCCTGTTGGAATGTCGTTTTTATTGACTTAACAGCCGTCATACTTTTCAGCAACCAGCACAAATGCACAGACACAGCGATTTGTGCGCATTTGTGCAACTTTGCGCAGAAAACATGTGCAATGCGTTGCAGGTTGCACACACGTTGTACATGCAACAAAATCAGCAAAGCGCTGTATTTATTACATTTACAACTTTGGCACGGCGTATGCTTTAAGAGATCCCATGCACGATGCAGTCATTGTCACTCTCTGTATCCTGACCGCCGCGTTGTTGCGACGGTCCCTCCTCACCGACTCGGACGCCACCCCCGGCGTCCGAGCAGGTGGAAGGAAAGAAGGCACAACGACCCTGGCTCCGGCCACTGTCAAAGTGGAACGCCCCCATTCCACTCGACGAACCGGACCCAAACGAGAGGGTCTTTAGCATATATACCAAACCTCCCTTGAAAGCAGTTGAACACGAAAGAACCTCAACCACTCCTCAAAAGTTGAAACCCCAAATCCCCCTTGAAAAGGCCGCATCCGCGGCCTTTTCCCCTTTAGGGAGCTAAGCAGCTTGCTGCAAAAAAAAAGGATTGCGTTTGCAATCCTTTTCTTTGGTGCACAAGGCACCGAAATGTCGACTTCGGTATGAACTACTTTTTCTCTTTCTGGGGCTTGAAGTCCCGAATGATAGCCTCACCCTCGGAGAGGGAGCGGGCATGACGCTGACGCAGAAGTTCAACCAATCTGCGATCTTCAGCTACAAAAATAGCCTTTTCCGTGTCATTGCTGTTGATAACTAACTGATACATATTTCACCTCGTCCCTAAATTATCGTATTGTCTGAGCCTGTTTTCGCCACGTCTTCTTCAGAGATGGACGGCTTGGCCGCGTCTCCTCCAAAATCCCCTACTACCACTTTCGGAGCAGCGGATTCAGCTCCTGCTTTGGTCATGGTAATGCCGCCCTCAATGATGGCACCTTTCTCCACTACAAGAACCGGAGTGTTCAGGCTGCCGTTGATGACGGATGTCTTTTCCAAGACAGCGCGTTCCTTGACCACAACATCGCCCATGATCTGCCCGCAGGAAGTCAACCTTCCTACAGAAACAGTCCCTGTGACGACTGCCTTGCGGCCCAAGATCAAGTCTCCATCGGTGGAGATTTCACCCTCAAAGCGGCCATCGATGCGGACAGTGCCCACAAAATCGAGTTTACCGCGATATTCGGTTCCCACGCCAAGAAAAGCGTTGAACTCTGTATTGTCTTTATTTTTTTTGCCAAACAGGCCCATGATAAAAACCTCGTAACAGATAAAGGGTTGCGGGAATATCCGCCTCCCGGAAGCCGTCATATCGACGCAAGCAGATATCTCCTATACCCTTGAGGGTTGGCAATTGCCACATTTTTTTGGAGTGTTTTATTATGATCTCACGAATGAAGGATCAAGACGTACTTTCCTGCCGCGTAAATTATTCAAGATTCTAATTGTCCAAGATACCCGACGTATTGTACTTTCATGAAAATATTAGCTACGATGCGTATTCGATAAGCCGATAAATTGATTTAGCATCGTAGTCACGCAGGGGATGACACTTCATGTCGACGAAAGCATCACAAAATATCAAGTCCTATTTCAAGGGCCAATCCATATTCAAAGAGGGCCAGAAAGGCTCTGTTGCCTACATGATCAAAAAAGGGTCGGTAAATATTTACCGCACGATCGACGGCAAAAAAGTTGTAACCGATCGCCTTAGCAAAGGTGAAATATTCGGTGAGATGGGCCCGCTTTCTGGAAGCGAACGCAGTAACAGTGCTGAAGCTGCCGAGTATTGCGACCTCCTGATTCTTACAGAGCAAGTCATCCAGACGCTACTTTCTCGCTGCCCAAAAACGATTCAGCACCTGACTAAAATTTTCATCCGTCGCCTGCGCAAAGCTGCAGACCTCAATCCCCAAAAGAGCCATAAGGATTCCTTCCTCAGCATCTGCCGAATCCTTGAGATGTCATATCGCTGCCACGTCTCCATGAAACCATCTGAGGCCAAAAAGGTTCCTGGCTATTCTCAAGGAATCGCGATTACGGAGTTGACCAAGCAGATCAAGAACATCCTGCTCGTGTCACAACTCGAAGTCGATGCTTCTCTCGATCAGTTGGCTGCACTCAACATCGTGACAATCAACAAGCCTTCGTCGAGCAAGGCTTTTTCCGAACGTTACGTGGACATCAATGACCCCGTGAATTTTTTCCAGGTTGCGAGCAATCTCCATAAGGAGTTGAACAAGATCAATGCTCTTGAGGCAGACTTGGAATATCTTGATATTTACGATTTTTCCGAGGAAGTAGAAGCGCAGCCGGAGATCATCTACAAAAAGATGGCAGGCAAGGAGATTCCTGAAACCCTGTTCTTCTTCCACAAGGATTCTGCCCTTTCTTGGGCAAAGAGTCAGGACGAGGATTTCTTCAAGAGAGTAAAGAAGAAGAAAAAGAAGCCAGAGGAATTGGAAGACGTCAACGACCTCATTTATGTGGACAACGCTACCTGCAAGGAAGTCTTTGCTAAACTTGGATACTACAAGCTCGGCGTGCTGCTTGCCATTGCAGAAGAGGACGCTCAGAAGAAGATTGTAGGAAACCTTGCCAAGAAAATTGCCAAGATAGTACAAGAAGAGGCTTCGGAACGAGGCGCTCCAGACCCGACTGAGGCTGAGGACGTCAACGAGGAACTCATTGAAATGATCAAGGCTGCCAAGGGAGTAAAGTCCTAATGAATATCGCAACCATTTTTGGCATCATTGCAGGCATGGTCATCCTTTGCGTGGCGACCTATACTTCTACAGATTCTGTCTCGGTCTTTATCAACGGTCCAGGACTTGCCATTGTGCTTGGCGGCACCATTGCGGCTACGTTTATTTGCTACCCTCTGCGTGAAGTCATGCGCGTCATGGGCTTATTCATGTCCGCTTTCACAGCAGAAGAGCTGCCCATCGAAGATTATATCAAAGACATCGTTGGCATTTCCAAAAATGCCGCCAAAGGCGATGAGGCCGTCGAACGCTCCCTTAAATCCATCGACAACGAATTTCTGCGTGATGGCCTACAAATGCTGGTAGACGGATATACCAAGGATGAGCTTGAGGAAATCCTCAACAACCGCATCCAGCAGTATCACGACCAAGAGTCCAATGCGGCTGGTATCTACCGGACCATGGCGACTCTGTCCCCTGCTTTTGGTATTATCGGAACACTCATTGGCCTTATCGCCATGATGCAGGCCATGGGAACCAACATTGCAGGCATCGGCCCGGCCATGGCAACCGCCCTGACCACCACGCTGTATGGTGCATTGTTTGCCAACATGTTTTTCATGCCCATCGCGACCAAGGTTGAACGCCGAGTGGACGAGCGCGCCATTCTCATGTGCGTGATCCGTGATGGCATCCTGTTCATCAAGGACAAGACTCCTGCTCCTATTATTACTGACAAGCTTAAGGGCTACCTGCCGCCGCGCAAGTGGGCTTCTTTGTCCAACGTTGGCAGCAAGCGCAAAAAGTAAGCGAGTAGGCGATCTCCATGCAGAACAACAACGGATTCACTCCCAAGGAAAGACCTCAGCCTGAAGAAAATGGCTGGGCTCTGACGCTTGCGGATATGATGATGCTGCTACTCTGTTTCTTTGTCCTCATCCTCGCCGTGTCCAAGGTTGATAAGAATCAGTATGAAGCTATTTCTGATGTCATGTCAGAAGCCATGAAAGGAGATTCCGCTCCAAGCAGGCGCACCTCTTCAGAACAGGTTCAAATGGATGTAAATGTAAAATCCAAGAATCTTTTTGAATTGCAATTAGAGATGGCCAAGCTAGTGGGCAAGGAATCCAAAGCAGTAAACATCAAGATGCGTCCCGATTCCGTGGCGATCAATCTGCAGGGCGGCGTATTCTTCCATCTCGGCAGTGCAGAGCTGACGTCCCAAGCCTTACGTATTCTGAATAAGTTGGCAGGGCCACTCACCAGTGCGCACTACAAACTCACCGTTGAAGGCCACTCGGACAACCTGCCCATCAGATCCACACAATTCCCGTCCAACTGGGAACTTTCCTCGGCTCGAGCATCAACAGTAGCCCGCTACTTTATTGCCCAGGGATTCCCCAAGAATGACATTCAGGTCATGGGATTGGCCGACACCCAGCCACTCGCGCCCAATGTGAATAAGGCTGGCAAGTCTATTCCGGAAAACCAATCCAAGAATCGGCGTGTGGTCATTCTAGTCCGCCCGATTAAGAGTAGCAATTAACCGAGCCGCTTCCCCATACTGACCCGTTCCTCCACTGAAAAGCCATTAGCCTCGTAGAAGGCCTGTACTTCGCTGTTCTCTCCAGTGATCTGAAGATTCACCTTCAGACAGCCCAATGAGGCGAGCTTCTCTTGCGCAAAAGTGAGAAGTTGCGAGCCAACTCCTTGCTTGCGGCAATTCGGACTGACCGCCAGAGAATAAATCCACCCTCGATGCCCGTCGTAGCCGACCATGATTGAGCCGATGAGCTGCTCTTCATCGAGTGCCACATAAAGCAAATCATCGTGCTCAATCTTCTGATCGATAACCAATTCAGGAGCATTGTATGAAACTTCATAGCCAAATGCTGCTTTCCACAAGTTGACTACATCCTCACGATGTTTCTCATCTTTATATGTAATAATTTCCATATTGCGTATCTCCATGCTCACAACGATGCCCTCCATATCCCATTCCTGTCCAGTCCCGGCTTGACGGTTTCGGTATCCTCTCATAGATTTCCCCCATGAAACGAAGCGAAATCAATGCACTGATCAAGGACGCCAAAGATTTTTTTGAATCATTTCAGTTCAAACTTCCACCTTGGGCTTTCTGGGGACCGGAAGATTGGAAAGAGAAAGGCGATCTGGAAGTTGTTCGCAATCAGCTGGGCTGGGATCTCACCGACTACGGTGCTGGAGATTTTGAAAAGCGCGGCCTGATCCTGTTCACCATTCGCAACGGCAACCTCGCTGCTGGTGACACAAAGAAATACGCTGAAAAAATAATGATCGTGCGTGAAGGACAAATTTGCCCCATGCATTTTCACTGGGCCAAGACCGAAGACATCATCAACCGCGGCGGCGGAAATCTTGTCATCGAACTCTACGGCTCCACCCCTGACGAAGAATTAGGTGGCGAGCCTATCACCGTCATGGTCGACGGCATCCCGCGCACAGTGGAACCGGGAGGCAAGGTCATTCTCACCCCCGGCGAATCCATCTTTCTTGAACAAGGCATGTATCACCGCTTTTACGGCGAGGCAGGCAAAGGCAAAGTGCTGGTCGGCGAAGTCTCATCAGTCAATGACGACAACACCGACAACCGTTTCCATCAGCCGCAGCCAAGATTCCCTGATATCGAAGAAGATGAAGCACCAATGCACCTGCTCTGCACAGATTATCCAAACTACATCTAGAATAAGACCGCCATATGGCGGTCTTTTTAATTGCATATCTACCCGCTTTCTACACACCCGGCACCAACGCAAGTCCATTTCATCATGGACGAACCACCCAATCCCGGATATTCTGCCCCGCATGAAATGGATATATCTCCTCTATGCTCTCCTGGCCGGGGCAACCATGCCTCTTCAGGCTGGCATCAACCTGCGGCTCAAGCAATCTCTTGGTGACCCTGTTATGGCCGCCTTGGTCTCTTTTACCGTAGGAACCATCGTTCTCGCGATCTATGGATTTTCCCTGCGCCCAATTCCATCCATGGCAATGGTTTCCAGCGCGCCATGGTGGGCATGGACCGGCGGAATGTTCGGCGCATTTTTCGTCTTTTCAACCATCGTGCTGGCCGCCAATCTCGGCGCTGCCACCACCATGGGCTGGCTTCTGGCCGGACAGTTCATTGCCGCACTTATCCTCGATCATTTTGGACTGGTAAGTTACGATGTGCACCAGATTTCATGGCAACGTATCGCCGGTGTCGGTCTACTGATCGCCGGAGCAACTTTGATTAACAAATACTAATGAAAGAGTAAGAGAAAATGAGAGCCTACTCTGGCCCCCCACGTATTTAAAAAATTCGCACAGAAAAAGCTTTACATTACGGCGTTCCAGAATTTTTTTTATATCCGGCCTCTCTTGGCCTGAATCCTCAACTTCAACCACTCGGCATGCCGCCATCCACCACCCTCGCGAAGCGCTATAAATAGTTTAAGAGAGGAGAAAGGGATGGGGGTCTGGGGGAAGGGAAAGAGGGGAAGCCCTTTTCAAAGGGTGCCCCTCTTTCCCTTCCCCCAGCCGCCGGAGGCAAAAAAAATGAATATTAAAAAAGATCTTGGTAGTGTTTGTCGGATGATTAAGATTGAGCATTCCATTTTTGCTCTACCCTTTGCCTTCATTGGCGCATTTCTGGCGGCTGACGGCTGGCCCGGCTTGTACAATTTGATTGTGCTGACAGTTGCCATGGTCGCAGTCCGTTCATTTGCCATGGCGTTTAACCGCTATGCAGATATGGAAATCGATGCAGCCAATCCGCGCACACAGGATCGCCCTCTCGTAACGGGAGAGCTGTCCTCACGATTCACGCTGCTGTTCATCATCGGAACAGGCATCCTCTTTGTTGTCATGTGCGCACTGATGAATCCGCTCTGCCTGCTGCTTTCACCACTAGCTTTAGGGATTTCTGCCTTTTATAGCTTTTGCAAACGGTTCACGTACTGGTGCCACTTTGTCCTTGGCATGGTGCTGGGCCTTGCTCCGGTCGCGGGCTGGCTTTGTGTGGACCCGACACTCACATTGCCCGCTGCACTGTTTTTTTGCGGCGTAACCATGTGGGTGGCTGGATTTGATCTGCTTTATGCCTGTCAGGATGCAGAGTTTGATGCGGAACGAGGCCTGTGGTCCATTCCGGCACGGCTGGGCGTTCCTGCTGCACTTGGCATCTCTACCCTGAGCCATGTCTGCACAGCAGTGCTATTCTTGCTGGCAGGCTGGGCTGCTGGGCTGGGCTGGATATACTTTGGCGTAACTGCCATTGTCGGAATTATTTTGATAGGCGAACACCTGCTGGTCAAGCCGGACGACATGAGCCGCGTCAATGTGGCATTCTTCACCATGAATGGCGTGATTTCAGTTGTCCTGTTCTTGGGCGTACTGGCTGACATTTTCCTGGCTTAATAACAGACAATTCGGGGGCTCCATGCAGGATAAACTTGACGCAACAATCGAATTCCTGACGCGTTGGCTTACTACCAACGTGTTGACTTGGAACATGGCAGCACAGTGGGCATGTATTCTTGGTGCTTATGTGCTGACAGCATTGCTCTGGCGCGGGATAGAGCATCGGCTTTCCCGCAAGGTTGACGAGAGCATCGCTAATGACCTTGGCCGTTCCATGTTGAAAGCCTTGGTTGATGTCGGCAATGTTGCTGCCTTCATCATTTTCATGCAGATAAGCGCCGCTATCTTTTGGGCCATGCATTTCAATCCGCGTGTGCTGGATGCCGCGAGTGAACTTGCCGTTGCCTGGATCATTATCCGATTGTTGACGAGCATGATGCCAAACCGAGCTTTGGCACGTGGCACATCAATCTTAATCTGGACCGTAGCAGCCCTGAATATATTTGGCCTGCTCACACCCATTACAGATTTCCTGGAAGGATTAAGCTTTTCCGCAGGCGATGCTTCATTCAACGCATTGGGCATCATCAAGGGGTTGGCTCTGGCCGCCATCTTTATGCAGGCAGCGTCACTGGCTTCACAGTTCACGGCCAAACGTATTGACTCCATCGGAGACCTCTCTCCTTCCCTGCGTGTATTGATGACGAAGACGGTAACTGTGGCGCTGTACACTGCCGCAGTCCTATTTGCCTTGACCAGCGTTGGTATCGATCTGACGAGCTTGGCGATATTTTCCAGTGCTCTGGGCGTTGGTGTCGGTTTCGGCCTCAAGACGGTCTTTTCCAACTACGTGGCGGGCATCCTTTTGCTCATGGATAATTCCATCAAACCGGGTGATACGATCGAAGTTGGCACTGTGTTTGGCGTGGTTCACGACATGCATGGTCGCTATGCATCTGTTCTGACCCGTGATGGAACGGAATACCTCATTCCCAATGAACAACTCATTGCAGGCGAAGTCGTCAACTGGACATACTCCAACAAAAATGTACGCCTGAAAATCCCGGTAGGCATCGCCTATGATTCTGATGTTGAGAAAGCCATGGACCTGCTCTCCAAGGCAACGGAAGGCGTACCTAGAGTACTTACGAAGCCTGCCCCAGCCCCTCGCTTAGTCGGGTTTGGAGACAACTCTGTTGACCTGCAACTCCGTGTCTGGATCGATGATGCAGAAAAAGGTGTGACCAATGTGCGCAGTCAAGTGCTGCTCAACATCTGGAATCTTTTTAATGAGAATGGAATTGAATTCCCGTTCCCGCAACGAGACGTTCTGCTCAAGCCAGATTCTCAGCTTTCCGTGAAGATCGAAAAAGACGAGGGATAACCATGAAAGCGCTCACCACGATCATTATTATCATCACCCTGCTCATTGGTTGGGATGTGGCATGGTGGTTCGGCTTTGGTGTGGCGCCCCTCAGTCCTTGGACCATGAAACAGATGGTCAACGAAGATCGCGCACCAGTGATTCTTGATGTGCGCACCCCGGCAGAGTTCAAATCGTTCCATATTCCCGGAGCCATCAACGTACCATTTCCTGCCACATTGGCAGAACTCGCCATGGCTTCACCCGACCCAACGAATCCCATTGTCGTGATCTGTATGTCGGGGCACCGCTCTCCACCAGTGGTCAAACAATTACGTGATGGCGGCTACACCAATGTCAGCAATCTCACATGGGGAATGCTTGCGTGGAAGTTGTTTGGTGGTGAAACTATCTCCGGGCCATAGATTATGATTGAAAGTTTAAGCCACATCACATTTATCGTACGAGATATTGAACGTACTGCAGCACTTTTCACAACGCTCCTCGATGCCACGGAAGTATATGACAGCGGCAATGAGACTCACTCCATCTCCCGCGAACGGTTTTTCATCATTGGCGGGACATGGATCGCCATAATGGAAGGCGAAGCGCTTGCGGAAAAGACATACAATCATATCGCATTCAAAATTGCAGATACTGATTTTGATGAATATGTCGAGAGAATCAAGAAAGCGGGACTGGAAATTCGAATTGGCCGAGCCAGAGTGGAAGGAGAAGCGAAATCTGTTTACTTCCATGACTTCGACAACCATCTTTTTGAACTACATACAGGCACGCTTTCAGAACGCCTGAAAACCTACACAAGTAGCAAAGAATAACTTCGCACGAGTGTGTTGAGCCATTGACCCCGTCCATCCCCTGCCGTACATTTCTCAGCAATGAGCGAATACATAGAAAACAGTGACACCGCAGCTTCAGTGGGGCTGGTGAAACGACAGACATTTACCTTTGCCAATGCCGAGGAACCGCTGACGCTGGAAAGTGGCCGCACGCTAGCGCCTGTGACGCTGGCGTATGAAACTTGCGGCACCTTGAACGAAGACAAATCCAATGCGATTTTCGTTTGCCATGCCCTGACAGGCGACTCCCACGTAGCGGGCTATTATGATGAAGACGACGCCAAGCCCGGTTGGTGGGAGATCATGGTCGGCCCCGGCAAGCCTATCGATACAGATAAATATTTCGTCATCTGCTCCAACGTCATTGGCGGCTGCATGGGATCTACCGGGCCAGTCTCACCCAACCCTGAAAAGGATAAGCAGTACGGCACCAATTTCCCCGTTGTAACCATTGGCGACATGGTTCGCTGCCAGAGCAGACTGATAGATTCTCTTGGCATTGAGAAACTTCTCGCTGTCGTCGGTGGATCTGTCGGTGGCATGCAGGTTCTGGAGTGGTCAGTACGCTACCCAGAGCGAGTCTGTGCGGCCCTGCCCCTTGCCACAACGACCAAGCACTCAGCGCAGGCCATTGCCTTTAACGAGGTCGCACGTCAGGCCATCATGGCTGACCCCAAATGGAATCATGGTGACTACTACGAATCAGGACGCCCGGAGCATGGTCTGGCTGTTGCCCGAATGGTCGGACACATTACGTACCTTTCGGACGAATCCATGCGGCATAAATTTGATCGCCGTTTACAGGATCGCCATGAGCTCTCTTTCGATTTTGAGGCGGACTTTCAGGTTGAGAGCTATTTGCGCTATCAGGGCAATAAATTTGTAGACCGTTTTGACGCCAACTCATTCCTCTATCTGACTAAAGCCGCAGATTATTTTAATCTGGAAAATCAATACGGCGAAGGCTCTCTTGTGGCAGCTTTTTCTCGTGCAGAATGCCGTTATCTCGTCATTTCATTCACATCCGACTGGCTTTATCCAACTTATCAATCCAAAACCATGGTCAAAGCAATGAAGAAAAATGGGCTGGATGTGAGTTTCTGCGAGATTGAAGCGCCATGGGGACATGATGCATTCCTGCTTCCCAACGAGCGGTTAAGCTCCTTACTAGGCGGTTTCCTTGACCGCACCTATGCCGAATGTGTGCAGGGAGGCGTCCATGAGATTTGATCTACAAGTTATCGCATCATGGATTGAACCAGAAACCAAAGTACTGGATCTCGGTTGTCGGAGTGGCTCGTTGCTCGATCATCTTCGACAGACCAAGCAGACTAAGGGGACAGGCATTGAAATCGATGAGCAGGCCGCAGGCGAAGCAATAGCAAAAGGGCTGTCTGTCATTCATGGCGACATTTATGAAGAGATTGAAGACTACCCGGACAACGCTTTCGATTACGTTATTTTGTCTCAGGCGCTCATGCAGGTGCAGGACCCTGAGACCCTGATTCGGGAAATGTTGCGTGTAGGCAAACTCGGCGTGGTTTCATTCCCCAATTTCACTCATTACAGGAATCGGCTCCAGATGTTCTTTACCGGGCGTGCTCCCATGTCCAAGGAGCTGCCTTATGAGTGGCACAACACGCCCAACATCCGAGTGATTCCTATCATCGATTTTCGGCGTTTCTGTGACACCATGAAGGTGCCCATCGTGCAGGAAGTCGCTATCTCCACGCATCATCACGACACAAAAGGACGCGTTATCAGCTTTTTGCCAAACCTTTTTGCTACATTCGGCATCTTCATGCTCGGCCAACCGGGCAAATAAGTACGCAAAAAAGAGTCAAAACCGATCGAAATCTATTGAATGAGAATGAATCCAGTGGACGAAAAGCTCGTTATTAAACAGGCAAACCTTTAGATCGACGGTCCGCCTTCATGGCATCAAGTAGCTCTGTGGGAATATAAAGCCCGCCTTTCCCCTTGCCCAGACTGATACTCGGCTTGACCGAGCCGTGAAAATCAGAGCCACCGCTGATGAGCAACCCAAGTCGTTCGGCTATAGCCTTATACTTCTTAGTGTCACTTTCACTGTGCTCAGAGTAATACACTTCCATACCATCGAGACCGAGTTCCTGAAGATGAAGAATAAGCGATTCTGCGTCCTTTTCGCTCAACCCAAGAGCAAAAGGGTGAGCCAATATAGAGGTCGCACCAATATTTTCGAGGATTTCAAAGGCCTGCTTAGGCTTCAATTTGCGCTTGGGGACATAGGCCCGACCATGATCTCCAAGCCAAACATTGAAGGCTTCGCGAATGGATGAACAAACACCGATAGATACCAGCTCCTGTGCAAAGTGGGGGCGGCCAATGGTGCCACCAGCCCGGGCTGCAACTCGCTCGTAAGTAATATCAATGCCCAGAGAGCGGAGTTTTTCAACTATTTCATGATTACGTGTTTCCCGCCCAACATGCACCCAGTCGAATGCATCCTGCAATTCAGTGGGATTCTCTGGCAACCAGAGGGCAATGATATGCATCCATCCCGCACCATCAGGAGATTCCAAACTCAGCTCGCAACCGGGAATGACTTCTACGCCAAGCTCCTTGCCAACAGCCATGGCTTCAGCAACACCCGCAAAAGTATCATGGTCAGTCAATGCAATGGCATCCAGGCCAATGTCTTTGGCAAGGGTCACCAGTTCGGTAGGAGACAAAGTTCCATCGGACGCTGTGGAATGGGTGTGTAAGTCGATGCTCATAATGGTATTTCAGATAATGGGTTGATTATATATGCGGCTGAGGTATTATATCCCAAAGTCATTAGTAACAGGTTAGGCCAAGACAGGTAAAGTATTCATGCCGAACTCGCCTTATTCAATACTCGTCGTTGACGACAGCAGGGATTATCGCAATCTGATTCTCCACTATCTCAACGAACTACCATGCAAGGCTACGATTGCCAGCGATGGTGAGGACGCCGTTGAAGCATTTTCCCAAGGAAACTTCGATCTGGTTCTGATGGATATCATAATGCCATTGATGGACGGTGTGGATGCCACCGCTGCCATCCGAAAGATTGAAGCAGAAAAGGGAACTCCGCCCACGCCGATACTTGCTTTGTCTATGGAGGAATCTATGGAAACAGCCACCGACTGCATCAATGCTGGAGCCAGCCGCATGATCCTCAAGCCTGTAGCGAAGCAGGAACTGGTTAGTGTTATCAGCGAAATGCTGGAGTTTGATTCCAACAAAACTTGAATACTTTGAATGGTTGCCAGTCCCCTCTGGTCTGTGTATTTTCCTGTTCAGCCACAAGGAGGAATCATGGCACTGAAGAAAGAACTCATCAATATTCTCGCTTGCCCAAAATGCAAGGGCAAAATAACTGTGCAGCCTGCAGAAGACGGCCTCAGTTGCCCCAAATGTGCAGTGGTTTACCCTGTCAAAGATGATATCCCAATCATGCTTGTTGATCAGGCTATTCCTGAAAAGGACTGGACTGGCTCCAAATAAACGAGCTTTTTATGAGATAAAAAAAGGCCCGGACGATCGTCCGGGCTTTTTTCTTTTTCTATTTTCACTGCTTAAATGTGTGAAACAACCTTCCCAAGAAAATCCTTGAGACGGGGATTCTCTGGATTCGCAAAGAAGGCTTCCGGGTCAGCATCCACCTGAACCTTACCTTCATCAATGAAGATAACGCGATCCGCCACTTCCTTGGCAAAGCCCATTTCGTGAGTAACCACAATCATGGTCATGCCCTCACGAGCGAGTTGCTTCATGACTTCGAGCACTTCACCGACAAGCTCTGGATCAAGAGCAGAAGTCGGTTCATCAAACAGGATTGCCTTGGGCTGGAGCGCCAGAGAGCGGGCTATAGCCACACGCTGCTTCTGACCACCGGAAAGCTGCTCAGGATAGTTGCCAGCCTTGTCAGCCAAGCCAACCTTCTTCAACAGCTCCATGCCAAGAGCCATGGCTTCTGGCTTAGCCGTACCACGAACCTTGATAGGGCCGAGTATGACATTGTCCAGCACAGTCATGTGCGGGAACAGATTAAACTGCTGAAACACCATAGTCGCTTCAGTACGGACCACATTAATGTCCGTTTCTGGATCCATAATATCGTAACCGTCCACGATGATGGTACCAGAAGTAGGCTCTTCCAGCTTGTTAATACACCGCAAAACGGTAGATTTTCCAGAACCAGACGGGCCAATAATGACGACAACCTGCCCCGGAGTGACGTGTAAATCCACGCCCTTGATGACCTTGAGGTCGCCAAAACTCTTGTGAAGATTTTGTATCTTAATCATGGCGCCTCCTATTTGCCTTCAATGTGCAGACGTTTTTCCAAGACTTGTAGCGCCTTGGCTATGGACATAGTCATAACGAGGTACACCAAACCACAGGTCAGATACACTTCGAAAGAACGGAAATTAACTGCCACGATTTCATCACCAGTGCGAAGAAGTTCTCCCACACCAATAATCATCAGAAGCGATGTATCCTTGAGGCTAATGATAAACTGATTACCAAGAGGCGGTATCATGCGACGGAAGGCTTGGGGCCAAATAACATAACGCATGGTCTGAAAGCGGTTCAGACCAATAGAGCGTCCGGCCTCACCTTGCCCTGGATTAATGGACTGTACTGCACCACGCACGATCTCGGCGATATATGCACCGGAGTTCACCGCGATAATAATGATACCTGCCACAATGGCCGGTATGCGAATACCCAATGCCATGGGTATTCCGAAATATAGGAACATAGCCTGCACAAGCATGGGGGTGCCACGGATGGTTTCAACGTAAACACCTGCGAGTTTGCGTACGAAAAAGCTGCGGGACAACTTCATCATTCCAGCAACTGCACCGAGAATAAAACCAAAGAACAGGCCGCCCGCTGTCAGAACAATAGTCATTTTCGCGCCCCCCATAAGCAGGGGCAGCGACTCAATCATGACAGACGGTTCAAATTCAAAAGCCATATTGACATCCTGGGTAAAAAAAACACGGAGGGGCGGCATAAGCCGCCCCTTCGGAATATTTCAATTAAAAGAAAAGCCTAGCGAGGCTCAACGCCAAACCACTTCTTGTAGAGAGTGCTGTAGGTTCCGTTGGCCTTGAGGGTCTTCAGAGCAGCGTTAACTTTAGCAACCAGCTCGGAGCCCTTGGGGAAACCGATGCCGTAAGGCTGACCAGCGTAGAGATCACCAACAACTTTGACTTTGCCCTTACCGCGCTTGGACACGAAGGACTCAACTACAGGCTTATCAAACATAACTGCATCAACGCCGCCAGTGAGCAATTCCATGAACATGGCATTGTCATTGGGGAAAAGTTTGGTTTCAGCAGGAGTGGCGTTCTTCTTCAGGAACTCAACACTAGTAGTACCCTGTTTGGTAGCGATAACTTTGCCGTCCAAGGACTTGAGATCCTTGATGGCAGTTTCGTCAGCGCGAACCAACAGCAGCAGACCGGAATCATAGTAACCGTCGGAGAAATCAATGACTTCCTTACGTTTGTCAGTAATGGACATGCCAGCAATACCAGCGTCGAGCTGAGAGGACTGCAGGCCGGGAACGATGCCCTTGAAAGCCATGGGCTGCAGGTCGTATTCTACGCCAACTTCTTTGGCGAGAGCGCCCCACAATTCAACATCAAAGCCAGTGTGTTCGCCGGTTTTGGGATCTTTGAACTCAAACGGGGGGAAGTTGGTGTCGGTTGCCACAACAAGCTTGCCAGCAAAGGCAGAGCCAACCATGGAAAAAGCGATCGCAAAGGCGATAAAAAGCGTGGTGATACGTTTCATAATGTTCTCCTTGTCTCGGTTGTCTAGCAACCGTATTTGGTGAATGGACCCGACGCCACAGGCCGGGTGCTCAGCGTTGAAAATGAAGATTCGGAATCTCACACTTTAGCCGGATATATGTGCCCTTAAAACAGGAAAAAATCAAGTTTAGGCACACCTAACGAACAAGAAACAACTGCTTTTAGGAGTTAAACATGAATAATATTCTAAACAAGCGGCCTAAACCGGACTATTTCCAAACTTAAACGACAAAAAAAGGCCACCCAATCGGGCAGCCTTGATGATGCTTTTGCGACAAAACAAATTAAAAACGAAGCGAAAGACAGGTAAGTCCGCCGTCAAGTTTGCGATATTCAGACACATCGATGACAGCGATGGGTAACCCGAGCGCTTCTACCTTTGCCTGCGTCTTGGGAAATCCAGCCGGGACTATTGTAGTACCATTAATATGCAAGCAATTCCGAGCATACGCCTCATCATCTTCCACCACAATACAGGTAAAATCGGCTAGCTCTGGTGCATTCGCAAAAAACGGAGAGACAAGCAGTGTATTGTTCCCGATGTAATTCACATCAGTTTTAAAATGAAGGCTCGGCCCACATTCCATTGCATGCCATTGGTAACCATGCTCACTGACTGCTGCGCCAAGAGCATCAGCCCCCGCCTGATTAGTCCGTTCCGTTAGCCCGATGAAAAAAGTCTTCTCTACTTGAAGTACATCTCCACCTTCGAAATTGGAAGGAGCGGTAACGCGAACTGTTGGTTTGAATTGAGCGAGAACAGGTGCAATGGTCTCCTGCTCGCCCTGTCGTGTCGGCGCTCCCAGTGGAGCAATAACAGCGACATGTTCACAAACAACAGCCGTATCTTCCACAAAACAGCAGTCGGGAAAACCAGGCTCAGGATCCAGAACTGTAACATCAAGCCCAAGGTCTGTAAGGATTTGACAATAATTGTCGTGTTGTTTCAGGGCCAGATCGTAATCTGGCTTACCAAGGCCGGCGGTCGTAATGCCGTTCACCATCTCTTCAGAAGGGCGGCGTGTAATGGCTCGTGTAAACATGGAAGGTTAATATCGCAAATGATGTCAGCGAGAAACTGTTTTTTCATCCGAAAATCGAACTGAGATTGTCGTTCCGGCAAAATGCATGTATAAAAATAGGACCAGATCCTTTCTATTTTGGCTACTGGAGGTACGAGATGGAGACTGTAGAAAGTAGGATGGAACGGTTTGCTGACCGAGTAAGTCAGCAAAAGTTACGAGAATTCACACGACTATTAAGGAAGAATCTCAAGGAAGTCGGCGTAGATGGCGACATTTTTGATAATGCAGCACAGGCCACAAGCTTGGAGTTGCAAATAGAAGAAGCCCAACAGAGTATCACACAGAGCGCGCTGCAAAGTTATGAGAACCGCGGAATGGATACGGTCGGACGTATTGTTGTGGAATTCTGTTTCGTACGGTCCGCACAGGGAAAGATGATCTGGCCGGAATATTCGGATGAAGACACCATGGCACGATGGCAGTTCTCAGACGCGGTCGTTCCTCGCCCTCTCATGCGATACTTCCTCGTCAGTGTCCGGGGATCTATTGATGAAATTGATGGCTTTACTTCCGACTCTTTTCTCTTTGAAGACAATCCAGATAAGATTGCATCCATCAGGCAGCAGATTGGCGATCTCATTGAAGATTTCAAGGGGCCATTCGGCTCTGGTGAAAGCTCAGTTGATTGGCAAGCGGTATATGAAGACCAACGATTTCAAGAGCTCGCATTAAGCCTGGTGACGCAAATGCGAGAACGCGTAAATGAACAAGGCTTGGAAACGTATTTGAACCGATTGGAAGAATATCGCCAGATCGATCCTCAAAACGAAGAAACGAACCTTATGCAGCGCCCACTGACTATCGAAGATGCAAGTCAGATAGACCGCGCACTAGAAGCGGCCCAGATTTTTCTTAGCGATACGAATTAATGCACGCCTAAAACACCCTGCTCGAAACGGGGTGCATAGTTGAATTAACAATGCTCACAGCACACAAGTGCAGTGAGCATTGTCTTTTTTGACTAAAGAATCTTCCACTCAGCACGCTATTTAATCTTTTGAAACTGCCATCAAGCAAAGAGATTCAAAATTCATACGAATTTTATTGACCAGTCTATAACAATATTAGATATAATATTTACGTCTTATATCCACCCACCGGCATTCAATGAATAGATAAAGGATCATTCTCATGGCTGAAAACAAACAAGTCGCTAATAAATCGGGAGTAGCACCACCGACAATCATAGTGACAGTGGTAATCTTCATACTGGTTGCTGTAGGACTATCCTATGGGACTGTTCTCGTATGGAATAATGTTCAGCTCGGAATACACAAAGCACAACAAGAGGCATTAATTGCTAATGACTCGCATAATGCAACACAAATAGTCGTAGGCACAATCGGGGCAACCGGCCCCATGCAAGCCCGTGTAGTCCAACTAAGTGACAAATCCAATCTCATCATCATTCCAGACTCCATGGCGATTATAGCTGTACTCTTCTGTGGCGCCTTTGGTGGTCTCATCCATTCTATGCGCTCATTTTATGCCCATCTCATTAACCTGACGCTCCGCAACAGAGATTTGCCTAAATTCATACTCAGGCCATTCAGCGGAGCTATCCTTGCCCTGATCTTCTATTTCGTCTTACGCGCTGGACTGGGCCAACCTGGGCCTGGAAACAGCAATGCTGGGTCCAGTATCATCTTCTACTGCGCTATTGCCGCCGTGGTTGGCATGTTTACCGATCAGACTGTCGAAAAACTGAAAAAAGTGGCTGATGCGTTTATGTCCACCCCGAAAGAAAAGAAAACCTGAAACAGTGAGGTGATGAGAATGAATCAACGGGAAATCGTCAACGAACAACTCGGCAAGGCTGTTAACAAGGACAATGTAAAAAAAGTCGTGACAATGGCTGCAGCCTACAATCCTATAGTAGGCATAGTTGCGGGTGTTGTAGGTGCTGTTCTCGTTTCAAGCCTAGAGGCAGCACAAAAGTACATTGGTAGAGTTGATGAGATACCGCTTATTCCACCTGAATCTCTGCCGATACTAACATATAATGAAGCTATCTCGGTTTTGACCAGACTCGGCTTGATAGACGAGTTTCAGACCAGAATTGATAAGGCTACCCCCTCATACAACCCTGTGGATTATTACAAATCTCGTAAAGAGGTTCGATACACAGTGACCTTCATACAAAAAGCCCTACTCTTGGATGATCCAATCTTTGTCGCATTTTTCCATCAATTTATTGAAGAGAAGAAGTACTTGGAAATATGGGAGAACAGAGATGCATTCATTCAATTCAAGGCATCTTTACAACGTGCATTGCCGTCAGTTGAATTCACATCTATGGCCGAAGCAATATGGGAAGATCTCGCAGGAAGTGACGAAGTACGAGAATCATTAATCGGCGGAGTTTCGGACTTCATGGAAGAATTCGATATGAATATTGACATCGAAGCAATCATCAAAAAGATACTTTAAGACAGCAAGGAAGAGCCATGAAAAGATATAATCTTATACAGTTCATTTTTGCCTTTCTGCTACTTGCGATCATGCAAGGTTGCCCGTCTACAGCGACCAAGCTCAGCTCAATCAAAGCGGACTACAATGCCGGAAGATATGAAGCAATCATCGCCTCCACACCACCCAAGGGTAAATACAACGCAGATGAAGTTATTATTGAAGCTCAGAAAGATAACGATGTCCTAACCGCAACCCAAGCCAGAATTATCAAAGCCAGGGCACTCGTGTACAGCCAGGTTGTGGAAGGGAAATTGCCTAAAGAGATATGCGACTCAAGTAACTTTAAACAATCAGTAGCAATCATACGAGAACTGAACGCAAGTCGCCCATTAGAATGGATGCAAATTGAATCTACTGCAACCGTGGCTGACACCCACGCATACTGCGGACATCCTGCCTCGACGTTCTATGCTTACGACTACATGCTCAGCCATTTTGACTTCAAAGGCCAGTCTCTCCTGCTTCAACGCTACGCAACGCGCTGGTTTGAATACTATCTGGTTGCCAAGGAAGACCCTTTATACGAAGAAATGGTCCTAAAGAAATACACCGCCACGTACAAACAGCTCAAGAAGAAGTATCCCAATAACACCTTCTTCATCTATTCTGATATCCTCTCTCTCATATCAGAGAAAAGACTACATGAAGCAGTTCAGCAGCTCATGCTTGCTCACTCCTTCCGCATCAAAGGCAGCGCTAAAAACTCACTCATAGCCAAGCTCAACACCAAACTTTGCTTCGCCCTCAAACAAGCAAAAGCACAAGAAAAACAAGGGGAAAGCAAAAAGGAACCAACTCGGCACCTCTCTAGGATGTATAAAGACTTCTTAACTGAGTGGGGAATAGACACCCCTGAGTGTATTAAAGTAATCGACCAATAGATCTCCTGAAAGTTAGTCACAAAAAAAGCCCTTAGTCTCACGACTAAGGGCTTTACAAATTTTACTTGGCACCGACCTACTTTCCCACACGCTACCATGCAGTATCATCGGCGATGGAGGGCTTAACTACCGGGTTCGGAATGGGACCGGGTGTACCCCCTCCTCCTTGGGCACCAAGAAAAAGAGTAGAGTAAATGTGTATTTACTCAAATATATAAGTAAATAGGGAGAAGAGAGAATTCCATTAATTGTAAAATAAGCCGCACGATCTATTAGTACTGGTCAGCTGAACAACTCGCATTGCTTACACCTCCAGCCTATCAACCTTGTGGTCTTCAAGGGATCTTTAGAGACGTTAAACGTCTAGGGAGAACTTATCTTGAAGCTGGCTTCCCGCTTAGATGCTTTCAGCGGTTATCCGTACCGAACTTAGCTACCCTGCAATGCCACTGGCGTGACAACAGGAACACCATAGGTTCGTCCACCCCGGTCCTCTCGTACTAGGGGCAGACCTTCTTCAATTCTCCAACGCCCACGGAGGATAGGGACCAAACTGTCTCACGACGTTTTAAACCCAGCTCGCGTACCACTTTAAACGGCGAACAGCCGAACCCTTGGGACCTGCTTCAGCCCCAGGATGTGATGAGCCGACATCGAGGTGCCAAACCGCGTCGTCGATGTGAACTCTTGGACGCGATCAGCCTGTTATCCCCGGCGTACCTTTTATCCTATGAGCGATGGCCCTTCCATGCGGAACCACCGGATCACTAAGACCAACTTTCGTTCCTGCTCGAGATGTCTGTCTTACAGTCAAGCTCCCTTATGCCTTTGCACTCAACGGCTGGTTTCCAATCAGCCTGAGGTAACCTTTGCAAGCCTCCGTTACTCTTTGGGAGGCGACCGCCCCAGTCAAACTACCCACCAGACACTGTTTCCAAGCCGGATGACGGCGTTGGATTAGATACCTAAGTAATAAAGGCTGGTATTTCAAGGTTGACTCCACACACTCTAGCGAGCATGCTTCAAAGTCTCCCAGCTATCCTACACATTATTAATCAAATACCAATGTCAAGCTGCAGTAAAGGTGCACAGGGTCTTTCCGTCCTTCCGCGGGTACCCAGCATTTTCACTGGGAATTCAATTTCACTGAGTCTCTGGTTGAGACAGTGGGGAGATCGTTACGCCATTCGTGCAGGTCGGAACTTACCCGACAAGGAATTTCGCTACCTTAGGACCGTTATAGTTACGGCCGCCGTTTACTGGGGCTTCAATTCAGAGCTTCGACCGAAGTCTAACCCCACCTCTTAACCTTCCAGCACCGGGCAGGCGTCAGTCCCTATACATCGTCTTACGACTTAGCAGAGACCTATGTTTTTAGTAAACAGTCGCCCCCCCCGATTC
>PPCM01000592.1_pt1 | contig 27410 bp, 23 predicted proteins | sample 1555541 | NCBI WGS metagenome assembly PPCM01 (sample SAMN05284479, study PRJNA326546) | Marine sediment metagenome, whole genome shotgun sequencing project. | isolation source: marine sediment | place: Germany: Wadden Sea | collected 2012-09-05 | reverse complement strand
TTAACATCACCATTATAAGACCTTCACATACATATGATGATACAATGCTAGTATCACAAATCAAAAGCCGTAAACACCCATATACGATGATTAATAGGATATTAAACGATCAAGAGATCATTATTCCTGATAGCGGATTAAGTCTATGGACCCTTACGTATAATCAAGACTTTGCCAAAGGCTTTGTTGATATTATAGGGAACAAAAAAGCATACAATGATTTCTTCCATTTAACCTCAAACAAAGTATACACTTGGGAACGAATCAATGAGCTAATTTGCGAATCATTAAATAAATTACCCAATATCATTCATATACCGCTAGATTTTATTCTAAAATATTTTCCCGAATTTAGAGATGAAGTTTATGGTGATAAAAAGATGAGTTTAATCTTTGATAACAAAAAAATTATGTCGGTTGCTGAGAACTATACAAGCGAAACGGACTATAGTGATGTATTACCTCGAATCATAAATCATTATTTAAGTAATGATAATCTACAAAAAATCGATAAAGAGTTTGTGGAAAGATACGAGAAATGCATACATGATTACAAAACAATAAAGACCCTTTAAGACCAAGGCAGTAAATCATTTTATTGCCTTTTAGTTTGATTTACACAATCAATTTCAAAACTTATTTGCAAAAGCGCTCACAGTTTGATAAAATGTACTTAGAAAAAATAAGTGAGGTGTTTTAAATGATGATGAATAGTTATAAATACTATCAAGCGGAATACAGAGCATCAGGTAAGAAACAAGAGAAAAGAGCAAACGACAGAAATTTTAGTTTATTCTTTATTATTTAATACCGAAATTTTTTCGGTATTTTTAAAATCAAGGAGGTTCTTTTATGAAGCACATGGAGATTACCGATGGTGATTATCAAATTCATGTTTATAAATGGGACAAAGTAACCTCTCCAATCGGTGTCGTTCAAATCATTCAAGGAATCAATGAAAATGGTGAACGATACGATCATTTAGCGAAAGCACTAAATAAAGGTGGATACATTGTTTATACACACGATGCTTACGGACAAGGGTTATCAAGAAACCCAAGATCAAGAACAGTTACCTTCGGACAACGAGGATACTTGGATTTAGTTAGTAATATTTACGCCACAAGAAAACGAATTTTAGTTGAAAATAGAGGCTTACCTATTTATGTCATAGGACATTCACTAGGCGCTTCTTTATTAAGATATATCCTAATTGAAGATCTTGTAGAATATGATAAGGTTATTTTAAGCGGGAACGGATTAACCAAATATAAAGGATTAAATAAAGCTATAATGTTTGGAGAATCAAAAGCATTAATGAATCCTGAAAAACCAAGTAGATTCTTTACCAACAATTTAAGAAAAACACAACTTAAGATTGCGAAATACGTAGATATCGACTTATTTATCGATTACTTAACTCGAGATAAAGAGCAAAATTTGATTGATCATGCCGATCCATACTTATTCATACCTCTTAGCGTTAGCGCGTATGTTGAGATTTTCAAATTGTTTAAGTTTGTGAATTCAGAAAAAAACCATAAACATACGAACCCAGCTGTTAGAGTGTTATTATTATCTGGTACACATGATCCAATAACTGATTTTGGTAAAGATACCAAGAAGTTAAAAGACGTGTATTATCAAATGGGGATTTACTCAAAATTAATCTTATACAAAGAAGCACGTCATGACCTGTTTAACGAAATAAATCGAGACGAAATATTTAAAGATATACTAGAATTCTTAAATAATTAGGTTTTCTCAGTTAAAAATATTTACAAACATATAGTGTTATGTTACTATATCGGTAAATACAAAGAAGTGGAAGAGTAAAATAAAATATACTTTTAGAGAGTTAACGAGTGGTGAAAGTTAACAGTATTATTATTTGAAGGTAGCCATGGAGTAGTTATAGCGAACTAGAGTAGTTATAATCGTTTCTCGCGTTAAGAGAACTTAAGCGTCTATATGAAAGTATATATAGAAACCAAGGTGGTACCGCGGATATAATGTTCGTCCTTTATTTAAGGACGAACTTTTTTTATTATAAGGAGGATATTATGAAAGAATTAGAGAAAAAGTACAATCATTTACAAGTTGAAGAAGGAAAATATGACTTTTGGCTTAAAGGTGGCTATTTTAAAAGCGGCGATTTAAGTAAGAAACCATATTCAATAGTCATTCCTCCACCGAATGTCACAGGAAAATTGCACTTGGGACATGCTTGGGATAATACATTGCAAGATTTAATCATCCGAAGAAAAAGAATGCAAGGATATGATGCATTATACCTTCCTGGTATGGATCATGCCGGAATTGCAACACAGGCAAAAGTTGATGCCAAACTACGTGAACAAGGAATTTCAAGATACGATCTAGGTCGTGAAAAATTCTTAGATGTTGCGTGGGAATGGAAGCATGAATATGCAGGACACATAAGAGAACAATGGGAAGCACTAGGAATTAGTGTAGATTATGATAAAGAACGATTCACATTAGATGACGGATTAAGTAAAGCAGTAAACGAAGTCTTTATCAAACTATTTGAAAAAGGGTTAATATACCGCGGTGAACGAATCATTAACTGGGACGTTCAAGCAAAAACTGCATTATCTAATATAGAAGTAGATCACAAAGAACTTGAAGGAGCATTTTACTTCTTTAAATACATGTTAGAAGACGGTAGTGGATTCTTAGAAATCGCTACAACACGTCCAGAAACTATGTATGGAGATACTGCTTTAATGGTACATCCTGACGATGAGAGATTCACAGAATATGTTGGTAAAAAAGCCTATATTCCAGGGACAAAAACATTGGTACCTATCATAACTGATAGTTATGTAGACATGGAATTTGGAACAGGTGCAGTTAAAGTAACACCCGCACATGATCCAAATGACTTTGAAGTTGGAAAAAGACATAACCTAGCAATGCCACTTTGTATGAATGAAGACGGAACGATGAATCGTTTAGCTGGAAAGTACAAAGATATGGAACGTTTTGAATGTCGTAAAGCATGTGTTAAAGACTTACAAGAAGTAGGTTTATGTACAAAAATCGAGAAATTAATGCATAACGTAGGACATAGTGAACGAACTGGTGTAGTAGTGGAACCACGTTTATCGAAACAATGGTTTGTTAAAATGAAACCTCTCGCAGATAAATCACTATCAGAACACAAAGTAAAATTCGTACCAGAACGATTTGAGAAACGCTTTACGCGCTGGATGGAAGGCGATGTAGATTGGTGTATTTCTAGACAGTTATGGTGGGGTCATAGAATTCCAGCATGGTATCGTGATGGAGAAGTATACGTAGGTAAAGTTGCACCGGAAGGTGAAGGTTGGAAACAAGATGAAGACGTACTAGACACATGGTTTTCAAGTGCTTTATGGCCATTCTCAACATTAGGTTGGCCTGATAAAACATCTGATTTGGAACGTTATTATCCTAATAGTGTAATGATTACAGGGTATGATATCATCGAATTTTGGGTATCACGAATGATTTTCCAAGGTTTGGAATTTACCGGAGAGTCTCCATTTGAATACTGCTTAATTCACGGATTAATAAGAGACAAAGACGGGCGCAAAATGTCTAAATCATTAGGGAATGGTGTTGATCCATTAGTAATCAAAGCCAAATATGGTATCGATACATTACGCTACTTCTTAACAACAAACTCAGCTCCAGGTATGGACTTGCGTTTTGAAATCGAAAAAGTTGATTCAAGTTGGAATTTCATCAATAAATTATGGAATATATCAAGATTTACATTAATGAATCTAGGAGAATTTAGTGTTGACGATATTGAAATTGACACGGATGAACTTCGATTAGTAGATAAATGGATTTTAGCGAAACTACACAACACAATTTCAGATATGGACTATAACTATGAAAAATTCGAGTTTGGAGAAGCTGCAAGAAGTATTCATAATTTCAGTTGGGAAGATTTCGCAGCATGGTATGTAGAAATCGCCAAAATCGCCTTAAATAGCGATGATGAAAAAGCGATTAACCGTACCAAATCAATCTTATCTTACGTATTGTTAGATATTATGAAGTTATTACACCCATTTATGCCTTTCGTTACAGAAGAAATCTATCAAAAAATTCCTCACATAGAAGAATCAATCATGATTACTACATGGCCGGAAGCAATTGAAGAATTTAAGAACGATAAAGCAATCAAAGACTTTGAAATCATCAAAGATATGATTACCAAAGTACGTAATATTAGAAATGAATATGATGTAGCTCCAAGTAAAAAAGTACAAGTAATCATTAAACCATTAAATGATAACACGAACACAATCTTAAACGAAAATAGCGAGATACTAAATAAATTTATTAATCCTGAATCATTGGAAATTGTTACAGAAATACCAAATGATATTGAAGGTATTAGTGTTATCTTAAACGATGTAGAAATGTTATTACCATTAGGTAGTTTAGTTGATATCAATCAAGAAATTGAACGTCTAGAAAAAGAATTGAAGAAATTAAATGGTGAAATAAAACGTTGTGAAGGAATGTTATCAAATCCGAACTTTGTAAATAAAGCACCGGAAGCAAAAGTAGATAGTGAGAAACAAAAACTTGCTAACTACAAAGAGCAATATACAACAGTAGAAACTCGATTAGAGTCACTAAAAAAATAATGTTCAATCATTATAAAGACGCAATCAATTGGATTGAATCTGTCAAGAAGTTTGGCGATAAATTAGACTTATCAAGAATGGAAATAGCTTGTAAATTACTAAATAATCCTGAATTAAATTTAAATACTATCCATATAGCCGGGACAAACGGTAAAGGATCTACAGTTTCATACTTAAAGAATATTTTATTAGAACAAGGATACAGTGTAGGGACATTTACAAGTCCCTACATCGTTCGTTTCAACGAAAGAATCACGCACAATAATCAAGATATCACAAATGAAGATTTGCTAAAATACATCAATATTGTTTATGAACTACATCAAGAGGTTTTGAAAGAATATAATGAAGTAATCACATTCTTCGAACTTGTAACATTACTCTCATTCTTGTATTTTAACGATCTAAATCTCGATTATGTGATCTATGAAGTAGGACTTGGTGGTAAACTTGATGCTACCAACGTTATAAAACCAATTATTACAGCAATTACATCGATAAGCTTCGATCATATGGGTGTTTTAGGAAACACACTAGAATCAATTGCCTTAAACAAATTAGGAATCGTGAAACAAGGTGTTCCTCTTGTAACTGCAATCGATCAACCATCACTTTACCCTTTGTTTGAGAATTATGCAAAAGAAAAAAATTCTGACATTACATTTCTAGATAAAACAATGATAAAAGATGTAAATTATGGTTCAATCACAGCTTTTAAATATTATGATAACTTGTTTAGAATAAAGATGTTAGGCGTACATCAAGTAACCAATGCATGCTTAAGTCTCGAACTATTGAAGCAACTAGAAAAAAGAGAATTAGTAACACTTTCTCAAGAAAAAATCTTAAAGGGTTTACTAAAAACAAACTGGCCAGGTAGACTAGAACAATTTGGCAACGTCTATTTGGACGGAGCACATAATCTAGGTGGTGCTGAAGCATTATCTAAAAGTTTACAAGTATTGTTCCCAAAGAAAAAGATCAAAGTTCTTTATGCTACGATGGCTGACAAAGAATATCTTAAAGTTCTTAAATTATTAGATCCTGTTGTAGATGAAATTGTCTTTACAGACTTTGATTATCCAAGATGTGAAGATGCACAAACAGCATACAAAAGAGCTAAAGAAGAGTTATCTCACTCGACATTAGCTTACGACGACAATGCATTAAATGCTTTTAAAGAACTAAAAAAAGGCCTGCTAGAAGATGAAATCATCTTAATAACAGGTAGTTTATATTTTGTAAGTTATATGAGAAAAGAGCTTTGAACTCTTTTCTCAATTTTTTTTAGCATTTTCATTTACTTTGAACTTCAAAGCATTTATAATATAAGTATGAAGGTGATCATATGTTTGAAAAAGCAGAACGTTTTATGTTTTATGAGAAATTTTTCTTTAGAATAAACCTATTCTTAATGACAGCTGGTATTCTTAGCTTCGTGATCATGCAAACTTTAATCAATGAACTTGTAAACTTTGCTGATATCTTCTTAAATATTGTAGTAGGTTTAATGTACGCAACAATAACGATCTTCCTCCTTACTTTTGTAAGATTAATTAAATATCTCGTCATTTTTAGTAAAAACTCGGCAGTTACAATTAAAAGAACTATCGTAATTTTACTATCTTCTCCCCTTTATTTTGCAGTGTATTTCTTAGTCTCGATTGTGTTATCACTATCGATGGCTTCATGCACTGGATAAAAGAAGCTGTGAAAACAGCTTTTTTTATATGGTATATTTTCGTATAAAAAAGAGGAATTTCTTCCTCTAAGTAATCGCTGGGATAAATAAAGCGAGTAAAATATATGTATAATTCGCAACAACACCAGATATTAATCCAGCAACAGTATGTGATAAAATTGCTTTTGTAGTTAACGGTCTAGAATCTAAGGCGTCCATCATACTAACGTGAGTAGATAAATACCCACTCCATGTTGTACCAATAGCTGTAAATACAGCAATGTCTTTAACTGTAACAAACTTTTGTGCTAAAAATTCCTCTGCAATCCCTAATCCTGCCCCTGCACTTCCCAAAGAAGTAAGTGGGAATGCGATTGCCTCAGGATTTGTAAAACCAAATAGCGGTTTAAAGATAAACATCAAATATTGCCCTAAATATGGAATTAATCCTACACCTTCTAATGCTTCACCTGTATAGCCACCAATCGGTTCTTTGTTTGTTAACATAATGACAAATGTTGAGATAATGAGAATACCAGGTATAATTTGAAGTCCAATTTCAACACCATTTTTACCACCATCTAATGCGCTTTCTAATAATCGATTAATAAATGAACCTTCACGAACTTCTCGCATGTATTCATCACCCATTAATTTTTTAATTGGCTCTTCATTCTTTGGTACATTAAAATATTTTTTTGATGATCTCGTTAATAGTCTTACACTAATAATTGAACCTATAATTGCAGCAAATACTCCAATTCCAACTGCCCAAAAGAAGTTTCCTTCGTATTTTCCGTTAAAACTAATAAACGTAATCGCAATTACAAGTCCCATCCCAAAACTTGTTCCTAAGTTACACAAAACAGGGATTTGATATTCTTTAAATTGCTTTCTAAATTCTTTTTCTTTATATAATGATATTACTGCAGGGTTGTCTGATAAATAAGCTGATACGGCACCCAAACCAGCTACACCTGGTAAACGATAAGCAATCCTAATGAACCAAGTTAAAACCCAGTTGATTAAAGCAGTAATCCCAAATTCACTGAAAACACCAGCCACAGCTCCTGTTAACACTGCAACACCCATGATCCAAAAGGCAACGTTTATTAGTAAGTAATAAGCCGTTTCAATAATGGTTCCTAAGAAGTTCGCTAGTCCCATGTAGTAAGTAAAACCACTAAATATTAATACAATTGCTAGTACTAAAACAATTGTCTCTTTCGTAATCGGATTTTTTTTCATAATAACCTCCAAAATAAAATATCAAGGAAATTATATGCTACTTTTAAAAGAAAAACAACACTTTTTTAAATTATTTTTAAAGCGCTTACAAAAGACACTATAAAAACCCTGTTTTTCACTTTTCACTTGCGCTTTAAAGAGAACGTGTTATAATACATATGTAACTGACACGGGAGCTAGTATACTGGCTGAGAGGATATTAACAATATCGACCGTTTTACTTATTGGATAATGCCAAGAAAGAAGCGAACTAGAAAGCAAATCTTAGGTATTTATCCTAAGATTTTTTTAATGTCTTAGGTTGAATACTACTGGTAAGAATAAGTAAAAAATAACGCCCTGAATAGAAGGGACTAAAACTTACTTAAAGGAGAATTAAAATGAAAGACACAAAAAGAATTGCCGAATTAGCAGTGCTGATCGGTCTAGCTGCTGTATTAGAAGCTATTTCAACATTTATTCCTTTTCTACACATGCCCCAAGGTGGTAGTGTATCACTAGGAATGTTACCAATTTTCATTATCGCTTTCCGTTACGGATTAAAAGACGGATTGATTGCCGGATTTATTTTTGGTATATTCAATTACTTATTGAGCCCTTATTTTGTACATTGGTCTCAAGTTCTACTTGACTACGGTGTTGCTTATACAGTAATCGGATTTGCTGGAGTATTCAAAGATGGTCTAAAAATTGACAAAAGATTTGTAAACGGTATTCTGTTAGGAGGATTCTTGCGTTATGTTGCACATGGATTATCAGGAATGATTTTCTACGCAGAATATGCAGGAGACGAAGGAGCGTTCGTTTATTCATTTATTCTTTATAACCTACCTTACATGTTAATTTCTACATTACTATGTATCGTTATTGGATTAAACATCAAAGATCGTGTATTAACTAGAATTGAATAGTGAAGTATTTATAACTCCGTACTAAACAAATATTACCAAAACGCACAATTGTGCGTTTTTTTTGTTATATGTACTAATTTACTTTATTACTACTAACTATTATTTGGTAAAACCTACAAATGAAAATCTTTACATCGATTTTATGTTTTATTTAAGCGTTTTTATATTATAATTAGAATGTAGGAGGAGATTATATGAAAGTACTTTTAGTAGGAAGCGAAGCAACTCCGTTTAGTAAAACAGGAGGACTAGCTGACGTTTTAGGAGCTTTACCTAAAGAATTATTAAGTCTAGGTGTTGAAGCAAAAGTTGTTTTACCAAAACACATGTGGACAAAAGAAAAATTCAACAAAGTATTGGAACCGGTATGTAATTATCGTGTAACTGTAGGACCAAAAGAGGAATATGCTGGAATTGAACAAACAGTATTAGACGGTGTTACATTTTATTTTGTAGATAATGAATACTACTTTGGTTATCGAAATTCATTGTATGGACATTATGATGATGGAGAACGATACGGTTTTTACTGTAACGCTGTATTAAAAATGTTAGAAGAACTTGATTACTTCCCAGATATCATTCATTGTAATGATTGGCAGACGGGCTTAATACCTTATCTATACAAAATGAAATACAAAAACAATCCGAAATACAAGGGTATTAAAACGATACTCACCATTCATAATATTGCTTATCAAGGACGTTTTAGTAAGGATTTAATGCCTTATTTAGATGTTGATTATTCAAATGACTTAGAATTTGATAATGTTATAAACTTCTTAAAAACAGGAATTCAAACATCTGATTTTGTAACTACTGTATCTGAGAACTACGCAAACGAGATTTTGTTTGATTACTTCGGATATGGAATGCAAAACATCTTAAGAGACAGACAAGATAAACTGTTTGGAATCGTGAATGGTATTGATTATACTAACTTTAATCCCAAATTAGATAAAAAAATCTTTAAAAATTATGGGTTACATAATTACCTAAAAGGAAAATCAGAGAACAAAGAATCATTACGAGAGTATTATGATTTGGAGCGTAATGACTTACCGATGATTGGGGTCGTTTCACGTCTTACTGAAGCCAAAGGATTTGATTTGATAATGGATATCATTGAACCTTTAGTCGCAAACAATGAAATTCAACTGGTTTTATTAGGTAGTGGAGATCCAGACATTGAGAATTACTTCAAAAACCTAAGAGATAGACATCCTAACCAAATTGGAGTGTACATTGGATATAGTGATGAAATGGCCAGAAAAATCTATGCAGGTGTAGATATGTTCTTAATGCCATCACGCTTTGAGCCTTGTGGACTAGCACAATTAATCAGTTTAAAATATGGTACTGTTCCAATTGTAAGAAAAACGGGTGGATTAAGAGATACTATAGAAATCTATAACAAGTTTACTGGTGAAGGAACAGGTTTTGGGTTTGAGAATTATGACAGCGGAGACTTATTATATTCAATCAACAATGCTTTAGAAGTATATGCAGATGTCCCTAGTTGGAAAAAAATAGTGAGAACCGGAATGCAAAAAGACTTTAGTTGGCAAGAATCAGCCAAAAAATATATCGATTTATATACAAAATTAAAAGGAGAATAAGATGGAAACTTTAGCTTTAATTTTAGCAGGTGGACGTGGATCTAGACTTGATATTTTAAGTGAAAATCGAGTTAAGCCAGCAGTGCCATTCGCCGGAAAATTTAGAATCATTGATTTCGCTTTAAGTAATTGTACAAATTCAGGTATTTATAACATTGGAATTCTAACTCAATATTTACCACTTTCACTAAATGAACATATTGGAGTAGGAAAACCTTGGGATTTGGATAGAAGAGACTCAAGTTTAACACTGTTACAACCGCATAAAGAATGGTATAGTGGAACAGCCGATGCTGTTTTGCAGAATTTACAATACATCAAACGTAAAAATCCAAAATACACTTTAATCCTGAGTGGAGACCATATCTACAAAATGGATTATGATAAAATGATTGAAGCACATAAAAAAAATAACGCGAAACTAACAATCGCAGTTCAGCCAGTTCCAATCGATGAAGCACATAGATTTGGAATCTTAACTGTTGATGATAACTTGAAAATCTCAAAATTCACTGAAAAACCAGCGAATCCGGATAGCAATCTTGCTTCTATGGGTATTTATGTATTTGATACAGATGTATTACTAGACGCGATTACACGCATTAAAGATCCAAACTTAGACTTTGGTAAACACATTATTCCTGCGTTACTTCAAGAAACGGACTTATATGCATATGTGTTTGATCAATATTGGAAAGACGTTGGAACTTACGATTCATTCCTAGAATCAAACTTAGAATTAACGAATACAGTCGATAAAATCGAGTTAGATATGTATGATAGAGATTGGCGAATCTATACAAGAAGTGAAGAACTTCCTTCTGTAAAAGTGGGGAGCAAAGCTACGATCTCTCAAGCCCTCGTTTCTAATGGTTGTATCATCGCTGGAACTGTTAAGAAGTCAGTGTTATCTCCAGGTGTAATTGTGCACCCTGAAGCAACTGTAATTAACTCAGTTATTTTAAATGATACTGAGATTTTACCAGGAGCATATATCGAGAATGCTATCATTGATAAACGTTGTACTATTTCAGAGTTTGTAGTGATTGGAGACGGGAAAGATTACACTGCAAATATCGACAATCCAAAATTATTATCAAGCGGTATTAACGTAATTGGTACAGGAGTTACGATTCCTGCCAAAACAACAATCGAACGAAATTGTAGAATTTTCCCAACAGCGAAATTCACTGAAAAACGTATCAAATCAGGAAGTACGCTTAAGTAAATCGTTCATTTACAACAAAAATAAAAATCACTACATATTACTTGTAGTGATTTTTCTTATTTTTATCAGAGTCAAACATTGTCTAACATTCTTTAACGTCTTAAAACAAGGAATATATAACATTAAAAAATACTAACACTAATAATGAGTCATATATATTAGATGACTTTAACGCTATCAAACGTCAAATAAGTTTGATACGCTTTAGAAGAATTTATCCTTTTTATCAACGTTTAGTAATTAACAAATCTACGACTTTTAGATAATCAACCCTTGGAGCGTAATTCTCTTTGATTCGATGAGCAACTTCTCGTAGTTCAATATAAGAAATGCTTTTTCTTCCCTCAAATGATCTTTCATAAAACGTATACAAGTCTTTTGCCTCAAGCAAATATATCTCATCTGTTAACTTCAGGTGAATGATTACAAATGCAATCCCACCATGTAGATACGATTGATGCAAATGTTTGATTTGATGCTCATGAATGTTTTGAAGAGGAAATGATGTTTTATTCGTCGTCTCTTTCGCTTCAAAATCAATATAATATCCTCTGTAAACTCCATTGTAGTCAGTAGTACTTGGAACTTTATAATATGCTTCTTTAATTACCGCTCCTTGACGATTAGGATAATCAACTTTTACAATCTGTATCGGGATCGGTTTTTTATGTATTATTGCTAAATCATTCGCAAGGTAATATTCATTGGTTTCATTAATCATTTTTTCTAACTTCATTCCGCGATTAGAATGATTTTGCTTTGGTTTTGAAAAGTTATCTTTTTTATTTGGATAATTGATCATTTTAATCACCTCAAAACAAGTATAACACAGTAATAACGGATAAGAATACCCTTTCATATTGAAAAATAAAATAAATTGTGACACTATCGATAAGTACGTTTGTTTTGTGGTATAATAAATTAATAAAGGAGGTGTCAAGATGGCCAGAATAAAAATATTTGCGCTAGGTGGACTTGGTGAAAACGGTAAGAACATGTATTGTGTTGACGTCAATGGTGATCTTTTTATATTAGATGCCGGGTTAAAATACCCTAGCTTAGAACTATATGGAGTAGACAGTATCATTCCTGATTTTACTTTTCTTGAACAAAACAAGAAAAGAATCAAGGGTTTATTCTTAAGTCATGGACACGAAGATCACATAGGAGCAGTCCCAAAATTATTAAAATCAATTAATATTCCAGTATATGCCAGTCATTTCACGCTAGCAATTTTAAAGGATTCATTGGTTGATCAAGGATTGGAAGTTAAAGACTATAAACTAACAACTGTAAGTGCTAAAAAATCAATTAACTTTGGTGAAGTTACAATTGATTTCTATAATATGACACATAGTATCCCAGAAAGTTTAGGTATCGCCATTTCTACAAAGGATGGATCGATCATCTATGCTCCAGATTATACATTTGATCAAAATGTGAACAAATGTTATAAAACAGATTTTGATAAATTAAGCAAAATAGCCAGTAAAGAAGTATTATGTTTACTTACCGAATCTCTTGGATGTGAGCGCAGCGGTTACACCCATAGTACAGATCTAGATTATGCTTTAAATCAAGCATTTTACTCAGCAGAAGGTAGAATTATTGCAACTGCCTTTAGTACAGATTTAGTACGAATCCAAAAAATAATCGACACAGCGATCAAATATGAACGTGAGATTGTTATTATTGGTAGAAAAACTCAAAGAACAGTTGATATTGCAGTAAATCTAGGTTACTTAAAAATACCAGAAGAGTCTCTAATTAACTTACGTTTTATTGATGATAAAAACAAAAATGAACTTAAAAATGCTGTTGTACTAGTTACCGGAGATCGTCATGAACCATTCTATATGCTACAAAGAATGGTAAAGAAACAAGATAGACTGATTCATACGAGTAGTGAAGATACAATTATCTTAATGACTCCACCGGTTCCTGGAACAGAAAAAATAGCATCTAGAACATTGGATATTTTATATCGTAATGATTTGAACGTTAACATGATTAACAAAAAAATACTACCACCTTCACACGCAAGTAGTGAAGATGTAAAATTATTAGCAAACTTCTTAAACCCTAGATACATTTTCCCAGTAATTGGAGAATATCGTCATCAATATGCGTTGAAGAAATTATGTTTGGAACTTGGATACAAGAAAAGCCAGATCGTTAGCTTAGATAATGGACAGGTAGCTGAAATAAACAATAGAAATCTAGTAAATACAAAAGAAAAAGTAAAAGCTGGTGAAATATTAGTTGATGGTATCTTAGATGCAGATGTTTCCAATGTTGTATTGAGAGATAGAGAGTCATTATCTCAAGATGGTGTTTTACTTGTTATTGCGAATGTTGATGCTCGAAAAAAAGAGGTAGTCAGTGAACCAGAAGTAGTTTCTCGTGGGTTTGTTTATATGAAAGACAATGAAGAACTTATAAATGGAGTGGCTGAGGTGTTTAATCGTGTTAGTAAAGAAGAACTTAATACGAAGTATATTAACTGGAGAACATATAAAAATAGTGTTAGAGACCAAATTAGTAAATACCTCTATCGTGAGACAAAAAGAAGACCAATTATCATCCCAGTTTTAATTGATACACAGATATAGGTGGCTTTTCTAGACCATTTGTCTCATATATATATATGAAAGAAATAAATGAATGCGCATTCATATGTTTCTAAAATAACGGTAAAAAGCCTTTACAATTGGTCGATTATTCAATATAATTAGATTAAAGATTTATATAATCAAAAAATAGGAGGATTTTAATGAAAAAGTTATTATTATTTGCAGTAGCTGCTTTTGCTGTATTCGCATTTGGAAACACAGAAGTAAAAGCTGCTGATGAAACATTCAGAATCGCAATGATTACTGATGCAGGAACTATTGATGATGGTTCATTTAACCAAGGTACTTGGGAAGGTATTATGGAATTTGCTGACGAAAACGATATCTCATACAAATACTATAAACCAAGTGAAGTTTCAGATGATGCTTATTTAGCAACTATCGGGCTTGCAATTGATGGTGGAGCAGAAGTAGTTGTAACTCCTGGTTTCTTATTCGAAACTAGTGTATATGCTGCTCAAGATTTATATCCAACAGTTAAATTTATTTTAATTGATGGTACTCCTCATGACGCTGCTTATGAAAACTTCAAAACTGGAGACAACACAGTATCTATTTTATTTAACGAACATGAAAGTGGATTCTTAGCTGGTTATGCTGCTGTTAAAGAAGGATATACTAAATTAGGATTTACTGGTGGTATGGCTGTACCTGCAGTAGTTAAATTTGGTGTTGGATTTGTTGCTGGTGCTTACTATGCAGCAGATGAAATGGATGTTGAAATCGAATTAGGTGATGACACTTATACTTATTTCGGAGAATTCGGTCCTAAAGATGAATTTAAAAACTTAGCATCAGGTTGGTACGTTAGTGGAACTGAAGTAATCTTTAGTGCTGCTGGTGGAGCTGGATCAAGTGTTATGGCTGCTGCTGCAGACAATGACGCAATGATGATTGGTGTAGATATCGATCAAGCTGCTGATAGCGATACTGTATTAACTAGTGCAATGAAACAATTAGGTGTTGCAGTTCAAGAAGGTTTACAAAACTGGTTAGATGATGAATTCCCTGGTGGAACTACTATCACAATGAGCGCTGTAAACGAAGGTGTAGCATTACCAATGGAAACTTCAAGATTTGAAAACTTTAGTCAATCAGATTACTATGTAATTTTCTCTAAATTACAACGTAGCGATATTGAAGTACCTTCAAGTTATGAAGAATTAGTTACATTCTTAGGTGAAGATGCTATGGGTTATCCATCTGAATGGGTTATCAATGGTACAGAAGCTCCTGAAGAAGAATCAACTGGATGCTTTGGATCAGTTGGTGTTGGTGCGGCATTCGCAGCTGTATTAGTAGCAGTTGGTGGAGCAGCATTCGTATTAGTTAGAAAACACTAATAAATTTACAATTAAGAAAAACCAAATATAATTAAGTTTATATTTGGTTTTTTTATATCATTTTTCTTGCTAAAACTGACAAATGACATTATTATTAGATTAGGAGTGTGATACTATGGCAATAACTGGAAATGAAAGTGCTTTTATTCATATTAAGAACGATCATTTTTTAAAAACAATACTAGGAAACATGCCTGACTATGTAAAAAAAGACGCATCACTCGAACATTTAGATATAGATGAACCAATTGTAAGGACATCATATCCTGTTAGGGATGCTTTTATTATATTAAAAGGTGAACTTGTGGTAGTGAATGAGTTTGAGAGTGGTAAGGTTTATGAACCTGTAGCAATTTACAACGATGACTTTGTTGGAGTAGTTGAAGTTATCTTAGATCGTGACGAATTTATTAGCACTGTGTCTGCAACATCAAGAGTAGACTACATTAGAGTCCCTGCAGCTACGTTTAAAAGATGGATAAAAGAAAACAGTGATATTAGTTTTATCGTTTTAAAGAGTGTCTGTTCGAACTTCTCAATGAACATGACGGATGCTGGAGAACAGATTGTACTTGACAGTATGTATTTATTGGTTACACATATCGTAAAGAACGCAAAATATATTTCCCATGAAAAAATTTATTATTTAGATGAAAACAGAGATAAAACAGCGAAAAGAACAGGTATAAATATTAGAACATTATATCGTTACATTAAGAAATTGAAAGCTTTGAACTATATATCGTTACATAAAAAAAGAATATCTTTCTCAGAAGATATGAAATCAAAACTTGTTGATTATAGTATAACTTTGAGAAACAAGTAAACTTAGGGAATAACTTGGTTCTTATAAAACCAGTGAAAATAGTTTCAATAAGAACTAATTAATTTATTTTTATACAAGAATATGATATTATTTAAATAGAGGTGAGTATATGGAATACATAGTAGAAATGCTTAACATTACCAAAGAATTTCCCGGTATAAAAGCAAATGATAATGTCACTTTACAGTTACGTAAAGGAGAGATTCATGCGCTTTTAGGTGAAAATGGAGCAGGTAAGTCTACTTTAATGAGTGTCTTGTTTGGTTTGTATACACCAGAAGAGGGAGTTATTAAAGTACGTGGAGAGGAAGTAAAAATTCATAATCCTAATGATGCAAATCGTTACGGGATTGGGATGGTACATCAGCACTTTAAATTAGTACACAATTTTTCTGTTGCTGAAAACATTGTTTTGGGACAAGAGGATACAAAATTTGGGTTCTTAAAATATCGAGATGTTAAGAACAAAATTGAGGAGTTAAGTGAACGCTATAAACTAAAAGTCGATGTTAATAGTTTAATTAGCGATATCAGTGTAGGACAACAACAACGTGTTGAAATCCTAAAAATGTTATATCGAGACGCTGAAATCTTAATCTTTGATGAACCAACTGCTGTTTTAACTCCACAGGAAATTAAAGAGTTAATGCAAATTATGAAAGATTTAACAAAAGAGGGTAAATCAATTATCTTAATCACGCACAAATTAAACGAAATCAAAGAAGTTGCAGATCGTTGTAGTGTATTACGAAAAGGTAAATACATTGGAACTGTAGATGTGAAAAACACTTCTGTTGAAAAAATGGCTGAAATGATGGTAGGTCGTGAAGTTAACTTTGTTGTAGAAAAAGATGAAGCGAAACCAAAAGACGAAGTACTAAAAGTATCTGACTTAACCGTTATTAGCCCTGTTACAGGTAAAAAGTTACTTGATAACATTAATTTCAATGTAAAAGCTGGTGAAATTTTATGTGTCGCTGGTATTGAAGGAAACGGGCAAACGCAATTGGTAGAGGCTATTACTGGACTACTACCTATTCCGAATGGTGAAATCTTATTACTTAAAAGTCAAAAGGATTATGAAGCTGACGTTCTAAAAGAGAAAGAACGAGTTGAAGCTCTTATAGCTAAAGGAAAAGAAGCAACAGAACAAGAAGTTCCATTTTATTATGATTTAACGAAGAAAACAATTAGATATAGAAACCTTAAGGGTGTTTCTCATATTCCTGAAGATCGTCATAAACATGGATTAGTTCTAGAATATAGTCTTGAGGACAACTTGATTCTTCAAACTTATTTCGATGAAAAATTCCAACAAAATGGATTCTTGAAATTCGATAAAATCAGAGAAAATGCAGAACACTTAATCGAGCGATTTGATATTCGTAGTGGTAAAGGACCAACAACTGATGCAAGAAGCATGAGTGGTGGGAACCAACAAAAAGCTATTGTAGCGCGTGAAATTGATCGAAATACACAGTTATTAATAGCCGTTCAACCAACACGTGGATTAGATGTTGGAGCAATTGAATATATCCATAAACAATTAATTAGACAAAGAGATAAAGGGGCAGCAGTATTACTTGTTTCATTAGAACTAGATGAAGTTATGAATGTTTCTGATAGAATTATAGTAATGTATGAAGGTGAAATGGTAGGACAATTCGATCCTAAAACGACTGATGAAAATGAACTTGGTTTATATATGGCTGGTTCTAAAAGGAGAGATTTATAATGAACGATGTTAAAAAAGAAAACTTCTTTGTAAGATTATTCAATTATATTAAAACAAATCCTTTATACTCATCAATCTTTATCTTCCCTATCTTATTCATGTATTTAGTTCCAGCTATTGTGTCACTTAGTGATGTAGTGGTTTATGTATTCTTAGCATTATATGCATTACTTGCAGGGTATGTGTTCTATGATACTAGCAAGTCTGACGATTCAAAAGAAAAATACCAAAGAGGAGTATTAATAAGTATATTCTTCGTAATATTTGGTGTTGGAAAAAGTATGATGTTGTTAACTGATGTTGAGTCTTTTGGCTTAGTTAATACATTATTCTATATTGTAGTAGTTGCTTTAGTAAGTGTAAATGTATTAGTAGCAACCAAGCACTTAATGGCATTCTCGAAAGAAGAAACAAGAGAAGAGAAGTCATTATTACCATTGGTATTCGGATTCTCTGCTTATGCATTGATATTCTTACTAGCAAAACCTGTTACTTTAGCTAATCCTGCTTCGTTCGAACCATTGATTGATTTAATTCTTGTCTCGATTGTACTAATTACGATCAATTACTTAGTTAATTCCGTGGCAAGAATGTTCATGAAAGGGAATGTGAATTTAGTTGAATCAAAAAGATTCGTTGATGTTGCAGGTAGTATTGTAGCAATCATCATTGGGTTATTATTCGGTCTAGCAATTATGTTAGCATTCAACCCAACACAAGCTTTCGAAGGATTTGGTATCATTATTCAAGGCGCATTCTATGATGGATTTGTATCATTTGGAGATGCAATTTTCTATGCTGTGCCTATCATCCTAACAGGGTTAAGTATCGCCTTTGCCTTTAGAACTGGTTTATTTAATATCGGTGCTACTGGGCAAATGACAATTGGTGCATACTTTGCTGTATATATCGGAATCAAATGGGGATTTTTAGGAGAAATACATCCATTATTACACTGGGGAACTGCAGTATTCTTTGCAGCAGTAGCTGGTGGAGTTTGGGGATTAATTCCAGGTCTCTTAAAAGCGTATCGAAACGTTAATGAAGTAGTAACAACAATTATGTTAAACTATATCGGAATGTACGCAGTTACAATGATGATTAAGAATAATATATATAATCAAATGGCAGCAAGAACTGAATCAATTGAATTAACTGCAGCTAATCCTACCTTCAATCTAGACTTCTTAATTCCAGGTTCTAGATTAAACGGAACAATTGTAGTCGCTGTATTAGTAGCTGTTATCTTACATATTATACTAAACAAAACAACATTCGGTTACGAATTAAAAGCTGTTGGATTTAACCGTGACTCTGCAAAATATTCTGGAATGAACGCCAAAAGAAATATCGCATTATCTATGGCTATCGCTGGAGCAGTTGCTGGTATTGCTGGTGCAATGATCTTTTTAGCTCCTGGTAAGTTCATGAAACCTGAGAATACACTGTTAGGTGAAGGGTTTACAGGAATCGCAATCGCATTGTTAGGTTTATCAAGTCCATTTGGAGTTGTACTAGCTGGATTATTCTTCAGTTCATTACAACGTGGTGGATATTACATGCAACTATTAAACTTCAAACCAGAAATTATCGATATTATCCTTGCGGTAATCATTTATGCAAGTGCCCTAGGATTATTCTTACAAAAATTCGTGAAATCACTGTTTGGTAATACCCTATTTTCTCCTAAACCAAAGGAAGAAGAATTAGAAAGGGGTGATGAATAATGACCGGTAGTGAAATATTATATTTCGTATTCCCATTATTTATTGCTTCAATGGTACCTTTATCATTAGTAGCACTTGGTGGATTATTTAGTGAACGAAGCGGTGTTGTAAATATCGCGCTAGAAGGTTTAATGTTAATGGGGGCCTTTGTTGGTGCCATGACAATCAAAAAATTAGAAGTATTATGGGATGTTGAAGCAGTTTTAGAAGCAAATCCTGATTCAAACATCTTACAATATATTGTACTTGTTGCTCTACTTGTTGGAGCTGTAGTAGGAATTATATTCAGTTTACTTCATGCATTTGCATCGGTAAATATGAAAGCAAACCAAGTTATCAGTGGTACAGCACTTAATATGTTCGCACCAGCGTTTGCAATCTTTACTGCACGTACAATTTATGGAACTCAAAAAGTAAAATTAATGGAGTCATATCGTATTGATGACGTTGGATTCTTAGCAGATATCCCAGTTATTGGACCATTATTATTCCAAAATGCATACTTATCAACTTATATTGGAGCATTAATCTTTATTATCGCTGTCGTTATTTTATATAAAACTCGTGCTGGACTTCGTTTACGTAGTTGTGGTGAAAACCCACATGCTGCAGACAGTTTAGGTATCAATATATATAAAATTAGATATAGTGGTGTAATGGTATCAGGAGCATTGGCTGGAATGGGTGGAGTAATCTTCGTATTAAGCTTTGCTGCTGAGTTTAACGCAACAGTATCTGGATTTGGTTTCTTAGCACTTGCCGTATTGATCTTCGGTAACTGGAAACCAGGTAGAATCTTACTTGCTGCATTCTTCTTTGCGGTAATGAGAGTAATTAGTAGTACTTATTCAGTAATCCCTGCATTAAAAGCATTGGGATTAGATGGTGAAATATATTCAATGTTACCATATATCGCAACATTAATAGTATTGGCATTTGTTTCTAAAAACAGTGCTGCACCAAAAGCCTCAGGTGAGCCTTACGACCCAGGTAAAAGATAAATTAAAAAAGACGAACTTATTTCGTCTTTTTTTTTGATATTGTATTGACAATAATCATATTAGTGATATGATATAAGTGTGCATATGCGCATAGGAGTGATAAAAAATGAGTAATTCACGAATAAAAAGATATGCAAGAAGACTTGATGCAAATAGAATCTATAAACCACAAGGCGTAAAAGCCATAAATCTTAAAACTAATTTTGTTAGTCTCGACGAGTTCGAAGCATTACGATTAGTTGATTTAGAAGGGTTATCTCAAATTGAAGCCAGCAAAGATATGCAAGTTTCAAGAGCAACAATCCAACGATTATTATTAAGTGGTAGAAAAAAACTTATAGAAGCTATTTTATATCAAAAAGCAATTGAAGTAAAAAACGAAACAGACAATATTAAACTAAAGGGAGAGAATAAAATGAGTATTGATAAGAAAAATTTAAAAGTAATCGCATTTCCAACAAGCGATCGTGCAACAATTGACGGACATTTTGGACACACAAAAGAGTTTGCAATCTATGTAGTAGATGGATTAACTGTTAAAGAAATTAAGTTTGTAACACCTCCACCACATGAACCTGGTGTATTACCAGTATTCCTTGGAGAACAAGGAATTGATGTTATTGTCACTGGTGGTATGGGACAAATGGCTGTTAATCTGTTTAACCGTCAAGGAATCGACGTTATCTTAGGAGCGAATGGTTCAATCGAAGCAAATTTAAGTGAATATGTAGGTGGTAGTTTGGAATCTACAGGTAGTAGCTGCACACATGAACATGGAGATCATGATGACTGCAAGTAAAAACGTAATCGCAATTTGCGCAAATAGTGCAAATGAAAATGATACAGTTAGTGATCGTTTCGCACGATGTAATTTTTATGCAGTTTACAATCACGAAGACCTAAGCTTTGAGTTTGTAGAAAATAGTGCGAAAGATGAAATGAGTGGAGCTGGTGGAAAAGCCGCTAAACAAATTAGTTCTTTAAACTGTCAAGTAGCGTTGGTTCCAGAAGTCGGACCAAAAGCTTATGCTGCTTTAGAAGCGTTTGATATTGAAGTGTTCCAATATCAAAAAGAAATGTCTGTAAGAGATGCAATTTATGCATATTACGCAAAACAATTAAATCCAATCTCTGCTCCAAATACAAATAGTAAACACGGACAATAAATGAAAATAGCGATATTATCAGGAAAAGGCGGTACCGGTAAAACAACCGTTGCCGTCAATTTATTTAATACATTAGAAAAAGGTGTTTTAATTGATACCGATACAGAAGAACCAAACTCACACCTTTTTTTAAATGGGGATTTAGTAAAAGAACACACAGTATGTAAAAACCACCCGGTAGTAGATTATGATAAATGCGTTTTTTGCGGTAAATGTGGGAATCACTGCAATTTCAACGCCATAATTCCTACCAAAAATAAAGTACTTATCTTTGAAGATTTGTGTCACGACTGTGGTATGTGTCAAATTGTATGTCCAGAAGGAGCAATTTCATACAAACAAAAACCACAAGGAGTTATCTCAGAATATACCTATGATAATAAAGATTTTTATTCAGGAAAACTTAACATTGGTGAAGTATCTGGAGTAAGACTAATTGATGCACTCAAAGAGAAAACAGAGAATGAAGACTTATTAGTTATTGATTGTCCTCCAGGAGTTAGTTGCTCAACAGTAGCTAGTTTAAATGGAGTTGATTTCGCCATAATCGTAATTGAGCCGACTCCTTTCGGCTTATCAGATATGAAAATGGTTGTTGAATTATTAAGAGAAGAAAGTATTCCATTCGGTGTTGTTATCAACAAAGCCGATTTAGGGAATGGAGATGTCTTAACCTACTTGAAGAATGAAAAGATTGATTTAATCACAGACATTCCATATCAACGTGAGTTCGCTGAACTGTATAGTGAAGGAAAAGTTATCAGTGATTACTCTCCTTTCTTCAAAGAGAAAATGCAGGATATAATCAATTATGTCAAAGGAGAAATGAAATGATAAATGAAATCGCCATTATCAGTGGTAAGGGTGGAACAGGGAAAACAACTCTAACACTATCTTTAATTCCTTACTTTGACGAACTTGTTATTGCGGACTGTGATGTGGATGCACCTGATCTGAAAGTGATTCTAAACGAAGAATACAAAGAAAAGATCCCGTTTGTAGGTCTACAAAGACCTGTTATTGATTATGACAAATGTACAAAGTGTGGGCTTTGTCACACCAGTTGTAACTTTAACGCAATTTCACCAAGTATCCAAGTAAATACAAGCATGTGTGAAGGCTGTAAAGTATGTGAATATGTATGTCCTAATAATGCCATCACAATGAAAGATTATGTTGTAGGTGATTTATATACAAGAGAAACACAATTTGGAACCATGGTTGATGCTCGTTTAATCCCTGGAGAAGAATCAAGTGGTAAACTTGTCGCTGAAGTTAGAAGAAAAAGTAAGGAAATAGCAGAAAAAGAAAACAAACACAATATTCTTATTGATGGTTCACCAGGAATTGCCTGTAATGTTATTAGTACGATTAGTGGTGTAAATAAAGCAATCATCGTAACAGAACCTACTCAAAGTGGACTACATGATCTAAAAAGAGTCTTAAAATTATCAAGTCTCTTCAGTGTAAAAGCAAAAGTAGCTATTAATAAATATGACATAAATATCTCAAAAGCGGAAGAAATTGAAAAGTATTGCAAGTTAAACGGTATTGAAGTCATTCTAAAGATGCCATTTGATAAACGAATTGTTGAAAGTATTACCAATCTAGAAATACCATCCCTCTCAAAGAATGAATACTTTGAGTCAAAAGAATGGTTAAACTTCATTGAGTATATAACACATTAAAAAAAGACACTTAAACGACAATTAATCCCTTTTACGTGGGCAAAAATCAGATAAACGGCTTTGTTTTTAGCCGTTTTTTTGTTTACTTTGCGAGAAAAAACGTTCAATTATATTGTCGAACATAATTTCAATTACATCTTTGGCTATTTATTGAGTTATATCACAGACATAATTATCTTCAATAAAAAAACACCTCAATTGAAGTGTTTAAATTTAGGAATATTGTTTTAGTTGATACTCTTCATTCATCCTGTTTATATTTATGACTATAATTATAGATAGAAAAAAGTAAGAACGAACGAAAATAATAAAACTACAATATAGAGTACGCCCATAGTTTTCGCTAATCTATTTGCGATTAGTTCCTTTTTTATGTTTCCGACGGGATAAAAACGTATGTATAAAAATGACAATATAGTTACAGAAATAACTACATTAATTGTAACTGTTGCGTTCTTAGTGATTATTGTTGAAATTACTGAAATCAAGTATACGATAGCCACAAATATAAGTGTCTTTTTTTTGTGATCTTTGTGCATTAAATCATCTCTTTCCAACTAATTCATGATTTGAACAATCTTGCCCCACTAAAGAGATTGATTGTACTTTAACGTGCTTTCTTTATGTCTAAACTACTTTTTTAAAGTCTTCTTAATCAATTGATTACGCGCTTCGAGAGCTCTTTCATATTTACCCGTATCTTTTGCGAAGTAATAAACCTTATTGATCATTTCATCGGGTAGATATTGTTGATATACCAGTGCTTGATCAAAGTCATGAGGATACTTGTATTGCTTTTTATCTTCAAAATTCGAAACATTAATCAAATGATTGGGAATTTTTGGAGTATTCCCTTCCATAACATCTTTTAATGCATCATCTAAACTCGTATGAGCACTATTTGATTTCGGACTTAATGCTAGGTCTACAACCATCATCCCCAAAGGAATTCTTGCCTCTGGAAAACCAACTCGTTCACATGCATTACAACAAGCATCCATTCTTGTAACAATTTGTGGATTGGCTAGCCCAATGTCTTCCCATGCGATAACCGTTAATCTTCTTAGAATACTAGATAAATCTTCCATCGCAATTAATCTAGCTAAATAATGTAGACTTGCATCAACATCACTCCCACGAATTGATTTCTGTAGCGCACTCAATACATTGAAGTAATTATCTTCGTTTTTATCGAGTGATAACGACGGCGACAACAAAACTGTTTTCGCCATTTCTAAAGTAATTGTTTCATTTGGATAGCTCATATTTAAGATTTCGATGCTATTTAAAGCAGTTCTTATCTCATTATTCGAACATAATGCTATATAATCGTAAACAACATCTTCAAGAGTACTTGTTAGTTCATCTTTAAACTCAAGTTCGACTTGCTTCAATCGTTTTAATATATCTTCATTGTTAATTGGATTCAATTTAAGTACATGCGTACGGCTTCTAATGGCCGGATTAACAGAATGATATGGATTATTGGTCGTAAGACCTATCATAACAACATTACCACTCTCAATATGAGGTAGTAAGAAGTCTTGAATATCTTTATTCATCCTGTGGATCTCATCAACAAGTAACAACGCACCATAATTTTTGCTTACTTTGATGATTTCATTCAAATCGCTCTTACGATCAGTAGACGCATTAAATTTATAAGTGTTAAGTCCATAAATCTCTCCTATTGCTTCCGCAATTGTGGTTTTCCCTATCCCAGGAGGACCATACAAAATAAGAGAAAACATCTTCTCATTATTTATCATCTTCGTAATAACACCATTAGGTCCAAGTAAATGTCTTTGCCCAACAATATCATCTAATTTTTTTGGTCTAGCTCGATAAGCCAAAGGTCTAATAAATTCCATAATATCACCGGTTATATTATATCATATAAACGTCTATAAATATATTCAGAATAGGTTTTTATTAACCGTACTATTTTTGGTTTTGATTCATTATAGTATTTTGCATGAATCGCTCACGATACGTTCATTATATTCTATAAAATTTGGATCTTAATCTTTTCTAGATTTTGTTATTATGTCCATAAATACCAAAATCTATCAAATATATCTGTATAAGTGTTCCTATATGTGAAAATTGTGTATATTTTCTTACTTATAATTTGTTAAAATAGTCAAAAAGTGTTAAAATATTTTTTAGAGGTGACTCATATGGATACGAAAACTTTATATAAAGAAATCAATAAATTAAAGAAAGAAAAAAACGCTGTAATTCTGGCACATTACTACCAAGAAGGTGTTATTCAAGATATCGCAGATTACACAGGTGATAGTCTATACTTAAGCCAGGTAGCTAGTGAAACAGATGCAGACATTATTGTCTTTGCTGGAGTGAAATTTATGGCAGAAACTGCTAAAATCTTAAGTCCAGATAAAAAAGTGTTATTACCAGTAGCAGAAGCTGGATGTCCGATGGCAGATATGGTAACAGAAGTGAAATTGAAAGCCTACAAAGAAAAACACCCAGAGAGAAAAGTGGTTTGCTATGTAAATAGCACAGCAAACGTTAAAGCGTTAAGTGATATTTGTGTTACAAGTAGTAACGCAGAGAAGATTATTAAGCATTTTAAAGATGAAAAGCTATTATATGTACCTGATAAGAACTTAGGTATCTATATGAGAGAAAAATATAACTTAGATATGGAAGTTTGGCCAGGATTTTGTTGTATTCACAATGATTTAACTGTAGATCAGGTGAATGATATGAAAACGAAGTACCCAAATGCTGAATTTATTGTTCATCCAGAAGCGAAACTAGATGTTGTGAAGATGGCAGACCATATTGGAAGTACAAAAGGGTTACTAAATTACGTAATTGCAAGTGATCATGATGAATTCATCATCGGTACCGAAGACGGAATTATTCATACAATGGAGAAACATTGCCCTGATAAAAAATTCCATATTCTTACTCCAAATTTACGTTGTTTTGATATGAAATTAACGACGTTGGAAGATGTGTATCTTGCTTTAAAAGAAGAACAATTTGAGATTGATGTAGAAGAAGAAATTAGAAAAAAAGCATTTAATGCATTAGATAAAATGTTAAAACTTAGTTAGAAGGTGTTTATATGAAACAAATTAGTACTGATATCGTTATAGTAGGTGCTGGATTAGCTGGAATATACACTGCTTTGAATATCGATTCTTCAAAAAGAATCGATATTATTGTGAAAGAGGACTTTGTAGATACAAATAGTCGTCTTGCCCAAGGTGGAATTGCTGGTGAAATCGAATTGATTGAAGAAAACATTAAAGAGCATTTCAACGATACCTTAAAGGCAGGTAGTTACATTAATGACAAAGAAGCAGTTACTGTTTTAGTAAATGAAGCGAGCGAAAACATTAAGAAATTAATGGAATTCAACGTTGAATTTGATCGTGACGAAGAAGGAAATGTCCTTCTTACAAAAGAAGCTGGGCATTCATCAAGAAGAATATTACATGCTGGTGGAGATTCAACTGGTAGTGATATTATGAAGGCGTTAAGAGAGTTATGTAGAACAAAGAACAATATTCATATACATGAGAATACAATGGCTCTAGAGTTAATTACAACAGATAATAGTTGCTTAGGTGTTTCTTGTTTAAAAGAAAATACTGAAACAATCCATTTCTTTGCTGATAGTACAGTTCTAGCAACTGGAGGTATCGGTAATATATACCGCTCTACAACAAACTCAACAAGCGCAACAGCTGATGGGTTAGGTTTATGTCATAGAAGTGGTGTGACACTTGAAAAAATGGAATTCATTCAATTTCATCCAACAGCATTTCACAATGAACACTCACTACATCGCCAAAAATTCTTAATTAGCGAAGCAGTAAGAGGTGAGGGTGCATATTTATTGAACAGTGAAAACGAACGTTTTATGGAGAAATATGACGAGCGTTTGGAATTAGCT
>PPCM01000591.1_pt1 | contig 27461 bp, 22 predicted proteins | sample 1555541 | NCBI WGS metagenome assembly PPCM01 (sample SAMN05284479, study PRJNA326546) | Marine sediment metagenome, whole genome shotgun sequencing project. | isolation source: marine sediment | place: Germany: Wadden Sea | collected 2012-09-05 | reverse complement strand
CGGCACGGTCGACCTGGCTGAATTATGTCGATCACAGCTTGCGCAATTCGACTGATCCGGTGATCGTTTCAACAAAAATGAAATTCCGGTGGTCATACAACGACACGATCCCATGCACGCTGCACCGATACGAAATTGCTGTTGCCGATCTACGTTCCCAACGCCGAGTCGCCCCCCTCATGTAAAATCGCCGGAACAACTGTCGCGGTCCGGGCCCGAAAGGGCAGCGGGCCGCGTTTTCCTTTGACGCAAACCATCCCGATACAAGGCAACCGCCGTACTCTTGAACGCCCCTCCCCCACCGCCGTCTCCCCGTCCCCCTGCAAAATCTCAATATCCGCTTCCCCCCCTGAATTCTCGGAAGAATCCGCATCGGCAAAGATACCGCCCCTGCGGCGCGATGGGATAGTATCGCTTCGTCTTTGCGCGCTTAGCGGTGTTTATCACGCCGACATTCACTACTCGTAAGAAGCAATCGAACTCTCTCACACCCGGGAAGTTCACAAAATTAACCTGCACTTCAATGGCCGAACAAAGTAAAGGAGCAGTCCTCACCATCGCAACCCCCCACAACAAAGGGAAGACAAAGCAAAGTCAGAGAAGTCATCAAAGCCATATCTTTCCTCTTCAAGACACCGCAAAACAATTTACTTACAAACCCCAATCCCCCCATAACCAAGGGGGACTAAATCCTCACCACTTTTATTGGTACTACCTATGCAACGACGCATCACAAATACGTATTTTTACGCATATAAGTATTTTTACGCATTGCTTTAACATTTACAACATTTCTCAGATTTATTATTGACAGCTTCGTCATCTCTATATAATTTGAGCATACCATTACGACGCATGACAAAACCTAATATGCACGCCGTCAACGAACCACGCTCCTCCAGGATTTATTCTCATTTCCGGACGGCACGGACAACCGCATCCCTAGTACTGAGGAATTTTTATCGATGGACCGCGTGTTTTTCCGCGAACCGCTTTCCGTTGCCGCCGCGCATGATAATATTCCGATTGCAGTAAAGCGTATAATTTACTCAAATTCTCATCGCTTCGATATCGGCCCGATATTTCGGCCGGTTGTCCCTGTGCGGCAATGGGCACACCCATCGTCCGTCACCGCACAAAGGACTGTTTTAACGGTTATTTTAAACACCCACGAAAGGAGGCGCCCACGAAATATTGTCCCTTGCCTTACCGTCAACCCGATTATTGAACTCTTTTACAACCCCATCCATCGCCCCCCCTTTTCCGGGCGATTGATCTTCAAAGGAGGTACAAATGAAAAGACATCTTGTAAATATTCTGTTTGCAGGATTGCTGATCTGTTTTTCCGCAGGAAACGCCGGCGCATCGGAACTGAGCACGATTTACCTTATGGGCGGCATGCCCGAACTGGCCGATATCGTGGCCGACAACTACCGGGACACACATGAGAAAGTGCTTCTCTACGATGACGTCACTCTCTTCGAAAACGTCTCATTCTCAAGAGGCGACCTGCTTTACCTCGATGCCGCTTCTCCTCTTTCCGGCAATGAAACACGGCTGATCAGAAAAGCTTTTTTCGAACGTATCCCCATCGTCACCGACTGCACCGGGATCACCGACACGTCCGAAGCGATGGACATTACGAGGGAAATCGGCGGCCTCGGGGTTTCCGCCCCCGTGGTCGTCATCCTCAAGGGAAACGGCAAAACCCATTATATGGAAATCGACAGCGATACGTCACAGGCGACCGAGGCGGTTTCCTCCCCCCAGGCGTCTCCGGCGGATCGCTTTCAATCGATCCTGGACAACGCCCATGATGAGTTTATCGAGCAAATGCTGCAATCGCTGGACAAAGCATTCGGCGAATCCGGCCGGGATGCCTTGTCCGCGCCCAAAAGGGGCAGACGAAGTGGAGAGCCTTATGTACCGGCTTATACATTCACTCGCACCACAAGCCTGGTTCCGGTAAACTGCAATGTGGGTTCGTCCTATCAGGGTTCGTTGAAAAATTACTGTAACGGTTCCATACAGTTAACCTATACCATCGATCTCATGAGGTCCATTCCGGGATACGCCGACGGCAGCTACACCGAAGATGCCAAGTACGTTCGTATCTCCATAAGCAACGACGCGGGCGGAGCGGGAATAAAGGTCTCGGACTCCCTCACCCAGGAGTACTCATGGTTCCAGAGCTATGTGAATTATAACGAGACTTTGGGAGGTTTCGCGGAAACGTATCGCTTCAAGATATACCCCAACAGGCCCGACGCGGTGACATTGATTTCACACTCACCGAGAAATGAGAACCCGCAATACGAGAAAAGAGAATCCACCTCCACAACCCTTGGTTTTTCTCTTACCGGTGGAGGAGAAATCGGCAAGGAAGGCCCCAAGGTCACAGCCGAGGCAACGGCTTCGGTCAGCACCACCAATACGAGAATGTACCTCGTAAAATGCAAGGAATACGCCCTCCAGAATCATACCGCCGGGGATACTGCGGAGTTCAGGTGGGAACACGAAACAAAGAAAAGGGCAAGTTATTATGTGAGTAACCCGGGATGTCATACGCTTTTTACTTACTGGTACAACCTGTTTGACTTGACAAGATTTTCCCCCATGAGTTACTCCAACTTCGTCCCCGGATTCCATGCAACATACCGGATTGCCCCCAGCGAAACCGGCAGCGTTGTTTTCACGGTTCAGGCACAGGTCGGAGCCGGCGCGGCCTATGCCAGGGACATCTACGCGGCAACGGCTCACTGCAGGAGCACGGATAATGAAACCGGTTATCATTACACCTATACAACCGCATCGAAAAATATCTCCATCGACTTCAGCCATCCTGTTTTCGAGCGGGAACCCCATGTGGTCCTCCGTTCCATGGATGAAAACGACAGCACCCTCGATATTCAATACGGCAGCAATGCCGAGGGGCAACCGGTGATCACCTACCCCTCCAACGGCGGCCGTAATCAAATCTGGGGATACGACGATCAGGAACGGTACCGTTCCCGGGTGGGCGCGGATAAATGCCTCAACGTGGAACCGGACCTTTCGTTGACCGTAAGGAGCTGCGGAGACGGCAACCAGCAGAAATGGTACTGGCAGGGAGACAAACTTTATTCCAGATACCGCGGTTCCGACCCCTCGATCAACTACGTCCTTCAGAGAAACGGGTATGCCGTCGCCGCAAAAATTGTTCCCGAAGGAGCGGCCTCCACGGGAAGCAACTGGAAACCCTACCTGACCCGTGTTGAGTATTAATCCGGAAATGTCGAACCGGGGATAACGGCCGCACCCTTCCGGGGAATGCAGGCCCGTATCACGGTATACATATCCATTGAAACATCGCTGCAGCCCGGATCCCGATGGATCACGGGCTGCGGCACGTTTCGAGGCACAAGACCCCGAAAAACAGGGAACCCGAAGTCAAGGAAATGATCCCCGCCGTCGAAGGGGTATGAGCAAAAAACCCCAATAATCCCGGAAAAATCGGGAAAGCGGTGTTTCAATGGGAGGAGTCGATCAATCCCCGGGAAATCCTCGGAAAAGCACTCTCTCGTTTTGCGGTAACCCCCTGTTGGCCGGGCTTTTGGGAAAATCATCATTTTTTATTTTCTCCATTGACACCCACATAAAAGTAATATATCACATCCAATATATATTGATCGAACTTGGGTATTTCCCAGGGTTTTTTTGACGGATTGGATGTATGAACACTCCCGAGCCGTGATCCGGTATGGCGTGTTTTTTTTATAAAAAACCGATATATCACATCCAATACGCGCAAATGACAACCGGGCATTTCCCACGAGTTTTTTGACGAATTGGATGTGTGGATGGTCACGGAGGATGTCCCGGCATTACGGGATTGTTTTTCAAAAACCGATATATCACATCCAATACATACAAACGGCAACCGGGTATTTTTCCCCCCGAGTTTTTTGACGAATTGGATTTGTGGATAGTCGCGGAGGGTGTTCCAGCATTACGGGATTGTTTTTCTAAAAACCGATATATCACATCCAATATATGCATATGACAACCGGATGTTTTCTGGGAGTTTTTTTACGGATTGGATAATTGCAGAGGGTGAACAGGCATGACGGATTTTTTTCCAACAACCGATATATCACATCCAATAAACGCCAAAAACGCTTCCGAGGACGCCCGAAACTTCTTTATAGAGAAAAGTGATATATCGCATCCAAAGTTCATGTTAATATTTCGAAACGACTTAATAACGGATTCGAAACCATTAACAACGATTTAAATATAAAGGTTTAACAATGCCCATACCCGTAAAAGAAAAACAGATAAACAGACCCTCCATGAGGGACGAGGTCTACAACAAACTGCTCTCCTGGATCATGGAAGGGGTATTGCGCCCCGGTGAAAAACTGGTGGACAAGAACCTTGCCGAGCACATGGGGGTGAGCCGGACACCGGTGCGGGAGGCCCTGAGGCGCCTGGAGGACAAGGAGCTCGTGGAATCCTCGGCCAACCGCTGGACAAGGGTGACGGAGATCTCCTCGGAGGAGCCGGACATGATCTACCCCGTGATCTGGACCCTGGACAAGCTGGCCGCATCCACCGCCATGGGAAAGCTTACAACCGATGATTTCAAGAGAATGGAAACGGCCAACAGTGAATTGGAGCAGGCCATCGAGGACGACGATCCCCTGGCGGCCTCCAGGGCGGACACTGAATTCCACGCCGTCTATATCGAGCGCTCCGGGAACCATATCCTGATCAAGATTATCGAGGACCTGAAGATCCGCTACCGCCGCTTCGAGGTGAACTATTTCGAGGGGGTCTCCTGCGCAAAGAACTCCCTGGAAGATCACCGGGTCATCATGCAGGCGTTCAAGGACGGGGACCTGGACCTTGTCACCGACACGATCCACTCGAACTGGCAGAACAGCCTCCTTCGCTTTAAAAGAACGGAAAAATAAGGGGACGGAAACGACCATGACTGCGGACTATATGAAAATCCTTGAAAAGGCGGAAAGCTACCAACCCGAGATGAGCCGGTTTCTGCGGGATATGGTCGCAATCCCCAGCGAGAGCCGGGACGAAAAGGGGATCATCCACAGGATCAGGGAGGAGATGGAAAAGACCGGATTCCGGGATGTGACCATCGATCCCATGGGCAATATCCTGGGCTACGTGGGTACCGGAAAGCACCTCATCGCCATGGATGCCCACGTGGACACGGTGGGCCCGGGCAACCTTTCCAACTGGACACACGACCCCTTCAAGGGACACGAAGACGACGACTATATCTACGGTCTGGGCACCAGCGATCAGGCCGGAGGCATGGCCGCCATGGTCTATGCCGGAAAGATCATCAGGGAGCTGGATCTTGAAGACGACTACACCCTCCTGGTCACCGGAACGGTCCAGGAGGAGGTCTGCGACGGCCTCTGCTGGCGCTATATCATAGAGGAGTCGGGCATTCGCCCCGAGTTCGTGGTCTGCACGGAGCCTTCTTCGGGCACGTTCCGAAGGGCCCAGAAGGGGCGCATGGAGATGCGCGTCAAGGTCACCGGAAAGAGCGCTCACGGCTCCTGCCCCCAGAACGGAGACAACGCCATCTTCAAGATGGCCCCCATCCTCACCGAACTTCAGGAGCTGGCCGACGGCCTCAAGGACGATCCTTTCCTGGGCAGGGGAACCCTCACGGTCTCCGAGATTTTCTTCACCTCCCCTTCCCGCTGCGCCGTTGCCGACAGCTGCTGGGTCTCCATCGACCGCAGGCTCACGGGGGGCGAGAGCGTGGAATCGGCCGTTGCCGAGGTGAAAAACCTTCCTTCGGTCAAAAAAGCGGGGGCCGAGGTCACCCCTTACGATTACGACGAGCCCTCCTGGACGGGCCTTGTCTACCCCACGGACTGCGCATTTCCCTCCTGGACCCTGGAGGAGGATCACGCCGCCTGCAAGACCCTGGTGGACGCCTTTTCCGAGCTTTTCGGAGAAACCCCCAAGGTGGAGAACTGGGCCTTTTCCACCAACGGCGTCGCCATCATGGGACGCCACAAGATCCCCTGTATCGGCTTTGGCCCGGGCCGCATCGAAGAAGCCCACACCCCGGACGAGAAGATCCTCAAAAGGGACCTTAGCGTTGCTGCGGCAATGTATGCCGCCGTTCCCGGAATTTATATCAACAGATACACAAAATAACCCGTGTTGAAACAGCCCCAACCATCACATCATGAGGTAACCAAAGATGATTGACTTAAAGATCAACCCCGAGATTCTGGAAAAAAACATCGCTTACTGCAGGGAAAAGAAAATCGTTCTTCCCACCTTTGCCATGATGAAGGATCCGGAAAAGATCCCCGCTTCCATCAAGGCCCAGCTCAAGGAGATCGGCCTGTGGGACCTTCATTCCGCGAACCTCTTCAGGATCTCCTGGAAAAACGAGCAGAAGGACGAGGGCGGCCTCTTCGGCGGGGCGAACCACATCGTTCTTCCCCCGGAACTCACGGGCTGCCGGGCAAACATCATCATGATGAGCGGACGCTGGTTTCCCACGGGGGCCCACAAGGTGGGCGCCACCTTCGGCTGCCTTGCCCCCGGGCTGGTCACGGGCCAGTTCGATCCCCAGAAGACAAAGGCCGTATGGCCCTCCACGGGTAACTACTGCCGGGGCGGCGCCTATATCTCCGCCCTCCTTGCCTGCAACGCCATCGCCATCCTTCCCGAGGAGATGAGCCGGGAGCGCTTCGAGTGGCTCAACGAGATCGCGGGACAGGTGATCGCCACACCTGGCTGCGAGTCCAACGTAAAGGAGATCTTCGACAAGTGCTGGGAGCTCAGAAACTCCGGCGAGGACCTCCAGATCTTCAACCAGTTCGACGAGCTGGGCAACCCCCTCTGGCATTACACGGTTACCGGAAGCGCCATCGAGGAGGTGCTGAACGGTTACCTCACCGGCAACAAGAAGCTCGCGGGCTACGTTTCCTCCTCCGGCTCCGGCGGCACCCTGGCGGCCGGTTACTACCTGAAAAAGCGCTTCCCCGGATCCAAGCTGGCGGCAGCGGAAGCTCTCCAGTGCCCCACCCTGCTCCAGAACGGTTTCGGCGGCCACCGCATTGAGGGCATCGGCGACAAGCATGTGCCCTGGGTCCACGACTGCAAGGATACCGACTTTGTGGTTGCCGTGGACGACGAGGTGCCCATGCGCCTCCTGCGCCTCTTTAACGAGGAAAAGGGCAGGAAGGCCCTTGTTGAAAACGGCGTTGCCCCCGAGCTGGTGGAAAGGCTCGACCTTCTCGGCATCTCCGGCATCGGCAACATGCTGGCCGCCGTGAAGTTCGCCAAGTACAACGAGCTCACCGAAAACGACTACGTGGTGAGCATCGCCACCGACTCCATGCAGCTCTACGCATCCCGCCTCGACGAACTCACCGAGGAGAGGGGCGCTTACTCCGACACCGATATCCAGAGGGACCTCCAGCTTCTGGACTGCGTTGGCATCGACAACATGAAGGAGCTCGGCTACTACGACAAAAAGGCGATCCACAACCTCAAGTACTACACCTGGATCGAGCAGCAGGGCAAGGATGTGGAGGAGCTCAACGCCCAGTGGTACGACCACGAGAACTACTGGACCAACACCTTCGACCAGGTGGGCGAGATCGACGCCCTGATCGAGGAGTTCAACAAGCGCGTGGGTGTTCTCGAGGATTAATCTCCGGATCGCTCCGTTTCCCGCTCCCCTTCGGACGTCCGGCCCGAAAGGTCCCCGGGACACGGGAACCGCACCACGCCAAGGCGGCGGACCGCCCGTCCATCCTCCCTTCACGGGGAGTCGGGCGATTCCCCGCAAAGCGGATGATCAGGCGCCGGCAGGACCCCGGTATAAAAACCGGAGCCGCCGGCGCCTTAAAAAAACCGGCAAAGCGCCCCTTTTCCCCAACCGGGGTGAAAAGAACGGGACGGCCGGAATACCCAGGAATGTACAACCATCAAGAGGAGAGGCGTCATGAAGAAATTGTTTGCAGCGGGTTTGGCACTGTTGTGTTTAAGCTTCGGTCAATGGGCATACGCGGGCGAGTACACCGGAAAGGCCATGAAATCCAAACTGGCCACCGAGGACCTTGAAGGGGATTTCATGACCGTCTGGTCCCAGAAGTTCGCCAAGGAGATGAAAACCTGGTCCGACGGAAAGATCGACATCTCCGTGTTTCCCTACGGCTCCCTCGGCGGCACCCGCGATATCAACGAGCTCTGCCAGTACGGCGTGATCGACTACGTGGTAACCGATTACGCCTGGATCAGCTCCTTTGTTCCCGAGGCCCAGGTGCTTGCCCTCCACTACCTGTGGCCCAGGGAAGGGGCTCCCGAGGTACTGGGATGGATCGTCAAGAACGGCGAGTTTATGGCAGCCCTCGAGAAGAGCTTCAGGCGCAACGACCTGGTGCCCCTTGGCATCATCTGGGAAGACTGGATGTGGATCACCTCCAAGAAGCCCATCGACAAGATGGATGATCTCAGCGGCGTGAAGCTTCGCCTCATGTCCTCCAAGGTGCTCGTGGACCAGTGGAAGGCCTACGGCGCAAGCCCCACCCCCATGAGCTTCGGCGAGGTATACGGCGGTCTCCAGATGGGCCTGATCGACGCCCAGATGAACCCCATCTTCGCGGACTACAGCATGAAGTTCTTCGAGGTGACCGATTTCTTCACCCAGACCTATGCCGAGGCTTACCTCGGTATTCCCACCATGAACAAGGCGAAGTTCGACTCCCTTCCCAAGAACGCCCAGGAAAAGATGCGCGCATTCTGGGCAAAGGCCACCATCGATTCGGCCAAGTGGATCCAGGACCGCAACGCGGCGGACATGGAGAAGATCAAGGCGGAGCGCCCGGTCATCAAGTTCACCGAGTTTGACGACGCGAAAATCGCTCCCCTCAAAAAGATCGCCAAGGCCAACTACGACAAGTTCGAGGCCATCGGCGGAAAAGACGCCAAGGCCGTCAAGGATGCCCTCTTGAAGGATATTGCCAACGCCAAGAAGGCGCTGGGCATGAAGGAGTAAGCCCGCTTCCAGCCTTCCGCCGGGAATTTTCACGCTTTATCGAAAATCCCGGCGGCGGGCTTCGGATGCATTAAAAACCGTAAAACGTATTGATTCAAAGGCGAACATCATGGAAACACAGAACAGGCGACCCGTCGCAGCCTTTTTCAGCAAAGCCGCCCATATCACGGGGGTGGTCATCAACGCCGTCGAATCGTGGAGCCTTATTCTCTGCGTGGGGGCGCTGACCCTGCTCCTTATCGCCAACTTCATCGCAAGGGAGTTCTTCACCAGCATCTACTTTGCCGAGGAGATTTCGGAATTCCTGGTGATCTTCACCACCTTCGTGGGGGTGAGCTACGGGGTCAGAAGGGCCCGGCACATCAGGATGGGGGCGTTCCTGGACCTGATGCCCGCCGCCCTCGAGAAGAAGTTCATCATCTTTATATCCGCGGTGAGCTCCGCCGTGATGTTCTTCATGTGCCACACCTCCTTCAGCTACCTGATGTACAGCCTCAGGAGGGCCCACGAGACCCCCGCCCTGCGCCTTCCCTACTGGATTTTTTACATCATCATCCCCGTGGGGTTTTTCATGGCCGGGATTCAGTATATCCGCACCATCATCAAGAACCTCGTTGAAGAGGAAACCTGGATGTCCCCGGAACAGCAGAGCGAGTACGAGGAAGAAACTTAAAGGAGAGTAAAATGACGTTATTCGGAATCAGCATGGTCTCCATGCTGCTCATCGGTTTCCCCTTTATGGTCGTTCTTCTGGGGTCCTTGATTCTCTACATCTACGTGTACATGCCGGGATTCAACTTCAACGTCCTGGTCCAGCAGATCGTCACGGGCGTCACACCGCCGGCCCTTGTCTGCGTTCCCATGTTCATCCTGGCGGCCAATATCATCACATCGGGAAAATCGGCGGAAAAGCTGATCCATATGGTCAAGTCCTTCGTGGGGCATATCCCGGGCGGGCTTCCCATCACCGCCAATGCCTGCTGCACCATCTTCGGCGGCGTTTCCGGCTCCACCCAGGCCACGGTGGCGGCCATCGGCGGCACCATGCGCCCCATGCTCCTCAAGGCGGGCTACCCCAGCTCCTTTACCCTGGGGCTGATCGTCAACGCGAGCGACATCGCCTACCTCATTCCCCCCAGCATCGGCTTTATCGTGTACGGCGTTGCCACCAGCACCTCCATCGGAAAACTCTTCCTTGCCGGCATCGTCCCGGGCATCCTGGTCTTCTTCCTCTTTTCGGTTTACTCGTTTTTCTACTCCAAGGCCAAGGGGATCGGGCTTTACCCCAAGGCGGACCTCAAGGAGCGCGTCAAGGCGATCAGGGAAGGGCTTCCGGTCATGGGATTTCCCCTCCTTATCATCGGCGGGATCTACTCGGGGCTCTTCAGCCCCACCGAGGCGGCGGCCGCTTCCGTGGGCTATGCCCTGGTGCTGGAAACCGTTCTCTACAGGAGCCTCACCACCAAAAAGATCACCGACGCCTTTCTCCAGACCGGCGTTATCACCGGCGTTGTCTTCATCCTCGTTGGGGCGGGCCAGGCCCTTTCCTGGATGCTCAGCTTCCTCCAGATTCCCCAGGAGATCATGCCCATTTTCCTTGGCGCGGACCCCACCGCCCTCAGGGTGATCCTGGTGGTGATCGCGGCCTATTTCATCGCCTGCATGTTCGTGGACCCCATCGTGGCCATCTACGTGCTGAGCCCCATCTTCAAACCCTACGTGACCGCGGCGGGCATCGACCCCGTGCTTCTGGGCACCCTGGTATGTCTCCAGACCGCCATCGGTTCGGCAACCCCGCCCTTTGGCTGCGATATCTTCACGGCCCAGCTGATCTTCAGGCGGCCCTACTTCGAGGTAATACGGCATACACCGCCGTTTATCATCATCCTCTTGATCGTCACCGCGCTGCTGGTGATCTTTCCGTCCATCGCACTGTTCCTGCCGAACAGCGCACTTATGGGCTAATAAAAATGAGCGGTCCGGTTCCCTCCGGTCCGCTCAACAGGCGGTTGTGCAACCGACCGCACGGTTTGAAAGATCGATTGCACAAGGGGGTTGGATATGAAAACGGCCTTTCAGGGCAAACCGCTTCATAAAGCGCCGAAGCAGTTTACGGTGATTCCTTGGAAATGCGGTTTCCCTGCAACCGTCAATAGAAAAGAAACGTTTTGGAAGAGCGTTTTCCAAGGCAATTTTTTCGGAAATCAACCCTCGGGAAGCTGATTTCCACGCAACAAGATCTTGTATGGCTTTTTTAAGAGAAGGTTTCCCGGCGGCTTCCGCCCGCCATACGGCAACCTGAACGAATAATCAACGGAAAGCAGCACCTGGAAACCGAATCAAAAGTAAGTGTTTTACAGTACTTGATAAAGCAGGCAGATGTACCCGCGCGGGAAAGGACATCCCGCATCACGGCAAACAATGTAATCTTTAACTCAAGGAGTAAGAAAATGGTCCCCAGAAAATTAATCGGAAGATTTTTCCTTTTCGCACTTTCCCTCATGATCCTCACGGCTTCCCAGGCGTCCGCCAAGAGCGTCATCAAGGTGGCGTTTATCGGCAGCGACGACCCTTACGTGAGCGTTGACGGCGCAACCGCCGTGGTTTTCAAGAACCTCGTTGAAACGGGCACCAACGGCGAAATCGAGGTCCGCCTCTTTCCCGGCGGCATCCTGGGCCAGGAGCGCGAGATGATGGAGATGCTCAAGGCCGGCGTCATCAACGTCCACCTTGCAACGGCAGGGTCCATGGGCTCCTTCTTTCCCCTCTACGGCGTGTTCGACATCCCCTACCTCATCCCCAGCTACTCCGTTGCCTATGACGTATGGGACGGCTGGTTCGGCAAGAAGGTGGACGAGATGATCCAGGCCAAGACCGGCCTCAGGAGCCTCGGTTTCTTCGCACAGAGCGGTTTTTACCACCTGACCAACAACGACAAGGAGATCAAGAACGTTTCCGACGTCAAGGGACTCAAGTTCCGCACCATGACCCTTCCCAGCCATATCAAGGTGTTCGAGGCCATGGGCGCGTCCGCCATTCCCATCTCCTGGGCCGAGCTCTACACCTCCCTCCAGACCGGCGTTATCGACGGCCAGCACAACCCCGTGGGTTACATCGTCCAGGGCAAGCTCCAGGAGGTTCAGAAGCACATGACCCTCACGGGACACATGTATGCGGTGGGTTTCTTCCTGGTAAACGATCCCTGGTTCCAGTCCCTCACCATCGACCAGAAAAATGTGGTTCTGGATGCCGCAAGGGTTGCAAGGACCGCCGCAAGGGGCATGAACTCCCTGGTGAACGCGGACAAGGAAAAGGGCATCCCCTTTCTCAAGAAGCATATGAAGATCTACAAGCCCACCCCCGCCGAACTCAAGGGTTTCCAGGACGCCACCATTCCTCCCATGCGCGCCTACATCAAGGAGACGCTGGGCCAGGAAGGCGAGGATCTCCTGAACGACTATATCAAGGCTGTTAAGGAATCCGAGGAAAAGCTCAACTACAAGCAGTAATCGGTACAGGGGGCGGAGCGATCCGCCCCTTTTTCCCATCGGCGGGATTCATATCTCGTCGTAAGGACTGATTGCTTCCCACGGGTTCACCGATGTTCATACGTCGTTCGGATACACCGGGAAACAACGGTCAAGCAAGCACACCGGTATCAACAAGACGCGCCGGGAACACTTTGCCGGGAAGCCCGATGTCCCCCATGAATACGGGAACCCTTTCCGGCTCGAAGAAACGGATAGAAAAACATGAAAATCAAAGCAGACCCATCCAACAAGGCAATCGCTCTCATCGACACCCTTGCCACGGTCATCGAGAAGGTCTCGCTCTTTGTCAGCGTGATCTTCGGCGGCAGCATGGTGGTGATCGTGATCGCGGGGGTTATCGCGCGCTACGCCATGAACAACCCCTTTACATGGACCGAGGAGGCATCGAGGTTTTTAATGATCTGGATGGTACTCCTGGGCATGTCGGTGGTTACCAGGAACCGCGAGAACCTCTGCGTTGAGTTCTTCGTGATGAAGCTCCCCATACCGGTCCAGCGGATCGTCAAGCTGGTGAACGAGGTGCTGGTGATGTACTTCCTATACATCCTCTCGGTGGAGGGGTTCAAGATGGCGGTGAACGCGAAGATGCAGATCGTGCCCTCCCTGGGGATCACCATGTTCTATCCCCTGCTCTGCATCTCGGTGGGCGGGTTCCTGACCATGACCCAGCTGGGCCTCCAGATGCTCATCGACCTCCTGATGTTCAGAAGCGGCATTTCCCCCCACAGGGTGATGAACGAGTGACTGCTCCCAAGGCTAAAGCCAAGGGTTTTACGGCCTGAAGGCCGAACTATAATCAAGGGAAGGTCCCCGGCTCGCTTCCGGTCCGCCCGGCGGCGAATGGGCCCGTTCCCGGCAATCATCATTGAAGGTAGATTATGTCCACGTCAATCGTTCTTCTGCTTTTCGGCGCCCTGCTTTTCGGCATGCCGGTGGCTTACGTCCTGGGGGTCACCTCCCTGTTCATCATGATCGAGATGGGCAACACGGGTCTCTATCCCCTGATTCCCATGCGCTTTTTCAACAGCATCAACCTCTTTCCCCTCATGGCCATGCCCCTTTTCATCCTCGCGGGCGAGATCATGAACAGGGCCGGGATCACCAACCGGGTCATCGACTTTTCGACCAAGCTGGTGGGCCACTGGCGCGGGGGACTCGCCCATGCCAATATCCTTGCCAGCATCCTCTTTGCGGGCCTTACGGGCAGCGCCGTTGCCGACTCGGCGGCCCTGGGCAGCATGCTGATCCCCGGAATGGCCAAAAAGGGTTACGACAAGAACTTCGCGGCCGCGGTCACGGCGGCCTCCTCCTGCATCGGCCCGGTGATTCCCCCTTCCATCGTCATGGTGATCTACGGCGCGTTCATGCAGGTCTCCATCGCGGGACTCTTTGCGGCCGGTATCGTGCCCGGGCTGATCATGGGGATCACCCTCATGGTCTTTTCCCACCGGATATCGGTGAAACGGAAATATCCCAAGGAGGAGCGGATCGCCACGCCCAAGGAGGTGTTCGTCGATTTCAAGAAGGCCTTTCTCTCCCTGATGATGCCGGTGATCATCCTCGTGGGCATCCTGGGCGGAATCTTCACCCCCACGGAAGCGGCCGCCGTGGCCGTGCTCTACGCGCTGATCATCGGGTTCTTCGTTTACCGGAACATCACCTTCAGGGACCTCTACCAGATGCTCTGCAACATGACCCGCTCCTCGGGCATCGCCTTTATCGTTCTTTCAACGGCGGGCATCTTCATCTGGCTCCTCACCACCGAGCAGGTCCCCCAGCAGATCGCCTCCTTCGTGCTCTCGGTCACCACCAACAAGTACCTGGTGCTCTTTATCATCAACATCATCCTGCTCTTCGTGGGATGTTTCATGGACAGCATACCGGCCCTGATCATCCTGGGACCGGTTTTCACCCCCCTTGCCATGAAGATCGGCGTGCATCCCCTCCATTTCGGCACCATCATGTGCCTGAACCTGACCATCGGCCTTGCCACGCCCCCCCTGGGCGCCTGCCTGTTCACCTGCTGCGCGGTGGGCAAGGTGAGCCTCGAAGGGGTCACAAGGGAGATCATCCCCTTTATCCTGGCATTGATCATCGCAGTGTTCTTTGTAACCTACATTCCGGCCATCAGCCTCACCATCCCCAAACTTCTGGGGCTGCTCTAAGCCGGTACGAAAAAGGAGAAAAACCATGACCGACCCCATATTGAACGCAGACCCGGAACTTGCCGCCATCATCGCCAAGGAGGGTGAAAGACAGGAGAACGGCCTGGAGCTGATCGCCTCGGAGAACAGCGTCAGCCGAGCCGTGATGGCCGCCCAGGGCAGCCTTCTCACCAATAAATATGCCGAGGGATACCCCGAGAAACGCTATTACGGCGGGTGCACCTTCGTTGATGCCGCCGAGACCCTTGCCCTCGACAGGGTCAAGACCCTGTTCGGCGCGGCCTACGCCAACGTACAGCCCCACTCCGGCTCCCAGGCCAATATGGCGGCCCTCATGAGCCTTATCTCCCCGGGGGACACGGTGCTGGGAATGGACCTCTCCCACGGCGGACACCTGACCCACGGAAGCCCCGTGAACTTCTCCGGAAAGCTCTATAAGTTCGTCCATTACGGCGTTTCCAAAGAGAGCGGCACCATCGATTACGACATGGTGGCAAAGCTTGCGAAAGAGCACTCCCCAAAGGTGATTATCGCCGGCGCCAGTGCTTACCCGAGGATCATCGATTTTGACCGCTTCGCCGAAATCGCGAAATCCGTCGGCGCCTTTCTTATGGTGGACATGGCCCATATCGCCGGCCTTGTGGCGGCGGGCCTCCATCCCTCGCCGGTGCCTGTTTCGGATATCGTGACCTCCACCACCCACAAGACCCTCAGGGGACCCAGGGGCGGATTGATCCTGGCCAAGACCGATCTGGGCGCCAAGCTCAACAGCGCCATTTTCCCGGGAATCCAGGGCGGCCCCCTGATGCACGTGATCGCGGCAAAGGCCATCGCCTTCAAGGAGGCCCTCTCCCCGTCGTTTGCCACATACCAGGAGCATGTGGTAAGAAACGCAAAGGCCATGGCGCGGGTCCTGACCGAGCGGGGGGTGAACCTTGTTTCAGGGGGCACGGACAACCACCTCATCCTCGTCGACCTCAATAGCCTGGACATCACCGGTAAGGCCGCCGAGGAGCTCCTTGATGCGGCCGACATCACGGTCAACAAGAACTCGATCCCCTTCGAGACCCGAAGTCCCTTCGTGACCAGCGGTATCCGCATCGGAACCCCGGCCATCACATCCAGGGGGATGAAGGAAGCGGCGGCGGAACAAGTGGCGAACCTGATGGCCGATCTTCTGACGGCACCGGAGGATGAAAAGGTGTTTGAAAGGGTCAAGGGCGCGGTTGCCGAACTCTGCACGGAATACCCCCTTTACAAGGACGGCAATGAACCCCATTGACATACGGGACAAGGAATATCTGACGGACGCGGACGTGAGTCGGCTGAACTTTATCGCAGGCTCACGGAACCGCGCCTTTCGGATGCATTATCGCCAGGGGCTCAGGTCCCGGATCATCGAGATCCTCTCCGCCGAGGACATCAGGAGGGAAACCAAGGGGGTGGAGGTGGACGGCCTGCGGCAGTACCCCAGGGCCGTGCCCGGCTATATGCTGAGGATCCTCAGGACAAGGCTGGGCTCCCTTTCCCAGGCCCTTTCCGAGGTTCGGAAATACACCCTTATCGACCGCTACCTCGGGCCCGACTATATTGCGCGGTCCGAGGAGTTTATCGTGGAATACACGGGCACGGGGGGAAAGGAGATCGTTCTCTGCGGTCTCCAGGAGTATGTCAAGGGAGCGATCCTGGACCCCTGGAATCTGGTGGGGGAGTTTCCCCTTGATTCGTTTTACCGGTCCAATTACCCGGAACTCCCCCCGGAAAAGCCCCTTGAAACCGCCTACGCCGCAATCACGGAGTTCGTCGCCCAGGTTCGCAAGATGCTGGAAAGATCGAGCCATATTCCGGATCTTGCGGGCGTGGGCAACCTTCTCATCACCTCCGAGGGAAAACTCAAGCTGGTGGATATCAACAACATCGTCCATATCAACCGGACCGATACGATTGTACTGGACGACAGGGCGTATCCCTCCTGCGACAAATCGGTGGAGGTGCTCTACATCCTTGAAAAGGAGATCCTCGGGGCCGAAAACCTGGAGAACGACGCCCTCTATGCCCTCTACCTGACCGAAGAACGAAGAAAAAAAGTAAGAAAACTGGAAGAGATATTTTACCAAAGCCTCCGCCCCGCGCCGGATGCATAACGGTCGAGGCCAACAGACCCAACGGAGCCCATGGAAGATGAGTTATTTGGAACGCGGATTTGAACGATCTGAATTTGAAGCCCGTACGAAAAAAGCACAGGAGATGATGCATGAGCTGCGCCTGGACGGGATTCTCCTGACCACGGAACCCAATGTGCGTTATTTCACGGGGTTTTTCACCCAGTTCTGGGAAAGTCCCACGCGCCCCTGGTTCCTGGTGATCCCGGCCGAGGGCAAGCCCGTTGCCGTGATTCCCGAAATCGGCGCAAGCGGCATGGCCGACACCTGGATCGACGATATCCGCACCTGGGCCTCCCCCAACCCGGAAGACGACGGCATCAGCCTCGTTGCGGGTGTGATCGACGCCCTGCCCCGCCGCCACGGCCGCATCGGCGCCACCCTCGGTATCGAGTCCGTCCTGAGGATGCCCATGAACAACTTCGCCACCCTTTCGGGAAAGCTGGGGGACAAAAGCTTCGTGGATATTGCCGAGGGAATGCACCGCCTGCGCTCCGTTAAGTCCCCGGCCGAGATCGAGAAGATCCGAAGGGCCTGCGCCATTGCCGGCAAGGGGTTCGAGGGCATTCCAAACCATGCGAAAATCGGCCGTACGGAACGGGATATCTGCAAGCGAATGCATATCGACATGCTCGAAGCAGGCGCCGACAGGGTGGGCTACCTGATCGCGGGCTCCGGGCCGGACGGCTACGACAGCATCATCATGGGCCCCACGGACCGGATAATCGAGGACGGTAATGTTCTGATCATCGATGCGGGCGCTGTTTACGACGGTTACTTCTCGGATTTTGACCGGAACTTTGCCTTTGGCCGCGCAAGCGACGAGACCCACAGGGCCTACCGGGCGGTTTACGAGGCCACCGACGCGGGATTTAACGCGGCCCGCCCCGGCGCCACCACAACGGACCTCTACCAGGCCATGTGGTCGGTCATGGAAAAGGCGGGGGCCCTGGGCAACGATGTGGGCAGGCTGGGCCACGGCCTCGGCATCCAGCTCACCGAGTGGCCCTCCAACACGGCAACGGACAACACCCTCCTGGTTCCCGGCATGGTGATCACCCTGGAACCCGGCATGACCTATGCTCCGGGAAAATCCATGGTCCATGAGGAGAACCTCGTGATCACCGAGTCCGGCGCAGAGTACCTCACCGAACGCTGTTCACCGGAGTTGATCGTTATTTAGCGAAAAAGGCAGATGCAGATGATATCGGAACAGGAATTTACCGCCATGGAGATCCCTCTGGAGCATACCCGGAGCCCCCGGCCGAACAGGGTTCATATCGGGCTGGTACAGCTCTCCACGGACCACTCCCTGGAGATGGACTGGACAAAACTGACGGGCACATCCGCAGCGGTGTTCAGCAGCCGGGTGTACTATTCCAGCGTTATGACGAAAGAGGCGCTGGCGGAAATCGCACGGGGGATCACGGACGCGGCGGGGCTTATTGCAACGGGTCTTCCCATGGACGTGATGGCCTTCGGCTGCACCTCCGCGTCCATGGTGATCGGCAGCCGTGAAATCGAGCGCCTGCTAACGGTCCACCACAAGGGGCTTCCGGCCACGAACCCCTGGGCGGCGGCAAAGGCGGCCTTCAGGCATCTTTCCGCCGAAAGAATCGCCGTGTTCTCCCCCTACCCCACCGAGGTGAACTATCCCCTTTACCGGGAGCTCCTTGCCGAGGGCTTCGACGTTCCCGCCGTGGGTGCCCTGAGGATTCAAAACGACACCGACATCACGGCGGTTTCATTCGAGTCCATGGCCGAGGGGGTCGAACGGATACTGGATGGCTCAAAGGCGGATCTTGTTTTTATGAGCTGCACGAACCTGAGGGTGCTGGACCATATCGAGAAGCTCGAATCCATGTTCGGTGTCCCCATCGTCTGCAGCAACCAGGCCATGTACTGGCATGCCGTGACCCTTGCCGGGAAAACGGCCCGATGCCCGGGTTACGGGCGTCTTTTGAATCCCTCTGTTGAACTGCCGCCGGATCCTCCCGCGGACAAAAGGGCATAGAAACCGCGGTCACCGTGCCCCCGGGCAATCTTCCACAGGCAATGGATTGCCCGGTACAACCACCAGGATCGCAATATCCACCGCCCAGTTTAGACACGGCGGACCTCAACGTACCGGATTGAATAGAGATATCATTCAGGAAGGGTTGGAAGGAATTTCTTAACGGCTTCTAGGACACCCGGCTCGGGATTGTCCCATTCGAACTCATAACCGGTCAAACCACTCCAGTCCGCCCTGTCGTTCTTAAACTCTTTTTCACGCAGGAACAGAACGCGCCTTCCCATGCCCCGCATCCATCCCCACTCCATGGCAACATTGGGGTTCAATTCAGGACGGTACTTGTCCTCAACGATTGCAACACCGTAAGCGCACCCCAGCAGGTAAAGTTCCACATTGCCCCACAGCCACTCATGATGGTCGGTTTCGGATGCAATCCGGGCACAGTAACCGCACCCCTGAATCGCCTTACCGACACTATCGATAACCCGTTGGAGCGCATCACTTCGAGGGTCGCCGGGATCGGGGAACTTTGTCATGATGAAAACCGATTTTTCGAAACCCGTGACGGTTTTATCCGGGGCCGCTTTATAAAATTCCTCAAGCTTTGCGTAAGGCGCCTGGTAACGTTCCGGAAAGCGATCATAGGTTTTCAATGTTTCCATCATATCCCGGCGAAGTTCGTCCTCCTCGCTCCGTAACCTCTGAAGCAGCTTTTGGTACTGGGCATGATCAAGAAATGAATCAACATTGATCCCGTTGATCCCGTCTGTTTTCGTCTGCTTCATGGACAGCAACGTTTCCAAGGCTCTCAACACATCTTTTATTGTCGGCATTTTCAAGTCTCGATTGTATATGGCTATTTTGCCCTGTTTTCCAAAGCCGCGACAACCTCGTCGAGCCAACTCACGTCAACGCCCCTGGATTTTCTGGCTTTGAGAATAAGCTTCAGATTGTTGGCCGTCGTTTCCGGCTCCCAGGGCTCACGAACATGGCTCAACGCCAACCCCAAGGCCCGCGCTGCGGTACTCTCTTCGTTCGCGAGAACAGCCAACTCAAGCAACGTCGCATGATCCCAGTAATCCGGCTTACCGGATTTCAAACGCCCCTCAACGGCAAATCGCACCACCGGGAGCAGTTTGGCCTGGAGTTCAAGCGCCTCTTCGGTACCCTTGATATCCAGAAGCGTCACCGCATTGATCCCGGGGTAGGCATCCCTAAGGTCGGCCTCAAAACCTATGCGGTATATATCAATCGCCCGATCGAGATATCCATTTGCAAGGATTTTATTCTCCGCCTTGCCGGCCTCGACCCAAAGGTCTTTGTAAATACGCCCCAGCAACCCGCAGTTTTCGGAACCGGCCCCCTGTTCATTGATTACCCCTTGCAGCAGCTCAATGGCTTTGTTCCGATCCCCCAGGCGGTTATAGGCAAATCCCAACTGCTCACGAACCATGACGGCCCTCTTCAAAGTTTCGGGCATGTTGTCGTAAAGCACAATCATGGCACCCCAGTCCCATACGGCACGATAACTCAGGAACAGATCGATAAGCACCCCGGACTCCACATCTTTCAAAGGTCCCAGGGACGACTCCACGGCCTGAATCGCCTTTTTGTCCCGCCCGGATCTGGCCCTTGCCAGGCTGTTTTTAATTTCCGCCGCATACGTGGCCCGCTCCCTGAACACATCGGTTTTCAGGCGCTCGATATCCGGCGCCCGATAATCCGTCAACAGCTGAAAAACCGGGCTGTCGGTAACGGCGTGATCCACATGAAGCTTCTTTAGCTCTTCAAGGCGGCGAGCCAGGTCCCGCTTGAGAATCGAAGCTTCCCTGCTGCTGAACAGGTTGCCTTCCCCAAGGGAGTAGGGCAACGCTCGAATAAAATCCACATCGAACGGCAACTGGTGCCTGTTTCCAAAGATGGCAAGGGTGGTGGCCGGGCGAACGGTGTGCCGAACTCCAAGCTCGTAAAAAACATTCGCGTTTGCCGTGGTCAGATCCGCTACCGCGTACTCACAGAGCATCAATCGCTCGAACATGGCCTTATGAATAATGCCGCCGGTTCGCTCCTCGTCGGCACGAATGGGCTCCATGCCCGCAAACTCTATCGCGGGTAGAATTGCACTCTCGTAGATATTGTCGAAATCGATATAATTTCCGGTTGTGGGGTCCTTTTTGGTTCCGAAAGGCATCAGAACAAAACAGAGCGGTTTGATCATCACTTCATATCCAATTTTTTGGTGGGTTACGCAGCGGCAATCAAAAAGCCGCATTTCACGAATAGGTGAAGCGCCAATTTATATTTAGAGTTTTCAAAGGATTGCAATTACTTCTTAAAAAGCCAACAGATCGTTGAAATATACATAAGCGTGCTTTGTCAGTCAAGGTATATGCCCTGCCCCATGCCGGCCGAAGCCCCGGGAATCGGCTTTGCTCTCCTGCACGAATTCGAAAATCGAGCCTCAATTTCATTAGGTTCTTGAGCATCCGAACCAATAATAGTATTACGGAACTCGTGATGTGTTCACCAGGGGGCGAGCCCCCTTATGTAAACAATTTTTCAGGCATATCCCGCCGCCGGCGGGAGCGTGCCGGAGTCGAATAATACCATAATGAATCAGGGCGATTTTTATCAGACATTGGGCGTCTCACCCGACACCGGGGCAAAGGAGATCAAGGAAGCTTACCGAAGCCTGGCATTGAAATACCATCCGGACAGAAACGAAAACGATCCCGCCGCCGCCGAAAAGATGAAACAGGTCAACGAGGCGTACGCGGTTCTCTCCGATGAGGCCAAACGCCGGGAATACGACGGAATGCGAAGCCGGTTCGGCTCCTCGGCCGCCGGAAAATTCCGCCAGGGCTACTCGGACCAGGATATCTTCAAGGGATCGGATATCGAGCAGATCTTCGAGGAGCTCTCCAAGAACTTCGGGCTGCGCGGGTTCGACGATCTCTTCAAGGATCCCCAGGGCTCCGGGTTCAAGACCTTCAATGTTAAAAAGCCGGGGTTCTCGTTCAGCGGTTTCTTTTTTTTCGGCGGCGCAACGGGCACCGACACCTCAAAGCACAACCTGCCGCCGGGGGGCATTTTCGGCAAACTTCCGGGCATGATGGCCAACATGCTGCTTGGTGGCCAGGGGGCGCAGTCGGGGGGAGACCGTCTCGAGCCCCTCACCCTTTCCGAAACCCATGCAAAAGACGGCGGACCCTACGCGTATTTCCACAAGGAACTCTCAAAGAAGCTTATCGTGCATATTCCGGCCGGCACCCGCGACGGCCAGCGCATTCGCCTGGCGGGCATGGGTACCGTCATGGGGGGCGGTACCGCGCGGGGTGATCTTTATCTCCAGGTCACGATCAAAAAAACCATCGGGGAAAAGCTGAAGAGCCTTATCGGAGGCTGAAAAAGCCCGGGGGTAAACAGTACCTTCATAAAATTGATGTAATGGTAAAAACAGCTCTAACCTGATTTTTCAAGCCCACTATGGAGTCGATATATGCGGTGTCAAACAGATCAGGTTTTTGCACAAAAAATCGCCGGCTTTTTTACAGGTTCATCACAGTTGGCCGCCAAACCAGATGGAAGTCCAACAGTTTGTAACAAAAATCGGAATCTCGGATTAGAGCGTCCCCCCATCACAAGGCAAAAGAGGATCAAAGCATGAACGGTTGTAACGATAAAACCCCAAACACGGTTCCCTCCGAACCCACCGGGATAAACGGGCCCTGCGAGATACCCTCCCCTTGTTCACCGGGAAAATTTGCCTGAGGCCCCGAGCCTGACCCCCGGGACGGGGATCAAAGCAGCACCGAGATAATATCGGGAAAATCGGAAACATCTCCCTCCATTATGCCGGCATCCAATTCATCGGCCACTTTCATTGGAAGTGAGGCACCCTGCCGAGGCCCCGAGCCCGATCCCCGGGGCGGGGATCAAAACAGCACCCAAATTAAAACGGGGGAGTCGGAGACATCCCCCTCCATCATGCCGGCATCAGATTCACCGACCGCTACCATTGAAAGTGAGGCACCCTGCTGAGGCCCCGAGCCCGATCCCCGGGGCGGGGATCAAAACAGCACCCAAATTAAAACGGGGGAGTCGGAGACATGCTCCCCCATTAAGCCGGAATCGAACGCCTCCGCCTGCTCCGTGGATGACGATGCCCCCTGCTGAGGCCCGAAACCCGACCCCCGTGCCGGGGTCCACGAAAAACCGGGTTATACCGTCTGCTCATTTGTGGATGACTTTGTTCAAACACCCGCAGGAGTTGTACCGCGCCTCAAAACCGAACTGACCGGGGACGACCACCTGGGCACCCTGATTACCCGCATCGGATACGGCCGATACAATTACAAGGTGGCGCCGGGGCTATACTGCGTGGGAACTCCGGACGCGAAATCGCAGGTATTGGTAACCGCCAACTACAAGCTCACCTTTGACGCCGTGCGAAAGGAACTTGGGGGATTGAATGCATGGTTGCTGGTTGCGGACACAAGGGGCATCAATGTCTGGTGCGCCGCCGGAAAGGCCCTGTTCTCAACGGCCGAAGTTGTCCTGAGTGTAAACTCGACCCGCTTGAACGACGTGGTGGATCACCGTGAACTGATCCTGCCGCAATTATGCGCCACGGGCGTTGCTGCCCACGAGGTTCGAAAGGCATGCGGCTTTAAGGTGCATTACGGCCCCGTCCGGGCCGGGGATCTGCCCGCCTATCTCGAAAACGGCAGGGTTGCGGACGACGCCATGCGGGAAGTGACCTTTACACTGAAGGAGCGGGCGGAACTGCTGCCGGTGGAGCTTTTTCTGCTGTGGAAGCCCTTGGGGTTGTTTTTTCTGGTCGCGCTCCTTGTTTCTGGGTTTGGACCGGGATTCTTTTCCCTGGATGCGGCGGGGGAAAGGGGCATGATTGCCGCCGGGGCAACCCTCTTGGGCATCCTTACCGGTTCCACCGGCATCCCCCTGCTTCTCCCCTGGCTTCCGGGCCGGGAGTTCTGGATAAAGGGGCTGCTGCCGGGGGTGTTTGCGGGGATTGGGGCGATCCTCATCTTTTCCCACGGCATCGGCTTTCTCGAGGGCACGGCGATTCTTCTGTGGATTACCGCGCTCAGCTCCTATCTGGCCATGAATTTTACCGGTTCGACCCCCTACACCTCCCCCACGGGCGTGGAATACGAAATGCGACGGGGCATTCCCTTTCAGGCGGGTGCCGCCCTTGTGGCCATGATTCTCTGGATTGCGGCGCCGTTTACAGGATAATGAACCGGAGGGGGAACATGGGATTATCGCTCCCTTTTTGGAACGATATCCCATTAATTTCTTCCCGGGTGCGAACTTCAAGTAACTCGCTATACGGCTTGAAGCGCAACTTTCAACCGTCATTCAGGAAGTGTTGTTTTTATTCAATATCCCAAGAAAGTGAAAAACGAGGTCAGGAATGAAAGAATTCAGATATATTGACGGCACGGCAACTCTGAAACTGGACAGTGAACGCTGCGTCGGTTGCGGCATGTGCACGGTCGTATGCCCCCACCGAATCTTTGCGGTCAAGGAAAAGAAAGCGGAAATTCAAGATTTCGACGCCTGCATGGAATGCGGGGCCTGTGCCCTGAACTGCCCGGTACAGGCCATCGCAGTCAATCCCGGAGTGGGGTGTGCCGACTACATTATCGCCACATGGCTTGCAAAAATCAGGGGGAAACCCGTTAAAACCGGTTGCTGTTAACGGCTCTTCCCCTTGCTTTGGTCATGCACTCCCCACCCATGCCCCGCCGGACAGGAATCGTAAATCCGCCGAGTCCTCGATCAACCGTTTAAACCAACCATCCCGGCTTCCGGGTATCGTTCTCCCCTGACGCGTTCGGGCATGAAAACAGCTTCCAGCTTTCGTATTTCATCTTCGGAAAGTCTTATTTGCGTTGCCGCGATATTGTCCTCAAGGTAGCCGAGGCGTCGGGTTCCCGGGATCGGAACGATATCCGCTCCCTTTGAAAGCAACCAGGCCAGTGCAATCCCCGCGGGGGTTACGTCCTTGCTCCGGGCAATCTCCTTTACCTCGGATACGAGCTCCATGTTCCGCCTGAAATTGTCGCCCTGGAAACGGGGATTACCCTTTCTGAAGTCACCCTTGTCGAGGTTTTCCGGATCTTCGATCTTCCCCGTAAGAAAGCCGCGCCCAAGGGGGCTGTATCCCACAAGGCCGATGCCCAGTTCCCGAAGCAGGGGAAGCATCTCCTTTTCCACATCCCGGGTCCACAGGGAATACTCGTTCTGGAGCGCCGTAAGGGGGTGGACCGCGTGGGCCCTTCGAACCGTTTCCGGCGAGGCCTCGGAGATCCCGATATACCTGACCTTCCCCGCCTCCACCAACCGGGACATGGCGCCCACCGTTTCCTCGATGGGCACCGAAGCGTCCACCCTGTGTATGTAGTAAAGATCGATCGTCTCGCGCCCCAAACGCTTCAGGCTGGCTTCCGCAGCCTGCCGTACATATTCGGGCCTTCCGTTGACGGTTCGCTCGTACGCCCCCTCCTTTCGGCAAATTCCGAACTTGGTGGCCACGAACACTTCCCCCCGCCATTCCCCGAGGGCGGATGCGATCAATTGTTCATTATGGCCGTGGCCGTAGGTATCGGCGGTATCCAACATGGTGATGCCCCGTTCCAAAGCATTTAGAATCAGGGCCTTTGAATCGGCGTCGTTCGACGCCCCGTAAAATTCGCTCATTCCCATGCATCCAAGTCCCACGGCCGAGACTTGCGGCCCGTTCGGGCCAAGAGATCTCTTTTCCATAATTTCCTATACTCCCTGTTTATTGGCGCATCCGCAAATAAGCCCGATATGAAGGATCACACGAAATGGTGAGCATTTTTTCGGTACCGAGCTTTTTTTACAGGGCCATCGGTTTTATTCCTGAAATTTTTTTTCGATCTAAAGTGGATGACGACTCTCCGAAGCGATCCCGGCAACCCCCTGAAAATATGCCCGGTCCCCCAAGCATCCCTCCAACGCACCGTAATTTGACGAATCCCGTATCCCCTTCATTCAATCGCCATTGAACGCCATTGAACGCCATTGAACGCCATTGAACGCCATTGAACGCCATTGAACGCCCCGAGGATAAAGCCGGCGCACCGATATGTCCAATATATCTTTACGACCTGATTGATATATCATACATATCAATAATGGAATTTAGACAGTTGGAATATTTTATTGCGGTAGCGGAAGAACTTCATTTCGGCCGGGCGGCCAGACGGATGAACATATCCCAGCCCCCGCTGAGCATGCAGATCAAGAACCTGGAGGAGGAACTCGGCGCCCGCCTGTTCCATCGGACCAGCAGGCGGGTGGAGCTGACCCGTGCCGGACGGGTTTTCCTCAGGGGGGCACGGGAAGTTCTCAAGAAAGCAGTCGACACGGCAGCGGAGACGCGGGATGTTGCCCTCGGCAATGCCGGACGTATTTCGGTGGGGTTCGTGGGACCGGCCATGGAGGGAGGGCTCCCCCGGGCCCTCCGCCTCTTCAGGGAACGGCATCCACGGATCAAGCTTGCCTTGAACGAACTCGCCACGAGTGAACAGCTCAAGGCGATCACTGCCGGGCGGTTGCAGGTGGGCTTTATACGTCCTTTTGAACACGATCTCTCGGGTTTTAGGAGCGAACCCCTGTGGCAGGAGCCTTATACCCTTGTCATGCGCCCGGAATCCCCTCTCTCAAAAAGAAAAAGGGTCCCCCTGGAAGCATTACGGGAAGAACCCCTTATCATGTTTCCCCGGTCCGAACACCCGGGGCTTTACGACCGTTTAACGGAGAGTTTCCTAAAGGCCGGTTTCCAACCCCGGATTTCACAGGAAGCCCGAACCAAGCACACCACCGTGGCCCTGGTTGCGGCGGGAATCGGCGTTGCCCTCGTCCCCGAATCCACGGCACGACTCTCCCGGCAGGACATCGTCCACCGTCCCGTTGACGGAGATCTTCCAATGGTGGAGATCTCAATGGTATGGAGCCCCGAGGGCGGCGAACCTTCGGTGGAACGTTTCATACAGACCGTGTTGGAGAGTGCAAATCGCAATACTATTCAGCACACGTTGCCCGGCCATTCGTAGGCGATCAGGGTGTTCACGGCATTGTCGGACAGGGATCGCCTTGTTTAGCATCAGTCATTCCGCCCGGGGAATCCAGGTACATCGGCCGCCGGCACTTTGATTTCACGGACTCCATACCGCCCGCCTCCCCATGTCTGGGTCAAGCTGTTGCCAAAAGGACGATTCCTATCGAATTACATATTTTTTTACCTTTCGGGCGGCGGACGACTGGCTGATATCCAGGGCCGCCGCAACCCCCACGGTGGTTTTGTGGACGGCGTACGCCTTCTGGATCATCCGTTTTTCAACCATCCCGAGGGCCTTTTTCAGGGACAGGGTTTCATCGGCATCGATGGCCCGGAGATTCCCGATTTTGTCCGGCAGGCAGTCCCGCCGAATATGGTCCTCATCGGATATGATGACGATTCTCTCCACGATG
>PPCM01000590.1_pt1 | contig 27488 bp, 21 predicted proteins | sample 1555541 | NCBI WGS metagenome assembly PPCM01 (sample SAMN05284479, study PRJNA326546) | Marine sediment metagenome, whole genome shotgun sequencing project. | isolation source: marine sediment | place: Germany: Wadden Sea | collected 2012-09-05 | reverse complement strand
GGCTCCGGTTCTGGTTCTGGTTCTGGTTCTGGCTCCGGTTCTTCAGCAACTGTTTCCTCAGCTGCAGGCTCTTCATCAACAGATTCTTCTTCGACTACAGACTCTTCCTTAACATCAGCAACCTCTTCCTCTAAGGGTTCTTCAGCCGCCTCGTTCTCAATTAGGACTGACTCTTCTTCTGTCAGCTTTTCATTCTCAACAACTTCCTCTACTAGGTCAGGCTCATCATCAGTTGATGGTAACTTTTCAGCCTCAAGTTCTTGGTCCACTACCCCATCATCAGTAGATTCTTCTACGACTTCTATAACCTCATCTAGTGTCTTTGTCAAAGACTCATCAAGTTCATCCCCTTCTAGCCATTGTGTTACATCATATTTGACTGCATTAACAAGAGGATCAACACCAATAAACCATCCTACTTCAACAAAATGAAGCAATAATAAAACCACACTGGCTAGGGCCAGTGTTCTATGAATTTTAATCCATGGTATAAGATTTTTAAGATATTTTCTCAAATAAAAACTCAAACCTAATAAAATCCAACACAAGAACATTAGACTTCCTTTATTCAAAGATAAGACTTCAAAAGATGAATAAAGTCCATGAATCAAAGAAAGTCCTATCGCAAAAAAACCTATCCATTTATGGGGTTTACGTAATTTTCTGTTTAGCTTCCACAACCAAGAGCTTTTATCAAACTTACCTAGATGGATGATTTTTCTAAGTATATATATAAGAACAAGGCTAACCATTAAGCCAACCGCTAACCATCCCGTAACAACATTTATAAGCAATAACATAACTTGCCTCCATTACTTCATTTTACTAATAATACCCTATTAATGTGACAATTATGTCATAAAAAAGTTATTTTTCTTTTGAATAATCTGATCAATTGAACGGATGTATAAACTAACATCTTTGGGCTGGTCTTGACGCTGAATCTTATGACCCATAACCCTTTTGGATATGGCCCCTGCACCATAAGCAACAATAGATTCTACTTCTTCCATAATCTGAATGTTATAAACACTTTCTTTACCAGTCTTACAATAACCAACATTCTCAAAATTCCCCACCATATTCTTCTGTCTATATAAATAATAAGGGTGGTAGTAATTGGCAGTCAACTTATCATAGGTGACTTTTAACATATTCATAATTAAATCACAGGATTCTTTCAACAGCTTAATACGTTGGTCACTTAATTTGGACCCTCTTTTGAAAGCCAAAGTATGAACTGTAATACTCTCTGGATCAAGACTAATCAAACTATCTACTGTATGTGTAATATCAGATATATCCTCTCCAGGCAAACCTAATATGATGTCCATATTTATGTGGTCAAACCCCATATTTCTTGCAAGTTTATATGTTTTTATTACTTCATCACTGTTGTGACTACGACCTATTCGAGTTAGTGTGGCATCGCTCATTGTCTGGGGATTAATAGATATACGATTCACTCCATATTCTTTCATAGATTTAAGTTTAGCTATAGATATAGTATCTGGTCGTCCTGCTTCAATAGTAAACTCTATGTCTCTATTTCCAATAAGCTCTCGAATTTTTCTGATTAATTTATGAAAATCTTCGTCTGTCAAACTTGTGGGTGTACCCCCACCAATATAAATGGAATGACATGTATTAAGCCACTGACTACCTGCCTCTAATTCTTTGATTAAGACATCTGTATATTGGCAAAATTCTTCTGGCTTCTTATCCGCCTTATAGGATGTAAAGGTGCAATAGCTGCACCTAGAAGGACAAAATGGTATACCAATATAAACACTATATTTCATATTAACCTCTGTCATGTATGGCATCTCATTACGGACAACTTTCATCAGCATATGGGCTTTTTCTAGTGATAGTCTATAGTCTTCTACAAGAGACTTTATGACTAAGTCCTCATTGCCAAGATGATCAAATAGCTTAAAGGCCAATTTGGTTGGACGAATACCAGTAAGAATTCCCCATGGAATATCTTTACCAGTCACTTGGTGACATAGATCATACAATATACCTTTCAATTGTCTTTTGACAAGTTTAGTTATCTCCTTATTAGAATCAGGCGACCAACCATCTATAGGTCTTGATATCCCTAACAAACACTTGCCATCAACGTCAAAAAAAGCAACCTTCATGACATTACTTTTTACAGTAATTCTGTAGTCGGATTGCTCTTCTTCGGCACATTCGATTGATTCAAATGGGTAAAATACTTTGATAAAACTCAGCGTTTCAGTTTCAAACATTGAATGGTTAATATATACTTTCACAACATCACCTATCATTTAAGAAATGGGTTATACGTCTTCTCATTATTAATAGTTGTAGATTGTCCATGGCCTGGATAAACCTTTGTAGATGCAGGTAAAAACATCAAACGTTCTTTAATGTGTTTGATTAAGTCATTACTGTCACCATTATAATAATCTGTTCTACCAATTGAGCCTGCAAATAAGGTGTCCCCTGTAAAGACTGTCCCATCTTCAACATTATAATAACAGCAGCCTTTTGGCGAATGGCCAGGTACAATTAATACTTTAAACGATAATCCGTCACCAAAATCCAAAACTTCTTTATCTACTACATAGTTAGTAGCTTCAGCACATATAGCTTTAGATACAAAATAGGTAGATAGGTTCTTAATAGAATCCATCATAATTTTGGCTTCAACCTCATGGGTATAAACTGGTACTTTCATATGTTCGACGATTTTGGGAATAGCTCCAACGTGATCAAAGTGTCCATGAGTCACTAAGATTGCCTTTAATTTAAGGCCTCTACCACTTAGGTATTCCATAATTCTCTCAGGTTCACAAGATGGATCAACAACAATTGCTGATGTCTCATCATCACTTATAACAATATAAGTGTTATTACCCAAACTACCTAGTACCATTGTTTTAATAATCATAATATTTCATCCTTATTAGAAGTTTTTATCACTATCTAGCAATAATGTTACAGGACCATCATTAATAATATCTACTTTCATATCGGCCTGAAAAATCCCCGTTTCAACTTGAGGATATTTTTTTCGAATTGTCTCAACGAAAGTTTCAAATAAATCTGCTGCTTGTAAAGCATTGGCACTATTTGAAAAACTTGGTCTTCTACCCTTACGACAGTCACCATATAAGGTGAAATTAGGTACAATTAGTAGATCACCTTTAATGTCTTGAATGGATAAATTCATTTTTTCTTCAGCATCTTCAAAGACCCTCAAATGAAGGAGTTTATCTATTATATAGTCAGATGCTTTTTTATTATCAAAATCTGAACCATGAAAGCCAATGAGCACTAGAAAACCTTTATTGGCCTTACCAACAACATCTCCATCAACTCTCACTTCACCTCTTGATATTCTTTGTACAATTGCTCTCATATAGACCTCTTAATTGTTTGTACGTATAATGTCATCTACACCATCAACAATTTGTAGTTTATTAATCAATTTATTCAATTGCTCAACACTGTTTATCTCAATTGTTACGTTGAAAATTGACTTATTACGATTGACAGCTCTAGCGTTCAAAGACTTAACAGTCAAATTCTCTTCTGTAAGTATCTTGGAAATATCAAGCAACAAACCATCACGATCTGAACCAATAATCTGAATTTCCGCACGATAAACCATGTCTTTAGCCACTTCAACAATTGAACCCCATTCAGCATCTATAAGCCTATGTCGCTCAACTTCATTTAGGTGAATCATATTAACACAATCCGTTCTATGAATAGATACACCACGTCCCCTAGTGATAAAACCGATTATTTCGTCTCCTGGCACCGGTGAGCAACACTTTGAAAAACGAACAGCTAAGTCTTCAACACCCTTTACAACAATACCGCTTTTAGACTTCTTTGATTTAATAGTTGTAGGGTTATCTATAATCTCTTTAAGAATTTCTTCAGGTTTCGCCGCTTCTTTTATGGTCTTTTTGTATTCTTCATAGAGACGGTTGACAATCTGACCTTCTTTAAGACCACCATGACCAACAGCTGCACAAACAGCATCCCAATCTTTGAAGCCATACTTATTCTGAACTAACTTCTGCCAATTAGGCTTCACAATATCAGAAATTACATAACCTTTAGATTTAGCGTACTTTTCTATTAAATCTTTACCTTTTAGGATATTCTCTTCTTTAAATTCCTTACGGTACCACTGGTTAATTTTCGACCTGGCCTGAGAACTTTTGACAATCTTCAACCAGTCTCTACTTGGACCTCGAGAGTTTTGTGATGTAATGACTTCGATTCTATCACCAGTTCGAATGGTGTAATCAAAAGTGACAATCTTGCCATTCACTCTTGCTCCAACCATCTTATTACCTACAGCACTATGAATATGATAGGCAAAATCTATAGGTGTAGAACCAGCAGGTAAGTTAATAATATCACCTGATGGTGTAAAAGCATAAACACGTTCTGTATAAACATCCAAGTCTGTTTTTAAGGCATCCATAAATTCTTTGTTATCTGACATGTCTTTCTGCCACTCAAGAATTTGCTTAAGCCAGTTCAATTTCTGTTCTGCTGTTTTTTCCTGAGATTGCTCAGCTGTAAGAAGATTACCTTCTTTATAACGCCAGTGAGCAGCAATACCGTACTCTGCAGTTCTATGCATCTCTTCAGTTCTAATCTGAATCTCAAAAGGATAGCCTTCTGGTCCCATTAGCGTTGTATGAAGTGATTGGTACATATTAGGCTTAGGCATAGCAATATAGTCCTTAAAACGTCCAGGAATAGGCTTGTAAAGCTCGTGTATAATACCAAGTACACCATAACAATCTTTAACACTCTGTACAATCGCTCGTACAGCATATAAGTCATAGATTTGATCCAAATCCTTGCCCTGATTAATCATCTTCTTATAAATACTGAAAAAGTGTTTGGGTCGACCTTCTACGACTGCCTCTATGTCGACTTTCTTAAGTTCTATCTTAAGGGTCTCAACTATACTTTCCACCTTATTTATTCGGTCATCACGTCGTTCAGAAATATTATCAACCAATTGATAATAAGCCTCCTCATGTAAATAACGGAGGGCTAAATCTTCTAATTCAACTTTGATTTTGGAAATACCAAGCCGATTGGCAAGAGGTGCATAGATATCAAGTGTTTCTCGTGCTTTTTCCTTCTGTTTATGAGGCGGCATGTACTTAAGCGTTCTCATGTTGTGAAGTCTATCTGCAAGTTTAATAAGGACAACTCTTATGTCCTTGGCCATAGCTAAGAACATCTTACGATAATTCTCTGCTTGGATCTGTTCTTTATCAGTGGTATAGGAGATGGCTGTCAATTTGGTTACGCCATCAACTAACAAAGCTACTTCTTCATTAAATTCTCTAATAATATCTTCATTGGTATAAGTTGTATCCTCCACTACATCATGTAAAATCCCAGCAATAATAGACTCTTTGTCCAGCTCTAATTCAGCAAGAATTTTTGCTACTGCAAGAGGATGTATGATATATGGCTCTCCAGACTTTCTAAGCTGGTCACTATGAGCACCGTTAGCCATCTTATAAGCTTTCTCAACTAGTGAGAAATCATCTGATGGATGATATTTTTGCATTTGTTGTACTAAGTCATGATAAATCTGATCAGGCATAAAACCACCATTTCTCTAATGTATTGTTATCTAGGTCGTATAATATTAAAATGATTTCCATCCTATATGATTATGTCTATTATAATGATTCTCTATATAAAAAGCAAGATGAAGTATCACCTTTATCACCCTATTTATTTTGGGTAAAACAAAAGCCGCCTTTAAATAAGACGGCCATATAATCACCTAGTAATTGATAATAGATACAACGTCGTAGCCTTCTAACTTTTCTCTTCCATTTAGAAAATCAAGTTCGATTAGGTAGACCATTTTAACTACTTCTCCACCAAGTTCTTCTATTAATTCGATCATCGCTCTTGAAGTACCACCAGTCGCTAGTAAATCATCAACAATTGCCACTTTGTCTCCTGGCTTAATTGCATCAATATGCATTTCAATAACTGCACTTCCATATTCTAAATCATACTCTTTAGAACGTGTTTTATATGGTAGTTTTCCTGCTTTACGTACTGGCAAGAATCCTTTTTTCATATTATAAGCTAGTGGTACACCAAAGATGAATCCCCTTGATTCAGGACCTACGATGTAATCAAATTCAACACCTTCCAGGGCTTCCTCAAATTGATCTACCGACGATACTAATGCTTCAGGGTTTTGTAATATAGTTGTGATGTCTTTAAAAACGATGCCCTCTTTCGGAAAATCATGAACATCCCTAATAATTTTTTTTAGATCCATAACCGCTCTCCTTCTTCCTAATACAGATTGTGTAAAGCACTACTTAACAAGGCTTATCACAGAAACTTATTATACAACTTTGAGTCTTCTAAAGCAACTTTTTTACCCTCAAATACATCAAAATTGGCATTTTTTTCACCAAGTTCATAGGATATTAAAGCTAACTCACTTAAAACTTCAAACATAATCAATATCTTAGTTAAATTCTCGGGATTATTGTGACCAACACGCTTTATAAGACTGCCATATGATATTGACCAAACTTTAGACCGATCCAACTCTCTTAATACTTTGTACAAGTTACCATAGTCTTCTCTTGTAAGTCTATAAGTAGCCTTGTAACTGTTATCTAAGTAGTCAGTAAGCTTATGTTCTCTTAGCTGATTATCCATTGTATTTCTTACGTCTTCTTGATACCTTAGGTCTTTTAACATCAGTTGTGGGCTTCGTCTATTCTGCCACTCATTAATATCAAGTGTACAGACACATTCAGCTTGTTGACCTTCTTTTAACCAGTCGCTTATATCCCCCATAGAAAATCCTATGCCTTGTTTCTTATGTTGCAGACCAAGTTCAACCCTAAGATGAGATTGATCTTTACCAATCCTCTTAATCGAAGCCACCTCATCATTCATATAAAAACTTGGCTCTCTGTTACCAATACCAAAAGGTTCCATATCTTGTATTGCTTCTATAAGCCTAATAGTCACATCAGACAAATCAATCTTCAAATCCACCTTCACCTTAGGAATTAAGGTATCTTCTGACATATATTGTTTACCATAATCATTGAGCGCTTGATCAAGGGCTTCTACCCTATCAAATGGCAAGGACATACCAGCAGCCATCTCGTGACCACCCACTTTATCAAATAATTCTTTACAACTCATAAGGGCATCAAAAATACTAAAACCTTCTACACTTCTGGCCGAACCAGAAGCTACGCCATCCTCAACTGCCAAAATAATGACAGGTCTATAATACCGTTCTACCAACCTTGATGCCACTATTCCAATAACACCATGATGCCAATCTTTAGAAGCAACAACAATTATATGTTTTTCTGAAGCTTCCATAGTAGAATCTATAATGCCGATAGCCTCATCAAAAATCTTTCTCTCAAGGGCTTGTCTATCTTGATTCACCTGATTCAGCTCTTCTGCTATAGTCATACAAGTATCAAAATCAGGATTTGTAAATAGTTCTACAGCCTCTTTGGCATGTTTGATACGTCCAGCAGCATTTAATCGAGGACCAATACCAAAACCAATCCTACCTGCCGTCATCTTCTTGCCTTCAATATCTGAAACTTTCATCAGAGCCTTTAGGCCTTGGTTCCATGTTGTAGGCATGGTATCAAAGGCCAACTTAGTGATGACTCGGTTTTCATCATATAGAGGTACAATATCTGCAACTGTACCAACGGCAACAATATCCAAATACTTCCAGATCACATTCTCAATTCCAATAGTTCTGGCGATTGCTTGAATAAGTTTAAAAGTCACACCTACCCCTGCAAGTTGCTTAAATGGATAAGGATCTTCGGGTTTCTTAGGGTTAATAACCGCCAAAGATTGTGGTAACTGATCTTGACATTCATGGTGATCTGTAATAATCACATCCAAACCCAGTTCATTGGCATGATTAACTTGGTCAACAGCAGTAATCCCTGTATCAACAGATATCATCAACTTAGCTTCTTGCTCAACAAGATGACTAATAGCCTCACTATTAATCCCATAACCTTCTTCATGTCGGTCTGGAATATAATAGTGACAATCACAACCACATTCATTTAGGAACATATATAAAATAGAGGTGCTTGTTACACCATCCACATCGTAATCACCATAAATATAAATCTTTTCACTTTTATCTCTTGCTGCAAGTACACGGTCTACCGCTTCTTTCATATCTGATAGTAGGAAGGGATCGTGGAAACTGTTTTTACTAACATTATAATAATTTTCAATATCATCTTGTGATGTAACACCTCTGATTGTGAGTAAATCAGCGATGATTTTAGGCATAGCCTTATAAGACATGACTTGCTTTGATATATCTGAGTCTACTTCTTGAAATTTCCAAATTTTGTCCATTGTGTCACCTCTCTTAAGGGTATATTATACACCATTAGATAAAATCCAACTAGCAAAAAAATATAAAAAATAAATGCGGTTGACCTTAATCAAAAGCAATCAAGTACAATGAAAAGCAATAGTAATTTAACAAAAAGAACCCCGTACACTCTAGCTTTGCAATGTATATTATAGTCATAGATATTTTGCCAATAACTTTTTTTGATTGCACTTGATTGCTATTCATTGCTTTTAATTAAGGCTAACTGCATTAAAAAAGACAGGTGGTCTAAACCACCTGTCTAACTGTTAGAACTTTTAACCTTTTTGAGCCAACTTCTTATCACGATTCACCCTAAAGAGGAACCATAATGGACTTGCAATGAAGATGGATGAATACGTACCACTTAAGATACCAACCATCAATGGTAATGCAAATTCTCTAATTGACGCTACACCTAGTACATACAGGATAAGTACCATGATGAAAGTTGTTAAAGAAGTATTAATCGATCTAGAGATTGTTTGCGAAATACTCATATCAATTAATTGTTTGTAAGAAAACTTCTTATCAAGGCTCATATTCTCTCTTATTCTATCAAATACAACAATGGTATCATTGATCGAGTAACCGACAATGGTTAACATGGCGGCGATAAAAGAGTTGTTAATTGGTACATTTCCAAGTGAGTATATAGCAAATACGATTAAGATGTCATGGACTAAGGCTATAACCGCTGCCAATCCAAACCAGAAATCGTGGAACCTAAAGGTTACATAGATTAGGATACATAGGGCTGCAACAAGGACTGCAACAATGGCATCTCTTCTCATCTCAACACTAATGGTTGGGCTAATACTTTCACTTTCAATATCTTCAGATGTGATGTTGTACTTACTAATAAGTGCCGTTTGAAGGGCTGCTCTCTTAGCTGTATCCAGATCACTTGTTTTGATAATAAATTGATCTTTTCCAGTAACGTTTTGGAACTGTGGTGTATCATCTCCAGTTGCTTCAACAACCAGATCTTTTACTGCGTCTTGAAGCGCTTCAGGTGAATTATAACCATTACCTTCTCCAACACTTACAAGGGTTGATGTACCACCAATAAATTCAATGTCATAGTTTAGAATCGAATCATTTGTTACCTTGTGCACTGGCATCATCACAATACCAATTAGAATGATGATTGCAGAGATTGCAAACCATACTTTTTTACGTTCAATAACATTAATAGGTGTATGACCTTTATCAACACCATATAACTTCTTATTCTTAATACCAAGTCCAACCACTGTGTATAAGAGAACTCTTGTCACTACAAGGGCTGTAAACATTGAAATAACAATACCAAGCATTAATGTAATGGCAAAACCTTTTATAGTACCTGTACCCATAAAGTAAAGAACGATTGCTGCAATTAAGGTTGTTGCATTACCATCAATAATCGCTGATGTTGCTTTCTTAAAGCCTGACTTAACAGATGCTTTTAGGGTTTTACCAGTACCAATTTCCTCTTTAATTCTTGAGAAAATTATGACATTGGCATCAACCGCCATACCTATGGATAATATAATACCTGCAATACCAGGTAGTGTTAGTGTGATATCAAATACACTAAGAGCAATGATTGATAAAGATGCGTAGAAGGCTAATGCAATTGCTGAGATTAATCCAGGCAATCTATACATAACAATCATAAACGCAAAGACAATAAGAATCCCAATAAGACCAGCTTTCACACTTGTCTCAATGGCATCTTGCCCCATCTTAGCTCCAACAACATTCGATCTAAGCTCAGAAAGTTCAAGTGGCAATGCACCAATCCTAATGTTAGATGCTAACCTTGTAGCCTCTTGATACGAACCAATACCATTGATTACAGCTCGTCCATCTCTGATGACAGCCGTAACTCTAGGAGCTATTAGCTCATAATCATTATAGAAAATAGTAATGATTTTACCATAATTCACATCTGTCGCTTCTGCAAATTTTTCTACACCATCTTTGTTAAACTCAAGTACTATAACATAATCTGTGTATCCTTGTGAATCATCTGTTCCTGGTTGAGCATCTTTTACTTCTGCACCAGTAATCCAAGTCACACCTTCTTCATCGGTAAATGCCAATCTTCCAGGCTCACCCATCTCAAGCAAAACTTGTTCTGCATTTTGAACACCAGGAATATCAACGTTAATTCTATCGGTTCCTTCAAGGTAAACTTCACCTTCTGTATAACCATACTCATCTAAACGAAGTTGTAATTTATAAAGTGTATCATCAATCTCCGCTTTGGTTGGGTCAGCTTTGTCTGGTGTATAAGTAATGCTGACACCACCTTCTAAATCTAGTCCCAAATTAATATCTTTGGCACTACCTGCCTGATTTTCTCCAATACCGCTAATAGCAACAAAAATAGCACTAGCAATAATGAGCACTGATAAAATCAGGGCAACTATGTGTTTCCCCTTCATTGTGTTTCCTCCTTAAGTATAGTTTCTAATCTTCTAACATTTCTTTAGCTTTCAAAAAGATGGCACATTCAACCCTTTTGCGCTCAAGTTCACAACCTAGTTCATAGGTTGCCAGTATATCATTATGGAAGTTGTATGAATTAGCACTACAACCACCACTACAGTAAAATTTCGCCCAACAATCTTTACAATCATCTTTGGCGTAAACATTACAACATCTGAACACATCTTGTTGGTCTTTATTAACAACACCTGTGTCTACTGTTCCAAGTAAAAATTCTTCCATACCAACATATTGGTGACATGGATACAAATCTCCTTCTGGCGTTACAGCTAGGTACTCTACACCAGAACCACAACCTGCCAATCGTTTTGAAACACATGGACCTTGTGTCAAATCAATCATAAAGTGGAAGAAGTTAAAATCTTTGCCTGCTGCTCTATATTCAAGTTTCTTCATTGCTAAATAGTCATATTGTTCTTTAAGCATAGCAACATCTTCTTCTTTAAGGGCGTAAGACATTTCATCAGGTGCTACGACGGGTTCAACCGAAATCTGCTTAAATCCTTCATCCGCTAGGTGTAGAACATCCTCAGCAAAATCTAGGTTATCATGGGTAAATGTACCTCGGACATAATAACCATCTTGATTTCTTGACTCAGCAAGTTTCTTAAACTTAGGCATAATAAGGTCATAGCTACCTTTACCATTCGAAGCTGGGCGCATATAATCATTTACTTCTCTACGTCCATCAACCGACAAAACAACATTATGCATGTGTTCGTTTAAGAACTCAATTACATCATCATTTAATAAGACGCCATTAGTAGTTAAAGTGAATCTAAAGTTCTTGTTATGCTCTTTTTCAATGGATCGACCATAAAGTACTAGGTCTTTTACCACATCAAAGTTCATTAATGGCTCTCCACCAAAGAAGTCTATCTCTAAGTTCCTTCTATTGCCAGATTCTTTTACCAAGAAATCAATGGCTTTCTTACCTACTTCATAAGACATCAATGAGCGCTCACCATGGTACTCACCTTCAGATGCAAAACAATAGCGGCATGCTAAGTTACAATCATGGGCAACATGTAAACATAAGGCTTTAACAACTGTACTTCTAGATTTAAAATCTGCAGCAACAGAGGCATATGTATCTTCTGTAAAAAGTAGACCGTCTTTAATCAAAGTATCCACTTCTTCACATGCCTGTTCTATGTCTTCCATTCCAAATTGGTCTTCTAGTTGTTTCTTTATATCACTTATCGCTTGTTGATCAACCATTAATTCAATAATTGCATAACTAACGTCATCAACAACATGGACTGAACCACTGTGTATGTCTAAGACGATGTTTAAATCATCCATTCTGTACTGATGTATCATTATTGTTCCTTTCTACTTGCCTTCTCCACCTTGTAGAGATAGACAAAAATAAACTGAAAGAGGCTTACGCCTTTTCAGTTTAGTGTTCATTGTCATTTTGACTTATTTTAGTTGATCATTCTCACAAGATTGATTTCCTACAGTACAAGATGTTTTACATGCTGATTGACATGAAGTTTGACATTCTCCACATCCACCGTGCTTAAGTGTTTCTTTTAAAACTGTACTATTTAAAGTTTTGATATGCTTCATTTTATAGGCCTCCATAAATATATTTATAACATTGCTATTATAGCATACTCTTAAGATAAATAAAAGCGCTACATGACCTTTATATCAAGGAATCAATCAGCTATTTCCTTATCTTCCAAAGCATCAAATATATCCTCAAATACCTGATGGTTTTTAGTGAATATAGAAAGGACATTTGGATCAAAATGAGCTGGTTCAACTCGACCATCTCCATTGATGATAATGTCACAAGCTTCCTTATGAGTAAAGCCTTTTTTATAGGACCTTACACTCCTTAGTGCGTCATATACATCTGCCAAAGCCACTATTCGTGCTTCTTTGGGAATGTTCTCACCCTTCAGCCCATCTGGATATCCAGTACCATCATAACGTTCATGATGATGTCTTGCAATTTTTGATGCTATAACCAGATGATCGGATTCTCCTATGACATTTTCCCCAAACACAGTATGATTCTTAATGATATCATATTCTTCGTCTGTCAGAAGTGATGGTTTATTGAGAATTGCATCAGGTATAAGAATCTTGCCTACATCATGCATCTGGGCTGCAATTGCTATTTTATGGATAAAATCATCTGACATATCCAACTTACTAGCGATAAACTCAGAATAGAGATTCACACGTTTTATATGGTGGCCAGTCACATCATCTTTTCCTTCAGCAGCCCTTGCAAGCGCATTCATTGTATAGGTAAAAGATTCTTCAAGTTCTAAAAGTTGTTGTTTAACATTAACGAGCAAGTCCACTTTTATGGTTAAGGCCTTCAAAATATTCAGATCATTTTGCCCAATCTTCTTATTATAATTGAGGGCTATCATCATTACATCTTGTAAGGCATAACAGGCCACATTATTAACCTTATCTGTTGCTTCTAATATAGCTTCAGGGATAAGCTCACCAACACCTGAAATGTCTGAAAGCTCTCTTGAATAACGATTCTTAAAGAAGCCAGTTTCCATAAATGGTACAAAGTCAAAATTTTCATCACAGAATTCAATTTGATCTAGCAAACCACCATCAATTAAATCATATGCATTAGCTAAGTATTGCTGATTCTTAAAATCTTTGATTACCCATATTTGTTCAGGTCTATTGTTCAAAAAGAAATTGTCTCTATAAATCAGATTAAAGTACTCAATGAGGGCTTCGTCCTTTTGGCTAGGATTTGCATCAAAGAATTTTGACATTGTTTCCCTAATGCTTTCATTCATTATCTCATAAGTATCTTGGCAAACATGGAGCTTATGAAAACGATTAGAGAATTGATTGGCCTGTTGTACCAAGACAGGCAATACTATATCAATTGACTTAACATCTATATAACTAGCATGTTTAATGTAATGTTTCACGTCCTCAATATCTTTATCAAAGGTAATACAGATTGTTGGAATATATTCAAGACTAATGGTTGAATCCACTAACAAAAAACCATCCCCGTCCATATCGTCTTCAACAATAATGATACATCTTGGCATCGTTTTATAGATCGCTGACATAAGTCCTGATTTATTCATACGATTCACTTGATAATCTTCAGCTAATAGTTTTGTGATAATCTTAACTTTTGCCAAAGTTGTACCAATAACATAAATGAGTGGTTTCATAATTGACTCCTCTAGTTGGGAAGTTTGGCTGCTAGCGAGGTGTTAGATGTATTATAACTAACTTCTCCTCCGCTATCTATAATATCATCTGCATATAAAAGGATTGGTCGTAGAACCTCTTTGCTCACATCATCTAAATCTGTAAAATCAAAAATCACATGTAAAGGTTTGATAAATAGAATCCCACTAATTGCCATCTTCAGAAGTTTATGGTCATTGGCATCAAGGTGTTCGTTAAATCTTACAATAAATTTACCATTGGTATTATTAATTTCAAAACCTTGTTCCGTTGATAATTCCTCCATGCTGTCTTCCAGTTCAATGTCGTAATCTGTTTCGATGACTTCATTCACTACTGAAAGGACTTTTTTGGCGTCTATTGGTTTAATTATATAATGTTTAGCACCTGAATTTATTGCATTAAATACCATCTTTTTCTGATTGACAGCGCTAATCATTATAATCTTAGCCTCAGGGTGTTTTGCAATGATTTGTTGTACAGCTTCAACCCCACTCATGATTGGCATTGATATATCCATGGTAACCAAATCCGGTTCTAATTCATTGTATTGGGTAATGGCCTGACGGCCATTGCTTGCCTCGCCGACAATTGTGTGTCCTGCGCCCTTAAGGATTGTTGACAAGTTCTTTCTCATGACAATTGAATCATCTACTACTAATATTGATGCCATAAATGCCTCCTTCTAACCTTCGTTTTCTATATCAAATGTTAAGTTATATTGTTCTGCATCGCTTTCTGTAATAAGTAAGCTGATGGTGACAAGGTTATCACCGTATTGATGTTGACTGGTCATAATCTGGCGGTCCATGTATTTAATGTAAGCTTTATCATTTGACAACATGGCCGGAACACCAATGGTTAGATAAATACCATCTTCTTCAAGGACACCCAACACATTGCCAAGAATCGTATTTGTCACCTCACCTATGACGTCTTCCATATAGGCCAAAACTTCACTTTCATCAACTTCTTCAATTATGAATGCATTCACTAATTCTACTGCAGTTGCTTTATTCACACTGAAAACTAATAAACCATCAATTGAACCTTTAATATTAATAATTGCACTAACTGAATGTAACGTAATCAGATTAAGGGACTCTATCAAACCTTCTCCTATAGTTAACCCCAATGATGTAAAATATTGACTAGCTGATGCTTCAACCCGGTCCATAAAGGATAATGGTTCAACTACAATTATATCAGCTCCTTGAATAATAGGTAAAGTTATGATAAATTCAGACCCTTTACCCGCTTCAGATTTCAGTTCTATCTGACCACCCAATCGTTCTACTTGGTCACGTACTGCAGCTAATCCAACACCTCTACCAGATATGGCGTTGGCACTTTCCTTAGTTGTGACACCCTGCAAGAATATTAGGTCCATTACGTCTTTAGGGGTGAGATCTAATGCTTCTTCTGATGATATGACGCCTTTTAAGACTGACGTTTCAAGCACCTTACTAATATCAATTCCAGCCCCATCATCTTTAATCACTATCTGAAAGTCATTCATATCAAGTCTTTGAATGATACAAGTAATCTGAGCCATCTCTTGTTTATCCTTGACAATCCGATCATCTGCCTCTTCAATCCCATGATCTACAGCATTTCTAAACACATGTACCAAAGACTTAAATAAGGGTTGATAAAGTTCAAAGTCAACAAACACTTCTTCACCCGTAATTTCAAAAGGTTTAACACTTTTACTCATACGTTCACTTAACTTTGTAACATAATCCGGATAACTGCGCAAACCTTCTTTAACTGACTTGTAACGAATGCTTTTAATAATCGGCATCACCTTATTAAATTCTGTAGCAGGTAATATATCTTTTATACGTTGCTCTATTTCGATAATTTTCTCTTCTTTAACTGTATAAATATCTTCTTGCTCTAAGAAACCTTCTCCAACGTACTGCTCTATGATATCGAGGTCACTCTTAAGTGCCAACATAATGTTTTCTTCATTCATCTTAAGCATTTTTTTTGCGCTATCTTCACCATACAGCTCATTCTCAATTTCATTCAACATCCAAGTTATGTTGTTCATATAGTACTGAGAAAAAGAACCTTTGTTAGTATGTATTGTTCTAAGTACCTCTTCAAAATCTTCTTCTTGATATGTATCAAAAGGTATTGCCAAGAAGTCTTTGAAACTATTCACAAGATCAACAAACCCATCTCTATTGGTTAGGACTTTCACAATCATTTGAAGAACATCACGTTCTTGAGCCATTTGATCTTCCAATGCTCTTTTCTCAGAAATATCCGTTAAGATGACCATCATTTGTTCTTTAAACAGTTCATTTCTTACCACTTTATACTCAACTTCTTGAATGCTACCATTTATCATCACTTCATCAGGCAACAAAGGCATAAATAAGTCACGTTGGTGGTCATTTCCCTCTAAGATTTTTTTGATCAGTGATTCAATAAATTCTCGTTGATCTGCATCATCAAATAGAATCTCCGTAATCTTCTGACCCTGTAATTCATGGTTGTGCTCATCATCACATAAAATCTTCTGACAAGCCATACTGTATTCATCGTTAATAATCAAATCATCATCAAATGTAAGAAAACCTTGGCCAACATTATCTAAGAAGTTTTGTAGCTTTAATGTACGGCTTAGATAAGCGTCGTTCATGGATTGTAAAGTGTTGCCTGTATCTACTAATTGATGATTCTGAGCTTCTAGTTCATCTCTTTGGGATTCCAACTCATCTCTCTGGGCCTCTAGTTCTTCATTCTGAGCCGTCATAAGCTCATAGTACTCAGCCATCTTAGTCATAATTATTTGAGTAGAGTCCGTTAAACTTTTCACTTCAGATATTGGCCGCTTGACCTGTATTTCTCTGTTAAAGGCATCTTCTAGATCATCGTTAGATATACTTTCCATTTGATCAACGAGCACTTCAAGGGGTCTAGATACAACCCTTGAGGCTATAAAGGTAATAATCTTGCTAATAATGCCGTTAAGTAATAAGACGACTATAGCCATAAAGAAACTAATAGCGCCAATAACTAGTAACATATCAGGGCTTAGGCGAACACCAATCGTCCCTAACAACTGACCATCTTCATCTACAAAATCAGCGGTTTGCTCTGAAAAAGTTGAAATCGCCTTCATATTCTTATGGTTAACATCATCCAACATGGTCCTTTTTTCTCTATCCATAAAGGAATCATATCCAAAACCATCTACTAATGTGATGCTATATTCAAAGAAATTCGAAGATGCTCCAAGACCTAGTTCAGAATTTAGAGACCTCATCTCCTCTTTACCTATAAGTAATTGATCGGCTACTTCCTCTTCATCCATATCCACATTTTTACTAATTGTTTTAAGGGAATCAATAAAAGTCTTTTTATCATCTGATAGTTGGTACTCATACTCAATAATATTGGCTAATTTATCAGCCAATATAGCATTATAGCTATTTGATAATATAGCAACCAGAGCACCAACAAGCATGATAATAATCGTTAGTGTAATCAAAACACTCACTGAGTTAGATACATTCATCCACCTAGAAAGTCTTTTACTAAGTCTATTTTTCCTATATTTTTTTTGCTTCATTCGATCCTGCATACGATCGTGATATTTTTTAGCCTTTTCCATTGCGCCACCTTATAGTTTTTTATTCATTATACGTTCTAATTATGAAGAAATTATAAATATTTGAAAAAGATATGATTAATTTATAGATTTCATCCCATTAAAAATGAGCAGAATGTCTCTTAACACCCTACTCTCATAGATATTATACCATATTTTACACTTTTCTTGTACTAAATCCCAAATTACCTCCTTATCTGAACAGATGATCATAGTCCTATTTTCTAACATATGCTATAATAACACTACTTAATGATAATGATTCACAACAAAGGAAGATACTATGACTAAAATAATAGATTTACACAGCCACACAACAGCATCAGATGGTACCTACTCACCTACTGAGTTAGTTGATTATGCAGTAAAGAAAAAATTAAGTGCCCTTGCTATAACTGACCATGACACAATTGATGGTATAGATGAAGCATTAGAACGTGCCAAACTCTACCCCGACCTTGAAATCATTCCTGGTATTGAATTCTCAACCAATTCTAACATTTGTAAATCAGATATCCATATACTGGGTTACTATGTAAATACTGAAGATCAAGTTTTCACTAGTAAACTTAAGAACCTTATCGACTCCAGAACCTTGAGAAACGAAAAGATGATTACCAAAATGCAGGCAAGTGGTATGGCCATCACCCTAGAAGATGTATTAGCCACATCAGATGATGGCGTTATTACAAGAGCTCATTTCGCTAAAGCTATGGAAAATCTTGGCATCGTCAAAAAAATGAGTAAAGCATTTGAGAAATATATCGGCAACGGCGGCCCCTTCTATATAGAACGTGAGAAAGTCACCCAGAAGATGGCCATAGATATGTTGTTAGACAATGGTGCCGTGCCCGTCCTAGCCCATCCCGTGCTATATCGAATGAATCTTAAAGACTTAGATAAGTTATTAGGTGAGTTGGTCACATACGGTCTTAAAGGTATTGAAGGAATATACACTACCTATAAGACCCACGAAACACAGTACATTGAACGAATGGCAAAAGACCATGGTTTGGTGGTAACAGGTGGTTCAGACTTCCACGGCCACCATAAGCCGGGCATTGATCTTGGCACTGGGTATGGTGAGTTGGCTGTGCCCTATGAAATTCGTGATCAGTTGAATGCCCTAAGAGGTAAGAGATAAAAGATCAACTCAAAAAAGCAAAGGATTAGACACGAAAGCACAAAAAAGGGAGTATCCAACCGGATACTCCCTTAAATATGTTCTACTCTTCAGATGATTCTTTAACGATTGAAAGATCTGGCTCTGCTTTAGCAGCAATACCACTTCTTACAACTGGCACACGTACGCTTTTGTTAGTACCAAGCTCTACGATGACAATGTTATTCACTGTATCAACAACTTTTCCATACATACCACTGTTAAGTAGTACTGGATCTCCAACTTCGATACCTTTTTGTAATGTTTCCGTTTCTTTTTGTCTCTTTCTTTGTGGTCTAATAAGTACAAACCACATAAAAGCAAATAATGCACCCCAAACTACTAAAGTATAAACGATGGATCCTTGACCTGCAGCTGGATCAGCAGCCAATAACGGTATTAAATTTAACATTAAAATTCCTCCTAATAACCTGTGTGTTCATCACACCTTATTCTTATCTCATTGGTCTTAGCCAATTTTCCTTAAGGTTACACATATTCTTAGTGTAAGTCAAGGTTTATGGCCACTTTTATAGAATTTTTACACTTATAAAGCCCTAATTCCTAAACATTCCCTGCTTTCATTCGTGCAATCTTATTCTCTTTATATTCTTTGTAATTACCTGCATCAATAGCATCCCTAATCTCTTCCATCAAAGTATTGTAGAAATATAGGTTGTGCATAACACATAGTCTTTTTCCTAACATCTCTTTTGCTTTAAGTAAATGTCGTATATATGCTCTACTATAAGTTGTACAAGCTTCACAGCCACAACCTTCTTCTATTGGTGCATCATCTAACTCAAACTTAGCGTTAAACATGTTCAGCTTGCCATCTTTGGTATAGACATGACCATGTCTTGCATTTCTTGTTGGATAAACACAGTCAAAGAAGTCAACACCACGATCCACCGCTTCAAGTATGTTTTCTGGTGTTCCCACTCCCATCAAGTAAGTTGGTTTATTCTCTGGAAGATATGGCACAACTTCATCTAATATTCTATACATTTCATCATGACTCTCTCCAACCGCTAGGCCACCTACAGCATAACCATCAAGATCCATTTCACTGATAACCTTCGCATGTTCAATACGAATATCTTCGTATGTACCACCTTGGTTAATACCAAATAACATTTGTTTATTGTTGAGGGTTGTATTAAGTCCATTTAGACGTTTCATTTCAACTTGGCAACGTTCTAGCCATCTTGTTGTACGATCAACAGAATCCTGCATATATTGTCTTGTGGCAGGATGCGGCGGACATTCATCAAATGCCATTGCTATGGTCGAACCAAGATTAGATTGAATTTGCATACTTTCCTCAGGTCCCATAAAAATCTTATGGCCATCTATGTGAGATGAGAAATAAACACCTTCTTCTTTAATCTTACGAAGTCCCGCTAGAGAAAAGACCTGGAATCCACCTGAATCTGTTAGAATAGGACGATCCCATACCATAAACTTATGTAGACCACCTAATTGCTTTATTTTTACATCACCAGTACGTACATGTAAATGATAAGTATTCGATAGTTGAACCTGACATTTAACATCTTTTAGGTCGTTAGTTGATACACCACCTTTGATGGCTGCAACTGTTCCAACATTCATAAATACAGGCGTCTCGATTTTTCCATGTGGTGTCTCAAAGGTTGCCCTTTTAGCTTTACCATCTTTTTTGTGTAACGTATACATGCTTTCACCTTACTTCTTTCTACATTATTTCAAGGCTTTCGCGAATTGTCGCCAATGTAAAAGGCTTATTAACAATTGCTTCTGCACCTTCATTATATAAATCTTCAATATTTTCTTCATTTAGGAAGCCAGATATAATCACAATCTTGGCATCCTTTTTTATTGCTTTCATAAGTACCAAGGTTTCTTTACCTGTCATCTTTGGCATAATCATATCTAAGAATACTCCATCTATTTGGTCCTTATATTTATCAAATAATTCTAGAGCCTCATAACCATCTTTAGCCTGCAAGACTCTACAACCCAACATTCTAAGCATTTCAGCTAACATGTTATTAATGACTTCCTCATCATCAACCACTAAGATAAGTTGGTCATCATGTTTCTTATAGTGCTCTTTCACTTCAATATCTTTCTTAGTTTGCACTTCTTTATGGATTGGCAATAAAATTTCTATTGTAGTGCCCATTCCCATAACACTACTGATCTTAATCTCTCCGTGATGAGAGACTACAGCCCCATAAGTTGCTGATAAACCAAGTCCTGTACCTTTTCCAACTTCTTTTGTCGTAAAGAAAGGTTCAAAAATCCTTTGCTGAATCTCTTTACTCATACCATGCCCTTGATCTTTAAAAATCAATGAGGCGTATTCACCAGCAAAAAGCTCAAACTCACTGTTCTTACAATAGGTTGTATCTAAATATAGTAACTTGGTCTGTATGGTTAGTTTCCCACCATGTTTCATTGCGTCTTTTGCATTTAGGCCAAGGTTAAGCATTGCATTCTCTATGAGCGCTTCATCACCACTTACAGTTAGATTTCCATCGTATAGTTGGTCAATAATTTCAATTTTTTTCTCAAAAGTACGTTCCATCAGACTAATAGCAATGGACACTGCTTCATTTAGGTCAAAAGGCTTTCTAGCTATATCTTCTTTACGGGCATAAGTCAAAAGTTGTTTGGTCAGTTTTGAAGCCTTGATTGAAGCATCCACAATTCTTTGGTTATATTTTGACAATTTACTGTCTTCATCTTCAATGAGCTGTGTGCTAAGCTGAGCGTATCCTAGAATGCCCCCCAACATATTGTTAAAGTCATGAGCGATACCTCCAGCAATTGTTCCTATTGCCTCCATTTTACGGCTATGATTAATATTACTTTCCGCTTCTTTAAAATCAGTCACATCATGGACAATAATCACATACTCATTATCAACAATATCATTGCCCTTTAACTTTGTTAACTTACAAGCAACAAAATGCTTCTCTTCACGATTAATAAGAATAGCATCTAAATTATTGCCATTTTTAATGATTGTCTCAAGTAAATTGTTGATCTTACTTTCTGAATAATGATCATACAGTGGTAATATTTGATTAATGTGCTTCCCAAGTAAAACTTTCGTTGGGAGACCAAAACATTGTTCCATGTAACTATTAGCATCTGTTACTATACCAGCTTTATTAAGTAGAAGAACCCCATTTGACATAGATTCAACGATGGATTTCATCCTAAGTTCATTAAGCGTAGTTTTTTTGATCTGATTAGCCAAACCAGTCATCGTATAATAAATGAGTACAACTATGGTTATGGAAGCCATTTGCAAGCTGGCCAAATGAACAAACCAACTGTGCTTATAATCATTAATTGCATAAAGGTCAAATGCTGATCTTAACATTAGAATTGTCAAAACAAAATGAATCAAAAGATTAATAACAACAAAAGACTTAATGTCATCAATTTCTAATAAAAATCCAGCGACTACAAATGTCAACATAATAAATATATCACTTGCGCCTGTTGACCCTGTAAAAATGAGTAAAAATATACCGATAAAATACAACCATATAACTAAGCCTATATAACGAATATACTTAGGCAAATGCTTAACTAATGTGAACACTGCGATAATAACATAAATAACAACGTCAACAATTGCCAGAAGGTAGTTTCCTCCTTCAATAAAGGCAATGGAACCAAAAATCGACATAGCCAGACCACCAACCACAACAAATACTGCTACTATGGCATAAAGTAACTGCCGCCAGTAACCTAGGCTGGTGTTTTCTCTTTCGCATTCTTCATCTAGGAATAGAAAGTCAAATAGTCGGTCCATAATCTACCTTTCAGATATTATAAGGTTTTAAGTCGCCTAGCTACATAAATACCACTCGCTGCTGCTTGTGATAAGGAATGTGTAACACCTGAACAATCACCTAATATGTATAAGCCATCTACAGATGTTTCAAGGTTCTCATCTACTTCAACTTTAGAATTATAAAATTTAACTTCAACACCATATAGCAATGTATCTTCATTAGCTGTTCCAGGTGCTATTTTATCGAGGGCATAAATCATTTCCACAATATCATCCAACTGACGTTTTGGTAACACTAGACTTAAATCACCAGCCGTTGCTTTAAGTGTTGGTTTAGTAAAACATTTTCTCATACGTCGCTTAGAACTTCTTCGGCCTTTAACCAAGTCACCAAAACGCTGCATTATAACGCCACCACCAAGCATGTTACTAAGGCGTGCTATATGTTCACCGTACTCATTACTATTTTTGAATGGTTCAGTAAACTTATTCGTTACAAGTAAAGCAAAGTTGGTATTATCTGTATGTTTACTTGGATCTGAATAACTATGACCATTTACAGTTACAATGTCTCCATAGTTTTCAGTTACTACTTCACCATTAGGATTCATACAGAAAGTCCTAACCATATCGTTGTAACGATCTGTTCTATATACTATTTTTGATTCATAGACTTGATCAGTAATATCTTTAAAAACTAGTGCAGGTAATTCAACACGCACACCAATATCAACCCTATTGCTTTCAGTCTTAATACCAAACTGCTGACACACCTTATTAATCCAATTAGAACCTGTTCTTCCAGTAGCTAAAACAACTCTTTTAGCTTCAAATGTCTCATCTTTAGTTCTAACTATAAAATGACCATCTATTTTATCTATGGTTTGGACTTCCGTTTCAAATTGAATGTCCATCTTGTCTTTCATAAATTCATACATGTTACCTGCAATGACAAAGTTACGGTCTGTACCAAGATGTCTTACCTTAGCATCCAGTAGATGAAGGTCGTGTTTTAAGGCTTCAGCTTTTAGATCGCTACTTCCTGTCGAATACAGTTTGGCCTCTTCTCCGCCCATTTTTAAGTTTATCTCATCAACATACCACATAAGATCAATGGCTTCTTGCTCACCTACATAATTGTACAAATCACCACCAAAATTATTGGTAATATTATATTTACCGTCCGAGAAACCACCGGCACCATAGTAGCCTTCCATAATGCTACAACTTTTACAACGACAAGGTATGGATGGGTTTTTAGTCTTAGGACACATACGTTTATCAAGGGCGTATCCCTTCTCTAACATTAGGACATCTAACTCTTTACCATCTTTAACGAGCTCATACGCAGCAAATATACCTGCAGCTCCAGCACCAATCAATATTACATCATACATTTTTGCACCTCTTTATTCTTTAATCACACATCTTTAGTATAACATCATTAAGTATAGACTTAAAGCATCACCAATCCTATATTATACATATGATTGAAGCTATTGTCACGCGATTATTTATCAACTTATCTATGGGCAAGAAAAAAGGAGTTGACAATATGCCAACTCCAAAGTCTTCTTATTATAAGTGGTCATCACCTTCCGACCAATCAATAGCACATAGGCCTCCTGATTGTAGAGCTTTTAATACCCTTAAGGTCTCTCCCACAGAACGTCCAACATTCAAGTCATGAACAACACTGTACTTGATATCTCCTTCAGGGTTGATGATAAATAACCCTCTTAGTGCTATACCTTCATCCTCTAACAAAACACCATAGTCTTTTGATACTGATTTTGTCATATCAGATGCAATAGGGAAAGCTACTTTACCTAGATCTCCATTAATCCATGCTTTATGAGAATGTTCACTGTCAACACTTACTGCCAATACTTCTGTATTTAGTGCCATAAACTGATCATAAGCTTTACTATAGGCCGTAATTTCAGTTGGGCAAACAAAGGTAAAGTCTAGTGGATAGAAGAACAAAACTAACCATTGATCTTTATAATCTTCGAGTTTCGCTCTACCAAAATCAGATCCATCACCAAGTGCTGTTGCCATGTTAAACGCTGGCGCGCTTTTTCCTACTATTCGTTTCATATTGCCTCCATTATTGTCTATTAAATGTCATTTAGTTTAAAATCAATATGATTTATTAGTTACTATATGCCCAACAGTATATCAAAAAATAGTTTTATTGTAAATGATTATCGTTATCAAAATATAATTCTATAGAACTTGCTTTATCACGTTAAATTGATTATAATCATAGGAACAAAACTACTAATCCTAAATTTTATATAGAGCACAACATGAAGGAGATATAATATGCCTGGTTCATCATTTGGAACATTATTTAGAATATCTACATGGGGAGAATCCCATGGAAACGGTGTTGGCGTTGTTGTTGACGGTTGCCCTGCTGGCTTAAAATTGGTCGAGAGAGACATACAACTAGAACTTAACAAACGTCGTCCTGGACAGAACAAGTTTGCATCACCTCGTAAAGAAAATGATAAAGTTGAGATATTATCAGGTGTCTTTGAAGGTGTCACTCTTGGTACACCTATCTCAATGATCGTTAGAAATACAGACCAGAGACCTCGTGATTATACCAACATTAAGAATGTTTATCGTCCTGGTCATGCAGACTATACTTTTGATCAGAAGTATGGACATAGAGACTACCGTGGTGGTGGTCGATCCTCTGCCAGAGAAACTATCGGACGTGTGGCTTCAGGCGCTATTGCCAAGAAGATACTTGAGCAATTTGGCATTAAAATCCTTGGTTATACAAGATCTGTCGGCCCTATAGAAGTGAATATGGAAACTTTCAACGCCGAAATGATTAATGAGAATCTATTAAGAATGCCTGATAATGAAGCGGCTGAGAAGGCTTCAAAGTTTGTTGATACGATCATCAAAGAGGGTAACTCTACCGGAGGCCTTATCGAGTGTCAAGTAACTGGTGTTCCAGCTGGACTTGGCGAAACAGTTTTTGACAAGTTAGACGCAAACTTAGCAAAAGGTATCATGTCTATCGGCGCAATCAAGTCAGTTGAAATTGGCGCTGGCGTTGCAGTGGCAAGCCGTAAAGGTTTTGATAACAATGATTTTGCCAGATATGAAGACGGTGAAATTATCAAAGAATCTAATCACGCTGGTGGCATCTATGGTGGTATGAGCGATGGCAGTCCTATCATTGTTAGAGCTGCTGTTAAGCCTACTGCTTCAATTCATATAGTACAGCCAAGTATCAACGCCCTTGGGGAAAACATTGATGTTATGATTGAAGGTCGTCATGATCCAGTTATTGTGCCAAGAGCCGTTACAATCCTTGAGGCCATGACTGCATTAGTTCTTGTTGATGCCCTACTTCTTAATATGACTGCTAAAATGGACTACTTAAAGAAAGTATATGATAACTAAAAGGCTTTTGAAGCAGGTTCCTTGTGGACCTGCTTTTGTTTTGTCAAATTTTATCTGGTATAATTGAACTATTATCCCTTGTAGTTCGTCATATATTGTATAGGTTCATATACCCTACTTATAGGATTGAGGTGATCCGATGGAAGAATTCGTTGTAAGCACCGAAGAAGAATTTGATATCATTTACCAAACATACCGAATGCGCATTATCACAGAATATAGTTTATGTCCAAATATGACGGCAACTTTTAAACAAATAGCTGATAAGTTAGGTGACAATTCTGCCAAAGTATCCTACCACGGGAAAATGCTCATCAAAATCGGCTTGCTTAAATACAACCACTCCAAAAATATTAATGGCATTACGGCTAAGTATTATAAGTTAGTCACTGACCGTTTTAAAATTGATTTTGGGGATAAAGATGACTTGATTACACAAAAAAGAATCCTCAAACATAAAACAATGATTATTATGGATTCCTTAGATCGAATGAAACATATTGTAGGTGATTTGGAGAATGAGCAACGCTTCATCACCCTTGCCTCCAACGACCTTTATTTAACAGAAGAAGAACTTGATCATCTGAAGAATCATATTGAAGAATTAACCAAAAAGAACGTCCCTCGTCCTGGGACTAGAAAAATTACTTATTACACCATATGGATCGATGATAATATTCCTATAGAAGACGAAAGCGATGTCAATTGACATCGCTTTTTACTTATTTCTTTTAACATTATCACTATTCAAATATGCTTGCCAAGACCAACAAAATTGCACCTTTAAATATGGCAAAATCTGCAATGTTAAAGTGAACCTTGTGTTTTGGCTTAAAAGCAACAAAGTCTGTAACATGACCTTGATGTAAACGGTCTGTATAATTGCCAAGAGCACCTGCAAACATAAATGCTAAACCTAGTCCTGTTAACTTCCCCTTATCAGACAGCCAATATGGCATACCCATAATTAATATCGTAAACAAAGATACCAGGGTAAATAAGTGGAGATATGTAGGTTTGTCTTTAAGCCAACCAAGAAAAGCACCTTTGTTATCTACAAGTCGTAGGCTTAACAGGCCGTTTGCCATATAGCGACTTTCTTTTTTACTAAGATGGTCCCGTGCAATGAACTTACTTAATTGATCCACTAGCCATACTAGGGGAATGATTACAAATGCCATCTAAGCTTCCTCCTCAAGAACATATGGTGTTACTTGATATACATAATAATTGAGCCAGTTTGAATACAGTAAATGGGCATGGGAGCGCCATACTGCTATTGGTTCTTTACTTGGGTCATCATCTGGGAAATAGTTCTTCGGCACTTTAATTG
>PPCM01000589.1_pt1 | contig 27494 bp, 7 predicted proteins | sample 1555541 | NCBI WGS metagenome assembly PPCM01 (sample SAMN05284479, study PRJNA326546) | Marine sediment metagenome, whole genome shotgun sequencing project. | isolation source: marine sediment | place: Germany: Wadden Sea | collected 2012-09-05 | reverse complement strand
GCACGTTATGGAGGCCGCTCCGGAGACCATCTCACAGCACCCGGACCGATGCCTCGCAGCCTCCGTAGCAGGCCTACGATCCGCCGAACTCCAGGTTATATCCCTCTCCCCGGCAGTGTTGACCGACATCAAGGCTGACATGACATCCCTGGCGTTGTTAGCACTTCCAGCGATGAGTGAGGAGGACCAACTCGTGCTCCACCGCAAGATGTTCCACGGGGTGGCCTCGGCACATTATCCGGTGAGCGCTGCAGTCGTTGATGGGTTCGTCGAGATCGCCAACAAGCACCCGACCACCGCACGTCACGTTGTACAGTGCATTGAGGAGGTGCTGGCCCGCCCCGACCCTCCTGCCAGGAAGCACGATAACGTGCTGATGTTTAACGGGATCACGGGCATCATTAGGCTTCTCAACGCCTTCGTGGCCGACCACGCCGACATCCCCATCCCACCTCGCATCAACGCCAAGACAATCTGCTCGGCCGCCATCCCCGCCCTCACCGAGGCCATGGACATGGGCCCGGCCAGTGCGGGACCCACCACACTACCCCTGACACCGTTCGAGGGCAGCACGTCCATCAGTAACGGTGTCAACGCCATGGCCCGCGCCTGTATGGAATACATGGTCGCCACGGCGGCTGATGAAGACGAGGGCGGCATGGCTGACCTACTCAAGCTCTGCCTCGCCGCTGCCATTCGCACCGAGTTCTTATTCGGGTCCTTGTTGATGCGGGGCCTCGGCAGGCTTCTAGAGAGGCCGCAGATCAAAGCCCGGGCCCCCGAGTGCTCCCAAGTCATCGGTGCGGACGCTGTATGGGCCGCCATCACCGCCTCAGTCGATAACACGCGCCTTCAGCTTCAAGAGCCCGGCCCCGGCCACGATACATCGCAACACCACCACCACGGCCGGATCAGTTCCCCGACCCGACCCCACCCCACAATGGTGAGGCTGGTACAGCTGGCCCACGAGTTCGCCAAGGCCGACCTCGCGCGCCTACTCGACGTAGGTGTGCCCGAGCGCATCACCACTTATCTCGAGGGCCTCGGGTCAAGTAACCCCGCCGCACCCGAGGGCCTATACAGTTTATTCGGACTACTCACAACAGACCACGCCCGATGCGGCCTCCTCCTCCGCCTGACCCACATACACCTCGCCGGGCTCGCCAACGTCGCCCTCACGTGGCTATCACTCGGTACACCCGACGTCGACCTCACCAAGCGGCTCCTCAACACCCTGCTCGTGTTGGACGATAAGCTAGGCTCCATGGCTGCCATCGCCGGCCTATCCCGTGATTCCATGTATTTCGTGTCACCCGTACTACCGCATAACATAAGTGTCATCGCTGACGACCCCCACCGAGCGTTCAGTCCCATTCCTTCAGAGCCTTTCTTAGACCCGATAGCACGCGCTGCATCAATCAACAGTGAGCTGTTCAGAGCTGCGGTGATCACCATCGGAGCGGCCGGGGCTCAGTCCAGCTTGATGCAGGACGCCGCACACGCTGCCGCTCAAGCCAAGGCTGCCAACCAGGCTGACGCATTCGCTGCTCACGCAGGCACGATCAACCGCTGGGTCGAACTCATCCACAAGCTGATCGCCCGGCCCGCCGGTGCCGGATTCCTCAGCCACATCGGTCCGTCCATTTCTTCTCTAGCTCAATACTACTACCAGGACCAAGACGACAGGTATCTCATGACGTACATCTCCATCGTTGAGCGATTCACGGACGTCCATCCCTTAACGGCGATGACTAACGACACTATCAGGGTAATGATGCCCAAGTTCACCCACGCGTTCTACTACGACACCAATAACGGGCTACATAACTCTCCACATATGGTGAGTCACGGCCACTGGCACTTTGACCGCCGGGTCCGCCCTATCGCACTAGGTACAATACGAGGCTACGCTGGTGTCGTCGGTAAGGCGCCCAATGAGGTCCCCGAGGAAGTCTTGACACACGCCCGGGCCATGTTCGTCAGGGCTATACCATTCACCATCACATCATGCATACACGAGGCTGCGGCGGCTTATGACGTCGTGCGTGCCATCGTTAGAAGCGGCGCCACACCGGAACTACTCGCGCTGACCGATGCGATCACCACTCATTGCATTGTACTGTATAACCTCGCGATACAGGCACCTGCGGAAGGTACCCCAGCGGCCAGAGTCATCCCACATAGCCAGTTCCCCTTCCGGCCTGTGTTGGCGACCATCATCCGCCAGCTAGTAATCCCCCTGGCGGCAGAATGCCTCAACAGAGCACGCCTCACCAACGACTACACGGACACGTCTGACACCCCCCACGGTCGGCACTGTCTCTTCGTCATGCAGCGCGTACTCTCACTCACCGGCCTTGGCGCCACGCCTGTCCCAGACTGGGGCCAGGATGCAAAGAAGAAGGGCAGGCGGGGAAAGGAGAAGGAGGACCAGAAGGCCCCGGAGGGCGAGTTCGGGCTGCTCACGGAGACCAAGGGTGCACTGCATCACGAACAGCTGGCATTGCTCATGGTAATCGTTCAGAACGCTGATGAGGTGCTCACGTTGCTGTTCAACCAAACTCAGCGTGAGAATGTTCGACAGCTGATACTCGGGATAGCTGACGAAAGCCCGACACCCAAAGGGAAGCGCGGCAAGGCCAAGACCAAGCCCGCGCCCCCCAAGCCATGTCTCGCTGACATGGGTGCCGCCGCTAGTCCTAGGAACGGTCATATCGGTCAACATATGGCGCGTTTGGCACGGGCCCAGTTCATAACACACCGGTACAGCACATCATTCCTGTTCCGCCAGAACATGCTCGGGGAGCTGTTGACAAGGGCATTCAAGGGCGCGCTCGAGCTGCAGCACGTTGATCCGCCCGCTATGATCATCGTTAACGCCACATTGACGGTCCTCATCAAACACGCGGCCCAGGAGGACACCCCCGTCAGCATCCAACAGGCCGGTGTCTGGATCCGGGCAGCACTCACCTCCCGCGACAACAGGTCGTACCACACCACCGCGGCCCTCCTCGAGCATGTGGCGCGCCTCGACGACCTGCTATACCCCGCACGTGATGCGCTACAAGACGTGCTGTTCCACACACTAAGAAATCTCATCATGATGCCACCACTTGAATGGCGCCTCAAGCTCGTCAACGTCGTGTCTACCCTCATCACGTGGCATGAACGCGCTGTCTCTGATGGTGCCCCACCCGAGACCCTGCTCTCATCCCAGTGCAGAGGCGACGTCCTCGATAACGTCGCACGGCTCATGTTGATGGCCATGCGACTCCCCACTCGGCGTGATGCCAAGGCCCCACACCTCATGGCGAAGGCCCTCCAGGTAGTCAAACGCGCCGCCGCTGCATGGCCTGACGCCGTTCTCGCCATACACACTGCCTTCAGACATCTCCAGGCCCGTCGTGTCGACGTGATCAACATGCACATCCTCAACGATATCAGCCGGCGACACAGTTTCCACCTGACCTTAGAACCCGAGTCGTTCGCCGTACATCTACCTGCGCTAGAGATGCTGAACTGCGTGTTGGCTTCTCCGGGCACGTTGGCTAACTTCATGGAGGGCGAGCCAGACATCATCCGCAAGGAAGACGAGGCAGGCATGTCGCCGCGGGTGATATTCTACACGCGCCTCAAGGTCCTTATTGACCTCTACATGCCCCCGTTGAATGCCCAGACCCAAGAGAAGGAGATGTCGATGGTGGCCCCCCACGATCCCCCTCGCTGGATCGACAGACACGTCAAATGGACGGACATGGTCCCCGTGTACGCCCAGCTCGCCATATTCGTCGAACGGATCCTCAAACACCGCTCGGCAGACCCCCGGACGACCTCGATAATGGGCGAAGGGCTGGCCGATAAGCCCGTGTCTCACATGGTTGAGAACATCGGTGCATACCTCACCGCCCTCAAGGATCTGTACCACGCATCTGGCCAGACGGCTGCACTCAGTCGGGCGGCGGCGTCCAACCCCTGGATAAGACACCCGCAAGGACAGAAGCTATGGGTATTCCAGCGTCAGAACTCGGTGACAATGCAATGTGTGGTGGGGGCAAGGCTCCACGTCCAGCTGCTCATCGCCATCCAGCGCCACAACGGCCGCCTCGCATCCCGCATGGCACCCATAGACCTGCTCACAAGTCTCTTCTCAGAGCTGTCGCAGCTTAACTTCGCCCAGGTCGCCGCCGACGCGCTCGCGGCCGGAGTTAACGATTCGAAGCGGGCGTCTGCTGCGATGTACAACGACATGTTCAAGCCCCTTGCCCGTGAGGTCGACATATGTCTAGCCTACGTTATCGACGCCATAACACTCCACTTCGCCTACGTCTTTAGGACGTCACTCGAACATTCCCCACGGTCCATCGACCGCGGGGTACGAACGAACCTTGGGGACCGGTCATCTGCGTTGTACCACGAGACTCGACTCAGCGTGATACAAAAACCGAGGGCTGACGTCAAACAGACCGTCAAGCTGTACATCAAGGTGCTAGAGATCCTCTCAACCAAGGGTCTGTACGCCGCACACGCCCCTAACCGCCCCCGACACTCAATGAGGGCTGCTATGAGACTCATGTGCGTCACGTTTGGTGTGAAGCCCAGCGATGACCTCATCAGCCCCGAGTCTTTCGCATACACACCACAAGCCACACCCGAGGTGGCCGCCTTCGACGCTACACCGGCCGCCATGTACAAGGATTACTTCGAGTCCATCAGCCAGGCTGACCCGTCCGTTCCCGATGCGCCGGACGTTGCCCCGGCCCTGCTGCCAACCCAGGACACCAACCACGCGCTGTTCAACGTGATGACTGCGCTGGGTTACGTTCTTCGCGCCACCCCGCACTCCAAGGACGTCGGCCTCGCCGATGAAGTCTTCAGACATAACGCCTTCCTTGTGGTTATGAACAACAGGTGCCACGGGTATGATATGGCCAGTGCTATCCGCGCGCTGAGCGTCGCCGGGGACCGCTACACGGGCGGTGACGGTGCCCAACACGTGATGAGTGACGCGTTGTACTACTACGATCAATACGCCGGCGGGCTCCGTGCCAACCAGTTACCTGGGGAGTCAGACAAACGCGTCCGGAAGACAATGAAGAGAAAACGGAAAGGAGACCCGATCCACGCGGAGATCGCCCCGCCCGAATCCACGGACCCGGTCGACATGCTCAAGCGCGGCCTCTCGCGCCGCTACCAAGCCATCATCGGCGGCCTCAACTGGACGTTAATGTTTGAATCGGGCATCATACCCCACATGACTCGACTCATCCTACGAAGCCTCAACGTAGCGTCCGTAGAGACCACCGCATGGCCATCGACACACGTCTCCGTCACCGCTGAGTCTGCCATGGACGCCCTCGATGACGCTGTTCGAGTGTCCCCACTCATAGCAAGAGAGATGTTCGTCCAGACGTTCGTGCTGTTCTACAACGAGATCCTCAACCAGACTGGACGCGGGGAGATCATCAGAGTGCTGTACTCGTTCATATTCAATGATACGTGCCAATCCAGGCCCCGATCGTGGCGCGCGCTAGTCTTTGGCACCGACTACAAGGACACCATCGCCCAATGCCTGTCTCGCGTAGACTTGCCTATCATACCCTCAGACGCACTGGCTTACTCCGCCGTCGCCGAACGCACATCCCACAAGTACGCCGTAGTCCCCATCATCGAGCGCGCCTTAACGAACGGCCACCCACTGAGTGTCCCCATCAGGCGAGTCGCACGTGATCTCTTCGTCCAACTCGATGACCATGAGAACGCGCTAGGCACGCTCCCATGCGTCTTCAACACAGCCGACGGTCCAGTCCACTCTCGTCTCGGTCTATCGTCCGACATGCTCCAGATGGCCTCCCGTGATGGTCAATCCTTCCCACAAAAATCATTCCTCGGTGCACTGGGCCCCATAAGCCGGGATGATATCGCCCACACCTGTGAGAATGCTCTGTCGGGCATGACGGCCACCCTCTCACTCGATGGGCTGTTGGATCACGGCGTGTCGCGCGTCGCGGGGAGCCTCAAGTCAGCCATCATCGCCAGTCTACTCGGCAGGTGGGACGTCGCCCAGCCATTGCTGTTTGACGTCGTCACCTCAGCCACACGCACCGCTGATCCCGAGGCGCAGCTGTACATTCACCGCCTGGTCACTAGATCGATGTCACACCTCCACCAATGGGAAACGACGCTACACCTCGCCAGAGAGCAGAACCAGGAGGCACGCGGCCACGGGACGGTCCCCGAGACCGACGAAGCCCGGCGGAGGGCCCGCATCTTCCAGAACTCGCCACTCATATCCGTGCTAGGGATACTCACGCCAGAGACCATCGTCGAGGGCGTGTTGAAGCAGGCGGCCACGGTGGGCGGGGTGCAAGGCCTCCAGGATGTCCGGAAACAGAAGGGGCTGTTCGTCATGTCCGATCATGGGTACGCGGCCTACGACAGAGCCACAGCGATGTCAGTCCCCCTCAATATGGCCTGCTGGACAGCATTGGCCCAACTCCTCGAACTGGGGTCTGACCACAACACCGATGACATCACCAAACTCGAGCGCCGCGTCGGATTGCTGTACCACCGCGTGCTCGGCGTCATTACCGCCCACCCCCACGGTCTTCCGCTCTTTGCCGACGTTCTCCGCACCACCCAGTTCATCGCCGAGCTCGACATGGTCGTCCGGACCGTGTTCGATCTCTTCAAGAACAAGACTGATCTCTACCGCCAGTTGATGTACCGGCGCCACGAGCGCCTCCCCGCCAAGTGGGAGGGGCTGTCGGTGGCGACAAACTTCACATCACTGCGTGTCCATGCGCTCAGCTACCTCGGCAGCCTTGGAGATATCAAACCCGCTTTCGGCACGGTGATCAACAAGGAGGACCTCACGCGTGATGTCTTCCTGTTAAAGTGGATGACCAACCGTCGTATAAGACAGGCTGGTCTCGCCTGTAGCGTGGTCCAGAAACACGAACAGATCTCCACCGATAAGGTCGACGCGGCCACACAGGAACTCAACTTCATGAAACGCCGTGAACGAGTGCTCTCTCTCCATGATCACGGGAACCAGATGTTCACCATTCAATACGTCCTGATGGCATACACAGAATTCGACCAAATCCCAGACCACACGCCCAGAATCGCATATATGATGGCCGAATCTGTCAGATTGAGGGTCCACGCCACACGGAGCATTATTCCACCGCTACAGGCCGCTGACCTGCTCAACGGGGCTACCACACTGTTCAACGACAACGCCCTGCTGTGGCATGACTTGGCTGATTCATACCTTGCCGCTGCACGTCAGGCAGTAGGTGACGTCGCTCTCGCATTCCGCGAACTGGCGGTCACAGCAGCCCTCCGTGGCATGACGGCCCGCGTTCTCCCAACTAAGCTAGCCCGTCTAGTCACCATTGTCCTCGTCGAGCTTTCCTCGGACGCGCCAGTCGACCATCGTAGCCGCCTCGCAGGCCACACTGTCACCATCTTGCCTTCGATCGACGGGGCCTTGTTACTCCCATTCCTGCCTCAAATAACGGCTCTCCTCACGTCAACACAGCTACCCTCGATCCGTCGTGCCTGTGCCGGGCTGCTCTGCCTCGCCTCATCCGCCCAGCCGGAGCCCGTCCTCTACCGGGTCCGGGCTGCCCTCACCTCGATCATTCCCCGCCCAGCCGCCGCCGTGCTCGACGACCTCATCGACCCCGCCATTCTCACTTGGTGGGGGGACGTTAACGATGGCCAGGCGCCGTACGTGTGGCAGATCCTCACATCGCCCAGAACGGACATGTTTACCTCCCCGGCAGACACCTTAGCGTTCGTGTTGTCGTTCATACAGCGTGCGGCACCCGATGTCTACACGCCAGTCAGTGCCATCTCGGCGGGCCTCGCCTCGATGACGGTACCCCCGATCACTTGGGTCGCGTGGACGGCCGAGCGCCTCCTTGTCGTGCCCTCGGGTTCGAGCGACACCAGCGCGGTCGCTGACACCGTCACACACCTCCTGCAGCTATCGGTAGCTGCCGGTGACCTACCCGAGGTCGACGCCGAGAGTATCCGTTGTGTGCTCACAACAGCCCAGCCCCCGCCCGCCGACCTGCAGCGGTGCCTCGCAATCATCGCCAGATCCCCACGGAAGCCAATCCCCGTCCCCCAGCAGCTGATAGCCACCCCTGCGGACTGCCTCGTCGCACCAGGGGCCAGCCTCAACCTCATCGACAAGCAGACTCACGACACAAAGTTTGATGCCGCCCGACACTTGAACCACCGACCAGACATCGCTGCCATCAAGCCCGTGTACGACATCCTGATCGGCACGTTCGCCCCCACAGCCACGGTCGCGTCGCTTGCCGGCATCCCTTGTGTCCAGCTCACCATGTCGTCCAACCCATACCTAACTCCTGGGCCCCTATCAGACGACGTCATCGCCGCCAACACACACGCTGTGAACCTGCTCCAGGCACCCCCCGCCGGCCTCGCATCCCTGTTACCGCCATCAGTCCCCGTTCATCACGCCCCAGACCACCTTGCCCCGAGCCCCTGGTTCATCCAGGGTCTGGCCGCGATCTCGGCGACGCAGCGGGGCGTGGTCGACCTGGCGTCCCCCGGGGTGGGCCTCATCCAGCGCGGGTTCACATCAGGGATGCTCGAGGTCTGCCCCATCTCACCCCAGGTGGGGGTAGCCATCACGCGCCACGGGGCATGGGTGGGCATGGCGTCACTCAATGAGGGCCATGTCATACCTTGCTACCCGTCCATAACCGAGTGTAGATCACCCAGCACCCCGTCCATTGTCAACGGAGTGTTTAGCCCTGAATCGCCAACCCCACCCCACCTTGTGGCCACACTGCATCGTCATCTACCGCCAGGCACAGCTTGGAAGGCACGCACCGCCATAGCTCACCACGTGGCTGCCACCATCGCGCTGCGGTACGCCTACCAGGCTACCCAACCCACCCCACACGACGTGACACTCGATCTCGGGCGGGGTCTGGTTTATTCGTTGGGTGGGCTTCGTGAGCCGGGACCCATCCACCAGCCGCTTGCTGAGCTCCTTGGCCCGATACTACCACACGGCGTCATCGCCAACATGATCCGCGCCTTCGCCCAGTCAGTTCAACATCCCAAGTTCAGGATGAGGGAACTGTTCGTCCTGAACCAGCAGGTGTTCAGCGGCAGCGGTATGGCCGACGCAGAGGCCCACGCGTCCGCCACGATGCAGCGCTGGGCCGCACTGTACCCCAATATTGATAGCCCTAGTGCCAACGACACCGCGTTCGATGCGGTGGACTGCATTGTTGAGAACTCGCTTCTGCCCCCGATCGTTAAGGGTAACGACCACGCGAGCAAGAATGTTTAGATTATAAATTTTGTGCATATACTTGACGTCTGCGTCCTACTTGGGTACGACGGCATCGTATAGCGCATGTTCACGTACATCGCGGCTTTATACGTGACGAAAAGTCATACCAAACAGCCGCCGAAACTTTCTGAACCCCCTTGAAGGAATAGGCTTAAAGGGACATGCCAGCAGATTATGGCCAGAACGACAGCAAATACCGCACGCCATGCGATGTCGGGCAGAGTTTTGTCTGTTACCTTTTTTATATATTGAGCACAATACTTAAACCACTTTATACCAGGTCCTCCTTCCTTGTCTTGCCCAGCGGCACATGTACCGGCACCCGGTGCGTTCTTCTGAACCTGAGCGGGGCCAGCGCCCGACCCCGAGGCAGCTGAATGTTGAGCATGGGCGGCGGCCGTGCGAGGATCGACGCCATTCGTCTGTCGTCCATTGTAGTGATGGGCTCGGGCAGGGCAGTCAAGTCCTTCATGCGGACGGGGTCCGCCTCTGTCGGTGCGGTCGACAACAGCTCTAATGCAGGATCTACGATTTCCTCTTCCGTCTCATCAAAGGTTCGGGGACCGCTGGCGGCGATGAGAGTGGCTACCTCATCACGAAGGGTGATGCAATCGCCCTCACCTTCAACATGAACAGGGAACGCGACCGAACTGGCCGCATCAACGTCGGCCACCTCATCGCCGATGATGGGCACGAAGGTGACCGTGCCCGACGCAGGCTCGGGGCGTGTGAACGTGGCGCCGATGACGATGTCCGCCGCCTCACCGGGGGCGAGCGACACGTCCTTGGTGGCCCGGAGCTTGATGAGGTCCGACTTAGGGTGTTGCACAGCCCGGAGGTGGGCATGCATGTTGCCCGTGTTGCGTACGAGCGTGGACACGAACGCTTCGGCACCGACAGGCACCTTGCCGACCACGACGTTTGTTCGGGCGATGTGAATATCAAGCAACATCCCCGCCCCCACCAGCTTAACTTCCAAGGCCTGGCGTGACTGGGGCGAGGTCTGTCGAAGGGTGAGGATGGCGCGAGTCGACTCGGGGGCGGTAGGAGTGTATCTGATGGGTATCTCTGTGAAGGCACCGAGTGGGATGTTGATCACGGCAGGCACCTTGAACCGGGCCGAGTCGACGGACAGGGCGAGCCGCACGGCTGACGGGGCGGAGGGGGCAGCGACAACGAGGGAGAGGGTGTTTGTGACCTTGCACGGGACCTCTCCGAAGTTGATGTGCGGTGCTGAACAAACGAGGCCTGCAGGCTCATCCTCGGCGACAGATAGGTCGGAAACGACGTGCACGGACGCGGGGATGATGGTAGCGGGCAACGAATCGTCACACACGGCGAATACCACCTGGGCGGTGGCCGGCGGGGCGAACTTAGAGGGCAGCATGAAGACTACCGGCGAGACGAAGGTGAAACTCGTCGTGACGGGGCTGCCAGGCTTAACGACGCCCGAGGCCACGCTGGTGGTGATCGACGGGTGGCCGGGCCGGACACTGAAGGCCAGCGGGTGTGGTGCATCGGTGGAGATCGTGACCGGAAGAGTGACGGGCACGTTGGGCAGGGTCATGCCGAAGTCGAGCTCATCTCGGGTCAGGGCGAGCTCTGGTAGCTGGATGCGGATGTCCAGGGGCACATGGTACGTTGCTCCCGGCACGCGGAGCGCGACGGTGAATTTCTCGATCACGGGCAAGTTGCCTATAAATGGTCTGAGCCAAGCAAGGAAGCCGTCGACGGCACCACGCCCCTCACCCGCCCCCGGCCAAGGGATGCTGGCCATGACGTCGATGGTGTGCGTTGCTTCGGCGTCGAGGGTGATTGTTCTGTCAGACACTTGAACGAGGTCGTCTGGGCTGTATTCTGGGGACCGAGGGCCTTCGACAGACACGGTGACAACGGCTGGGAGAAGAGACGAGTTGACAATGTCGACCGACCGGATGACAGCGTCCCCACCCGGGCGGATACGGCCGAATGACTCGGCCTTCAGTCGGGTGCGGTCGAGGCTAAAGGCGGCAGCCGTGGCGTGCAGCGGGATGTGAAGATGGCCGTCATGCGCGTGGACGGGGTCAGCGCCACGTGTTGCACCTTCACGTAGGGCGGCTGCTAAGGTGGGGTGGCTGGACCAGAAGAGCCGCACTCCACCCGTGGCTTCAGATGACTCGACTGCCTCGAATCTTATGGAAAGGGTGGCCCCGCCTCCAGGCTCAACGCGGCAGACGTTGGCGTGGGCGTTAGCGGAAACGTGTGACAGCACTCCGCCGTCTAACTGCACTGTGGCGGTGAAGTCGGTACTCGTGGTGGCCACTGCGAGGAAGCACGGGAGCGTTGTACCCGGGTTTGTCAAGTGGAACTCCCGGGCGACGGCGTGCCCCACTGGTACTGCCCCAAAGTCAAGGGACCTTGTGTGGGCATCGATATCGCGGGTGAAGGAGCCAGTGCAGATGATGGAGGGCGTGTCGACGGCGGCGGTGAGCTGCTTGATGAAGGGTTCCTGCACTCCAGAGGCATCAGTGACGGCCAGGTAGGCCTCGGCTGAGGAGGTCGTTGACGGGGGATCGTGGCTGGTGAAGGTGACCTTCACGTCTACCGGTTGGCCTGCCGAGATGGTGCCTGACGCCGGTGTGACGGTGAATCCCGAGGGTTGGGGCGGGGGTGGGGCGGTGACGTCGGCTAGGTCGGACAGCAGCACGATTTCCCACTGTAGCGGCTGGTACACCGAGCACTGTAGGTGTAGATCGGTGACTGCAGAGGAGTGGGGTGGGATGGTCCCTAGGTCGACCGGGCCGGGTGGGGTGAGGGTGAAGGGCGAAGGCTTGGCACGGGCGTTGATTGGTACCTTGATGGCGGCCGCCTGTACGTTGGTGACCATGACTGTTAGGGCCCCTGACAGTTCTCTGGTGGTTCCGGCAGCAAACGTGGCGTGAACTGCCAATGCTTGGCCCGGCTCAATGAGGCCAGAGTCTGAATCGAACCAGGTCGTCAGCTGGAGCGGCGCGTCGTCGCCTGCAGTCATCCAGGCCGGGTCTGTGGCAAGTTCGACAGCCAAAGGCAGGGTGCCTGTGTTCCGAAGATGGATTTTCCTTGATACTTTGCTGCCTAGTGAAACTTGACCAAAGTTGAGTGGTAGATCAGCGGTAAGGCAGACCTCGCCGGCAAGGGCACGGAGGGTGGCCTGGTGCAGCGGAGAACCTGTGGCCGCGTCAAACAGCGTCAGACTAGTGACGTACTCCCTACTTGCCCGTCCTGTGAACGCCACAGTCAATCCCACCGCCTCATTGGGCGCCACAGCAAGGCCGGGTGTGGACAGCACCCCCTCCCTCTCCGCGTCGTCGTCCTGGTCGGGTAGGAGCAGCATGGGAAGGTCCTTGACGGTGGCGTCCTTACCTTGGACCGTGAGTCGTGTTGACGTGAGGCCCCTGGGGGTTAGAGCGGGGCGTTTGAGGCGGGCCATCAGGTTGTCTGGGTACGTCAGCAAGGCGTTGATGGTCAATGGTATGGGTGAGCGGTTGACGATCTGTAGTGTCTGATGGTGGATGGTCCCACGTAAGGCGGGTCCGATGGCGACATCGGTTGATATCACATCATCTAGGGTACTGGGAGGGCCATCATGCCCAATAGCGATGCTGACGGGGACAGGCTGGGCCGACACAGGCACCCGGATGAAATGGGCATGGACGAGGGCCTCCTGGAGAGCCTGTATGACGTCTGACCCCATTGTGACCCTCCTTGGCGTGCCTCGGGGGCATAGACTTGATAGCAGCCTTGGGGAGACCGAGGGGCCGCCCACAACGATCACGAGGGCGTCGGTGAGGGTCTCGAACGTGGGGTTTTGGGGTGGGTGGAAAGTGACGGTCACATCGTGGGTGGCAGCTCGGTTGGGTGGGAGCGTGGAGCATCTTGGGTCAGCCACCTGCACTGCCGCGTCTACTGGCCACATCGGGCAGGGCAGGGCGTCCCCGTCGGGGATGTTAGTGGTGCCGCCCGGCAGGTCAACCCCCACCCCCATCGGTGCGGGTGGGGTCAGATCGGTGGGGGTGGGTGGGTTGGCTGGCCACGGCACGAGTCCCACGCTGCCGCCTACGATGGCAATACGTGTGGTGGAGTGCCGCATGATGTCGAGCCAGTCAGCCTGATCGGAGGTGACCACGCAGGACCGAGTCTCGATTGTACCTGCAGCGCGCAGTGTAAACGTTGTTGAGGTGTCTGCCCGAGGATGAATTGGCCCAAAATCGAGCTGGTCTGGGGCGGTGACCCCAGGGGCACCAATCGTGGCCGATACAGGCAGCGTGACGTCTCCAACGCGGCGTGAAGACGTCACCTTGATCACCCCACTAAGTCGACCGATAGCGCACGGTGCACATCGTACCCTGATGGAGACAGACGCGTCGGGGGGCAGGTTGGCCGAGGAGGGGGCGACCGAGAGGGGGGTGGGGGTGGCGAGCTCGTGGCCCTGGCCCAGCGTGCGGTAGACGGGTCCGGTGTTGATTTGGACGGATGTAGCGACGTTTCCGATGTTTCTCACAATGTGGGTGACTGATGTCACGTCAAACTGACTCAACGGTGGTCGAAGCTCGAGGGCGCCAAAGTCGTACTCGGCCTGTCTCTGGCTGATGCTCTGGACCCCCATCCCGAGACCCACCGCGACGTCACCGCCAGTACACTTGACAAGCAGATCCACGTGACCGCCGACCACCTGTATGTTGACTGCGTATCTCTCGAGGCTGCCCGGGGCCGACACGGTCAGGCTGCACGTGTATCTAACGCGGGGCAGGGCGGGTGCGGCTCGGATCATGACTGTGGTCGTGTCGAGGGCAGATATCGTACCCTCGGGTGGTGTGAAGGTGAACGGGTTCGTAGGCTTGAAGGTAGGCAGCTCGTGGCCGTCGGCGTGGCCGAACGCGCGTTGGTGGTCGTCGTAGTCTGACATGTCAACATCCCAGCAGTCAACGTCAATCTGATACTGTACGGACGAGTTACCTATGTTACGGATAGATAGGGGCGCTGCGGCGTCCGATCCGACCATCACGACCCCCATGTCAGTGGGGAAGTCCTCGGTGGCCACGATGAGCTGAGGCACAGTGACTTCAGCTGTACATGCCAGCTCGATCTTTGTTGATGGGGGTGCGACGATTTTGATGACACCGTTGAGGCTTGATGAACCTGAAGGGACGAGCACGGCCTGAACCTTGACTACCTGGCCAGCAGGGACGGTCACCTCGGAGGGCTCGATGGTTAGGTCGCCCTGGTCGGTCGTGAGTGTGGCATCGGCGTCGCAGGAGCCCTTGTTGGTGAGTTCGAAGGCCTTGGCGACGCGAACACCGCGCATAACCTGGCCAAAGCTGATCGCGGACGTGCTGGCGGTCAGCGCAGATACACCCACCTTCATCCGTACGGGAATAACAAGGGACTTGGTCTGGCCCCCTGCTGCATCGGCCCAAGCGACCGTCACCTGCCCAGCGACGGTCGAGACAAGTGAGTTTGGCGGACAATATGATGAGAATATCTGTCGCGATACCGTCACAGTGCGGGCCACCACGGCAAGGTTAAGGGCCATGCCCGGCCCTAACTCGACTGTAGCAGATGTGGAGTCGGCGTGGACGGGCGTGGCTGTCTCTCCGACGGCTGCTATCGTGTAAGATTCCAACACTAGGGCAGCAAGCGGATGGGGGGCACTCGGGGTGGCGTGGCGGGTGCTGGGTTTGTGTCTAGCGCGTCGTTGGGGCAGGAAGACGGCCACTGAGACGTGGGCAGTGGTGCCCAGCAGGCCCGTGTTTGTCAGCCTAACGCCCTCGATGAAGCTGAGCCCGAGGTGAACAGTACCGAAGTCCACGGCTGGTGAGGTCATCAACTGGAGGCGGGCGGCGCCCCCGGTGCCTTCTAGCGTGATCTGGCTGGATCCCATCGGGTATGTGAGTGTGATTCGCTCGCTGACTGTCTTCTGTGTGTGCGTTGGTTGGAACGCCAGCGGAATTCTCAGTGACTTCTTGGCGGGGATCGTGACGGACGGGTTGATGCTGTAGCACTTGGGGATGGCGAACTGGTGAGGCACGGAGGCGAACTCGAGCCGCTGTGGGGTGATGGCGGGGTTGAACACAGTGATTGCCCGGAAGGCGACGGGGAGCTCTGCAGGCCGGCCGTGGGCCTCATCAGACGCGAAGAACGCTTCCGTGGCGTCTTCGGTGCGGGAGTGGACCTTAGCAGCGACCACAGACTCCCTGGGTCCGAATGCATCGCTGGCGGCGACGACTCCGAATCCAACAATCATTGGGGAGAAGTACAGACGGTCTGAGACATCAGCGTTAACGGCCAACGAGAATGTCCGCTGAGCGTCGACGGGGATGTCTGTGGCGGCGGGCCAGCGACACTTCTTGCCGTACGTCTCAAGCGGTGTGTTCATTAACGGTGTGGCCACATCATGGAAGAAGTTGAGTTTGAAGTCCAGTGTACCTTGGGTGCGCGGAATGAAGAGGATCTTATAGTGGTGGAGCGCGCCTGCCTGAAGCGGCGGTAGGTGCCCAATCTGCCTTCTGTCAGCCAGGGCAAGAGGGAGAACATCATCTTCACGTTCACGTTCGACCTTGACAAAGGATGATTGACCCACAAAGTGACTGAGTCCTGACATGTCGTCCACGGCGATGTCACGCGTGAAGAGGTCATCGGCAGACGTGTCTTGGTTGTATATCGGGTTGACCCCGCCCTGGACGCTCTGCATATTGGCGGCCGCGATCCGGAGGTTCCGCCGCAATAAAGCCCAACCTCGGCGGGTTGAGGCGGTCTTGCATGTTACGTGTCGGATGGGGCTGCCTGCGAAGAGGAGCTTGAGGGAGCCGTCGTCGGTCGACCGGATGTGGCTGATGTTGACATCCAGCGTGCCGGAGTTGACTAGCACAAGATCTACAACATAGGACATGCCGACCCTACATAGGCCCAAGTCGACCCGACCCTGTTGGACCGACGGACACGTCATGGCTGTCACGTCAAGCGTGCCCGCTCGGCCGGTGACTGGGACGAGCTGGGCATCGACGGCCGTGCACAGCTGGATAAGGCCGGACTTCTCGCCCGGGTCGGTGGCCTTGTATGATATCTGGAACGTTGTGGGTCGGTCTGGTTCGATGGTCAATTGGTCATCTTTGGGCTGGAAGGCACGCTCACTGGATAGAATTGTCATTGTAGTCGAGTCAAGTCCCGGGTCGGCGGTCACGGGAAGCGTATAAGATGATCGTATGATGACATTCCCGAAATCTATCTTATCGGGGAGTCCAGCCGGTACGGGGACCGCTGCTGACCCTCTCAAGCCAATCTCAATGGCGTGAATGACGGTACCGTCGCGAACGGCGCGAATGCGGAGAACTCCGGCAAAGTCACCGTGCATTGCCGGCGTGAATGAGATTTTGAAGACCCGGATGGCGAAGGGGGCCAGGCGGATGGGGGTGGCTGGGTCGACGCCTTCGAGGTTAAAGGCCGGACTGTCGGATTGTTGATCAATGTTGAATTCGACGGATAACCCGTCGAATAAGGGCACACGGACGGACCCGGTGACCGACGTCGTGTGGCCTAGACCTGCATCAGGCAGCACGATGACACGTGATGTCGGGGTGACCAACAGAGGCGGAATGAGTGGAGACACCGCCATCAGTGAGGCCGCCGCGACCGATGTGATGTGTCCCTTGGTGTCTAGGACAGTGGCAGCGATCCACCCCGAGTGGATGCCTTCGCTGTGTCTTCCCCCGCCGAATATGCACCGTGGGTTCGAGTCGATGCTGACGGGCAGCTCGATCGCCTCACCTGGTTGTAACTCAGTGGTCATGAACGGTTCGCGGTTCTCAACGATGAAGGGTGGTGTAATGAGCGTGGTCACTGACACAGGCTCCTCCGTCGTGTTGGTCAGCATGACTGAGGTCGGCCCAGCCCCTACTGTAGCGTGCTCCGGGTCCATAATGATGCAGTCCGACACCGTGGGCGCGCGTGCGGCCTTCATCACAGACCGGGGGAGGTTTCTCTGGATCGTAGTGAATGGCGCGCGGCCCACGAACGCTCCTTTGAGGGCATCGAGGATGTTGTGCGGTCCGGGGTCAAGTGTCGTGCCTAACAACGTCATGGTGCCCGCATATGTACCCGGAAGCGTGAGACGGAAGGGTTTGTGGACCTGCAGCACGACCTCAGCAGTCAGAGGCACGATCGTCATCGGCGTGTATGTGAATTGGACGGGAGTAACGCAATACGGCCTCAATTTCGTCGGTGTCCGTATACTACTCGAGATATCTGTGGCGAATGTCTGGGCAGCGAGGGAGCCAGACTTACCAAGCGGGGAAATCGTCAACGTGACGGTGTGGCGCGTCATGTTAACCAATGGGAGCGTGATCTGCGTGGTTTGGCCTATTGAAGCGGGAGAGAAGCAGACGGTCGACGACGAGCTGAAGAACACGCCCTGGCCGACGAACCCGGTCAGTTGGACAAGACGGGTACCGCTTTGTGTCGAGAAGATCCGCATCTCGTGCGTGGTCTCGCCGATGGGGATATTTGGTGGAAGTTCTAGATCCGGTGCGGCGTGATTCCAGTCGCCTTGGCCAGTCATGGTGACCGGGAGACTGACTGTAGCGCGGGGCGGGACCGCTATGGTGTCTGGGGCACGGAACAGGGGATGTTGGACACGTACGATAGAATGTAGCACCGCGTTGGCGAGGTTCTTGAGCTCCAGTCCACGAGATTTGGCGCGACCGATGGGTACGAGGCCAAAGTCGAGGTCGACTCTAGAGGTATCAGCCATGAGGTCGGCCGAGGGCAGGGCGGCGCGCTCCCACTCACTGAGAGCTCCTCGGTGCCGGGACTTGGGGTGGACACGCTTTGACTTACGGCGGCGGGGGAGTGGGGGTTGGGTGGGTTGGGTCTCCTCCTCGATGGTCTCCGGCATGTCCCCAGCCCCTGGTCGAGGCTCTCTTATAGGTGCTGGTTCGGGGCGTGGTGATGACTTTGTGATACCTCCGGCACCCCAATTGGTGCGATCATCGAGAAGGCTCGAGTCTAGCTTCACGGCGGGCACGATTGTGGGGCGCTTGATGCGGCGGGGAGCTGCCTTAGGTTCGAGTAGCCCCGCCTCGATGGGCTTGAGCTCCTTCTTCTTCCCATGTTTCTGCTCGCCTTCCTCTTCTTCGGCTTCCTCGGTCTCTTTGGTCTGCGGTGTGCTGACTCTGCTGCCTGGCTCCGATTCAATGATACTCTCGGTGCCTGAGCCTCTACCGCTGTCTTGAAGAGCCTCAACCATCGCTCGTCCAGTCGATGGTCGAGTTAACTCCCCACTATCCGCTCCCTCAACTCCAATCCGCGGTCTTTCCCCGGCCATCTCCGCTTCGTCAGCTGATGAGAACCGCGCGGAGTCGGGCACCTCCCCAACGTCCGACACACTGGTGCTGCCCTGAGCCAAAGGACTCAACGCGGGACCAGGCTTACCCGATGGTTGCTGAAGTGATGCCATTTTCTGACGTAATGACGGTACACCACGTGCCTTGGCGCTGCGGCGCTCCTTGCGAGATGCGACACGAGACGGGCCTGTTGTGGAGGCTGATGCACCGCGCGAGGGGCTATAAGTCGACTCCTCGGAGTCGTATTCACTTTCAGTCGACTCAATCTCACTTCCACTTTCGACCGTCGACTCGGTTTCCGTGTAAGTCATATCCACGTACTCCTCCTCGCTTATTGCCTCCTCGCTATCCAGCAGACTGACCACTGACGACCGTCTACCAAGCACCCGGTCGTCTAGCAGGTCCTCTTCCGTCTGCGGGGCCATATCCATTCCGGTGACTCCCATAAAGTTAGTTTGGGGTGATGCCATCGACGCCCTATGTGACATATTTTCGAATAGTTGGGATTCGCCGAGTGGTCTGTCACGTCGTGCCTTTGTTAGCAGGGGGTCTGCAGCGAGGGCCTCGATGTCGATCGAGTGTCGTTCGTCGCCCGGCCCTGTGATTATCAGCTTGGCTCTATAAACCCCTCTCACATCGGGCGAGAAGATGACACTGACGGTCGTTTCTTCATGAGGCCCGATATCAACTTGTGCTGTCGACACTGTGATATGGTCGTCTGGGGCCGGGAACGACGCGTCGCCGTCGACGTTGGCGGACATCAACGCGTCTTCAATGGTTAGCCCAGCGGACGCGTCCATGCCGGACAGGTTGAAGACGGTGACGTCAGTGGCGCGTGTCATGCCCGGCAAGGCCCACACCTCGGTCAGTTTGGGGTGTGAGTGGCCAATGGTCGGTCCGACAAAGCCTGAAAGTGAGATCTGACCGAGGTGGTGGCCGGCGGCGTCGTGAATGAGGAGTACGGATTGCACGTCGACGGATTTGGTGAGGGAAAGCACAGGGTTGAACCGCACCGCGATGTCCACCGTCCCCTCTGATGTGAAGAGCGTCAACTGGCTCGGTTCGGCGCTAAACACCCTGTTTTCTGATATCACGTACAGCTCGAGTGGGTCCGATAGCTCGTCGACGTCCGAGCTACTCTCAGAATCGTCCCCCACATGCGGCAGGAGGGACTCGTCGGGCAGGGTCCACGTGATCGTTAACTCCCGCTCTTGGACCGAGTGGGTGGCGGCGAAGGCGAGCCCATCGGGGGCGTTGATGTCGAGTGTCCCATGGGCTGGGAATTCCCGGGGGGGCGGGATGTCCATGTATGCGTGAGCTAGGGCGGCCTTGACGCCCTGGCCAGTGTCTTCAGTGGTTGGGAGGTGGCGCACGAGGCCTTCGTCCGAAGCGTCGCTGGTCCAGTCGATTGTGTCGCCGACATCTGCCCCGCTTCCCGATGTCGTTGATTCGCTGTCCATATCAACCATATGTGCGGGGGAACGTGCGGACACGCGGGATGACGTTATTCGGCTTCCCGGGGTCAACCCAGCCCCCAACCCGGCACCCGCGCCACCTCTAGATACTTGGACAGACCCTCCCCGCCGCATCAACATCGAACTCACCGGCCGCAATGTCCGGCGTGTTATTTGTGTGATGGTGGCGTCGTCCGTCATCTCGGAGTCGCTGAGGTGGTCCCCCACGCCCTCGTCTTCCTCCTCGATCGTGTGTTGGGGATGGATAACGTCTAGCGTGGGCATGGCGATCGATGAGGCGCTGCTGGGCCCCGTGTCGGGGACGGTGGCCGTGCCGTCGACCGTGCGGACCAGGGCGACGGCGAGAGGCTCGATGAAGTCTGCCATCTGCACGTCACCGTTGCCTTGTCCCCGTCGTCCACGCATAAAGTCCAATAAACCGGTAAGAGAATAAAAAGGGATCCCACCGGGTGTGAACCCAGCAGGCACGGGGACGCTGCTCGACGAGGGGTAGAAGAAGGGCATCCCCGCGGCCGTTACCCCGCCCAGGACCTGACCCGACGTGTCAGGTGTCGCCTGCCTGTCCATGCTCCAATATAAAGTGCCATCCATAAGCATGCCTGTAGGGGCGGGGCGGGGCGGGGCGGGTAGGGTGTAGTAAGGTGTGTAGTCACCCCCCGCGCCTCTGACGTATCCCGCGGGGATGGGCACTGTGTTGTATAGGGGCAGGTATAGCTTATTACCTGAAGTATCCACCCCCGCAGGTACAGGGCACGGGGGTTCGTGGGCCTTGGCCTTATGGAGGGCCATCCATCGTCCCGAAGCTTCTATCATCGGGCCCGCCTCGTCGGCGATGTCGGTCCTTTCGACCTCCACCATGAGTCGATACCACCGCCTTGTGAAGCGGTGCCTGATGACCATCTTAAACGTTTGGCTGGGAAGGATCTCCACCTCCTCGCCCTTAGGCTGGCCTGCCATGAGCCGTGCTCTACTCCCGGTCGTACCCGTCGCGGACGCGTCATCAGCCCGTGTTGAACGCGCCTCTACACCGGAGCATAGTGCGATGGTCTCAGCGTCATGACGCGCCATAGGATCCAACTCTTCGACACGCGTTACCCGCAACAGGTAGCGAGATGCAACAGGGATGCGTGTGCTTGATGACACGTCGCCCTGCATGTATATCGCCGTGCTGTTCGTGCTAACTGACATGGACGAGGCGAATGTCATCACCGTCGATGTCATGGACGCCACGCTCTGCCCGTCGGTACCATCATCCAAAGGCACACCCGCCCCGCCCGTCTGCCCGCTGTCGGCGTCGACCGGCTCGTGTTGCTCGAGTATCAGTGGCTGATGGACGGGGAAATCCAGCATATCCTCTTCATATTGGTGGAGGCGGGGCAGTCCGGTGATCGCCGCAGCCTGGCCCGGTGTCAACGGTGTCTTGAGATAACCCTCGGGGATCGATGGCGCGTGCTTGATGTGCTCGTTACCCGTCGTGCGTGCAGTTGACGGCAGTCCGGCGTGTACAATGAGGGGTTTGACGCGAGGTTCTTTGTCACGTTCATAGTGGAATGTCGGGTGAGTCAGCAGTCCAATCCTATGCGATGTAGGATCGTGTTTTCCAATAACACTTCGTCTCCTATGTGTTTTCCGCGCCCCCTGGCTCCTATCCCGTTGCATCAGTGACCTAGCGTTAGTCATGGCGGGCACGGGTGGGGTGTCGAGGGTCGACCCAGGCGGTATGACTGGGGCGGGTCGACCGACGAAGAAGGAGTAATTCCGGGGGATGTCTGGGGCGACGGGGCTTGAAGCGGGGAAGTTGATGGTTGACTGGACGGCCGCAGTGGTGATGAAGCCCTCTGGCACGCCAGGTAGGGCCTCGTGGGGCTTCCTGAGTGTGAACAGGGTGTGTGGTGTGCCGTTTGGAAGGAACAGCCACAGTCCGGATGTGTGCGGGAAAGTGTTATTCCCAGCGAAGAAGGGAGCGCCCGTGGCCCCCAATGGTTCATCCCCGAGGCCTCGTTCATCGCCACCAATCGATGTGACTGATGTACGGCGGCCAAGGGACACGCGGGACGATGCGCGCGATGATATGGGCGATGGGGGCGGCTCTTGCACCGCGGTGAGTTGTGCGAAGGTGCCTGGGACGAGTAGGAGTGCTCTGGCTCTCATCATTAGGTTAAACTTGCGGCGGAACTTGACCTCCGCTTCGAGGGCGCGTGTGGTCTGTTGGAATGATTTTGAGTCCCTGAAATACGCTGGAGTGAAGTTCCCGAGCTGTTTGATGCCTTCGTAGATGAATGCCACGCTATGTGCCTCGTGTTGGCTGTGTGCTGGCCAACGGGCGATGAATAGGAGTAGTGGCTGCCGTAGCGGGCCGTTAGATGGCGGGATAACGGACAGCAGGCGTCTTACTTCAGCCGTGTAGAGGTTTCCGATGATGAGTTGAAGTGAAGCTCTCTGAGGTACACATTCATTGATGGCGTTGATCAGAGACACGCGCATGGTGTAGGCGTTGGCCGGGAGGGACGACATGGCGTCTGTCACGAGGTACAGCAGCATGTGTAGCGTGTGACGCGCCATTGGGGGTAGCCCGTCGACGTTGACGAAGGTGAAGAGCGCTAGCATGAGTTCGATGCGCTCGAGTTCGATCTGTTCGTCAGGGTGGTTCTTATACGTGACGTGGACGTCCACCAGGCGCTTGATGATCGCCATGAACGCCTGCTCGATGAAATGTCTTTCGTTGGGGTTTTGAGTGCCAATGTGCAGAGCAAACGAGCCGACGATGGCGATAGCCTCCACACGGTTCTCCAGAATGGAGTCGGACGCGACGAGACGTAGCGCTGTTCGAATAAATGAGGTCGCAAGCTTCGAGTTGTGCTGACGCGCAGACGACAGAAGTGTGCCTATTCCAGGCAGAACGCTCTTGATCACGAGGTACACGAAGTTCCGCATTGCTGGCTCGGGGTCGTTCATCATGTCCACGATCCCCTGCCAGATCGCCAGGTAGCGTTCCGCTTCAGAAGAGCGATAGGGTTGAAGAAGAATGGGTACGGCGCGGATCACGTTGTCGATGCCGTTCATATTGACGAAACCAGCCTTCTGGGCGCTTTGCCCTTGGGATGTTCGTCGTTTTGGGTGATCCATTCCTAGTTTTTGTTTTCAGCACTAAAAAGACTTGGGCGGAATTGTATGTGTGCGGCCTTGCACACGAATCCGACCGGGTGTACTGCAGTCTTTGAAGACGTCTCGCCAATTTCACTTTTTATACTTCCACACCAGTTGCCTGACTGGAAAAGACGCCCCAGAGCGTCACAGGAATGCACTGTCCGCATTCTGGCCGGGCCTATTAGTCGCTGGTTTGGCTGAGTCATGCCAGCTAATTATTGCGAGGTCAAACAACCAATACTGACAACTGTCGAAAATGAACTCCAAATTCCTTCTTGTCGCGTGCATCCTGCTTCTTGCGGGTGTAGCAACTGCAAACCTGCTCGGTGGCTACACTCCCCAGCCTACTGAGGACAACGACGTCCAACGTGCTCTTAACTTCGCGATCCGCGCTATTGTTGAGGAGGGACATCCCCACAAGTTCGTCAGCATTGACGAAGCCTACACACAAGTCGTCAACGGGATCAACTACCGCCTGGTCTGCACGTTCCGTACTCCCCACAATGTGGCCCAGCACGAAATCATCGTCTACGAACCCTTCGGCGGCGAGCACACTCTCACGTCATTCAAGCCGGTGTAGCCGCTAGATAAACTCACATCAAAAGCCACTGGACTGGGCCCGCTGTCTGTTCTGTGTATGACTTGGATACCTCGCATCTTAGCCGTAGATGTACAGTGGTGTAAACCTGGACACACACGCACCTCCTCACATCTGACCTCAGGTGGTACGGGTTGACCGGTGTGTCGCGGCGGATGTCGTCTTCACCGCTTCACCGTTTGCGCGACAGGTGCTTCTTCGCCAACTCATAATCAAGTTCATCACTTTTTGACCCATACTTCTTATCCGCCGTTTATAATCCATCTCAACTACTTAACCACGCCCGCGTCCGCGACCCCTGCCTCTGCCGCGAGTCGCCCCGAAGGCCTTCTTGCGGGACGTCTCCTTCTCCTTCTCCTCCACGGACGCGTTGATTCTCTTCACGCGCTTCTGAAGCTTCTCCCGACGGGTAGCCGGGATCACGCGAAGAGGGCGGCCACGACACACGAACTGGGGGGCACCGCCAAGCTTGTGCTTCTGATAGTCGTTGAACTTCTGGACGGCCTCCTTCATGTCCCGGGTTGGGTACTCGAGGAAAGCTGCCGTGGCGTCGCCCGTAGCCTTATCGCGGATGATCCGGATGTGCGCGATCTCGGGCTTGGGGACCATAGCGGCCGTGCCAGTCATGATGCTCTCCTTGAGCTCGGTCGGGTTAACCTTTCTAGGGATGTTTCCGATAAAGAAGGACTTGTGGGAGTCATACTCCTCGTGGGAGTGCTCGGAAGCGAGGTCAACCATCACCGGGTGGCCCATAACCTCAAAGCTCTCCTTGGCAAGCGCACGAACAGCTTCGCGCTGCTCATCAGTCAAGGCTTCGAACACAACGTACGCGTTCTGGTGCGTCTCGCGCGTGGCGCCCTGCTCGATGAGCTGACGCTTGCTCGTGGACTTCAGAGCGGCCTGCTTGAGTGCAACGGACCGGAAGCGCATTGTGAGAAGCTTGGAATCTTTGAGGGGCTCGAGTGAGCCAGCAAAACGCTTCACGGCGCGCTTAACCTTGGAGGAATCGCCCGCGGGCACACCACCGATAAACACAGTGTCTTTGTTCTTAGCCTCAAAGTCGTATTTGTGTCTTTCGGAAGCCTTACTCCTCCGGCTTCCCTCTTTCTTTGCTTCTTGCTCAATCGCCTCCTTCTCCTTCTTCTCAAGCACCTCATCGTTGTCTTCGTAGTCTGACGGAACCGACAGATCAGCATCAACTGCCAGCTGAAGCAGCTCGTCCGTGTCTACCTTGGCCATCTCTCTGTTTGCCACGCTTTATAGGCCGAAGAGTTGACGTGATCATTAGGGGTTGGATGAAAGTACATGCGAAAATAAGTCTTCTGAACGTGCGCTTACTGCACCTTTGTAGCCTTCATGAAATTGCCAGTGTTAATTTAGGATTTTTGAATCTGGAATTGCTGTCTACATGAATTCAAACGCACTCAAACTGTTGTCTGTATGCCAGTTTTTGCTTGCAAAAAATAGGATTGAAAGAAATGTACTCAAAAACAGACAACCATTCCGTCCAACATGACTGGATCTGTCATCTTCCTGATCCAAACTGATGAAACTGATGCATCCAAGTCCTACCATCATTATGAGACTCTTGAAGAGTTTGTGGAATCAGCTGTGCTCATGTTTGAGCAGAACCTCACCAAAAGAAACAAAGAACGCGGTATAACGACCCGAATCGTCTATGACCTCGGTGATATCGTCAGCTACTTCAGCGCCCTGCCCGACTGTGGCCTGCTCATCATGGACGACCGACTTAGAGCCTACGTCCCGCACGGACCGAGCTTTGTGGTCAGCCACATCGTCAAGCACCTCAGGCAAACGGCCGCTAAGGGCTGAGTGTGTCTCCAATGGTCTACCCCTCTCCTCTGCTCTGACCTCTACAGTTATTTTCTCGTTGGCAGATGGAAGTTGAGCCGTGGTGATGTTTCGGTCGAGAGTTCACGTGTTGAGCCTGTTATGATGAGGCTGTTGCATCGCAGAGAGTTATGCAGTTTTCTTATTTCGGAGATTATAGGAGTTGCCAGCCCGGATAATATGCCATAATCTTGGTTTATAGTTTTCTGATATTTGCTTTTTATGGCGATGAAAGTTGAGTGTTGGCGTTTTGGTGTGGGTTCCACCCTTTGTTTGGTCACTTCAAATCATAAAGATTTTGCCGTCGCCCGAAGAATTTGACGAAAAATGGTGCGGCTTCCGTTCCTGAGGCGTAGAAAGAAAGTGAAGGACATTCTCACTGACATTTCCGCTGAATCGTCCAAAGTTCGGAACAAGCAGCTGAACATGCTTCGCCGTCTTCAGAAAATCTTCATTCTTCTTACTGTCGTTGTCTTCTCTCTCTGGTGCCTGTTCACACTGTATATATTGTACATATTTCCTTATGATCGCATGCCCCCCGAACTCTCCGAGTCCAACGTGATTGTGATTCTCTGCCTTGTATCATTCGGAGCGTATTTCCTAGTGTTCTACCTAACAGCGTTCCAGATGTTCCTGCCTTCGCGCAAGTTGGTGACCCGCTACTACGATCGGAAGAGTATGGCGCTCTCATCTCAGATCAGCGACACGATAACGCAACTCAAAGAAAGCAGCAACTTTTACGAGACTCTCGAGCTCATCAAAGAGTTCTCCCCAGACGAGTTCGAGGACCTTCCACGCAGCGTGAGGAACATCATCACGGCGTCCCAACGCCCCCCAACACCAAGGGATGTGGAACCTGTGCCCATCCCCGATGATACACCCAGGGTACAGCACTCGGCAGCAGCAAAGAAGTCCCTGCCCCAGGCACTCGTAGACTACGCGATTAGCTTGCTGGTTTCAGACGCACCAGAGAACCGAATGGCGCTGATTTGTGGGTATTGCCACTCCCATAACGGACTGGTCAGCTCGGATGAATATTCATCGCGTGCCTTGACATATCAATGCCCCAGATGCCACGCGCTAAACACGTTCCAGGATAGGCGTCGCATAGCCGGTCGACGGTCGACTTCGAACTCAAACGAGTCGGACGGGCGAAACAGCACGTTTTCTCTTGATATGGCTGATATTGAAGTGGACAGGGCAGATGAGGAGGTGTCCAGCATCATGAGTGAGATCGGTAGCAGCGCCGAAGGGGAGACGGGGCTGAGTGTTAGCAGGTGGACGGACGATGAAGCTAGGGGTGGAAGGTTGACGTGAGAGGGGAGGGGTGATGGGGCAGCTGACTGGAGGCGATGGTAAACTTCACTCCCTGATTGTCGTGTTGTGTCAGGCCCTGTCACTGTTTATTAGCCTATTACAGAGCTATTTTTGACATGTCCAAAAAAACTCGCCATCCGCAGCTGGTAATAGTGCTAGTTATAGGACGAACAATTGCGTGTCTGCCGCCCTATGACGGCTATTTCTGGCGAGCTAATTCCATTTATATGGTTTACAGTCAAAGCTCTAGAACCAGACCAATCATAGCAAACAGCATGAACGCATCTCTTATCCTCCTCATCATCGCCATCGCGACGTGTGTACTCGCCGTGCCCCCTGCCACCCCCTACGAGTTCGTCTACCCGAAGAACGGCGACAACTTCACGATCGACACCAAGCAGAAC
>PPCM01000588.1_pt1 | contig 27516 bp, 26 predicted proteins | sample 1555541 | NCBI WGS metagenome assembly PPCM01 (sample SAMN05284479, study PRJNA326546) | Marine sediment metagenome, whole genome shotgun sequencing project. | isolation source: marine sediment | place: Germany: Wadden Sea | collected 2012-09-05 | reverse complement strand
TTGCTGTTCTATCAATGGGTGATATCGTTACTAGTGTTTCTATTAAAGTTGCAGGGAACCGTTTTGATAACGACATCATTAAGTATATGAAAGAAAAATATAAATTACTTATTGGTGAAAGAACTGCTGAAATGATAAAAAAAGAAGTTGTTACCGTTTTTCCAGGTGCTAAAAAAGAAGTTGGAGAAATTAAAGGTCGTGACTTAGTTACTGGATTGCCACATTCTATTGAAGTTAAATCTAGTGAAATGGAAGAAGCGCTTAGAGAAAGTGTTTACGTTATCGTGAGTGCTGCAAAAAATGTATTAGAGCAAACTCCGCCAGAGTTAGCATCTGATATTATTGACCGCGGAGTAATTATTACTGGTGGTGGTGCATTATTACATGGATTAGATATGTTATTAACAGAAGAGTTAAAAGTACCAGTATTTTTAGCTGATGAGCCACTTGATGCAGTAGCAAAAGGTTGCGGAGTTATGTTAGATAATATTCAATTATTAAATAAGTAAAGTGATGTTAACATCACTTTTTTATTTTACTTGCACTGAACATATGTTTGCTTATATAATTAAGAGGAGGTGATTTGATGTATAAATTAGTTAGTGAGTTTTCACCAGCAGGAGATCAACCCAAGGCTATATCGAGCTTAGTTGCCGGGGTTGAAAGTGAAAATAAGGAACAAGTACTCCTAGGAGCCACGGGAACGGGTAAAACTTTTACAATTTCCCAGGTAATAAGCCAAGTTAATAAACCTGTGTTAGTATTAGCGCATAATAAGACTTTAGCAGGTCAACTATACAGTGAGTTTAAATCTTTTTTCCCAGAAGATAGGGTAGAGTTTTTTATTTCATACTATGATTACTACCAACCAGAAGCCTATGTAGCATCTAGAGATTTATATATTGAGAAGGACGCAAAAATTAACGATGAAATTGATCAAATGCGACATTCTGCGACAGCTTCACTTATGGAAGGGCGTAATGTAATTGTAGTTTCATCGGTATCTTGTATATATAATATTGGATCAGCTGAGGAATATGGTAAGAAGACAATTACTTTAAGGGTTGGAGAAATAATTGAACGTGATGAACTTTTGAAGAAACTTATTGCCATTCAATATGATCGTAATGATTATGATTTTAAACGTGGTACTTTTAGAGTGCGTGGGGATTCTGTGGAGGTTATTCCGCCAAACCAAAAGCAAAATAGTTACCGAATTGAAATATTTGGAGATGAAATAGAACGTATTAGAGAGATTGATGTAGTGACAGGAGAAGTTATTAGAAATCTTGATGTTACGACAATTTTTCCGGCTTCACACTTTGTTAATGATGAGGAGAAGTTGGAGAAGGCAATCCAAAATATTGAAAATGAACTTGAAGAAAGAATAGTTGAGTTTAAAGAGAATAACCAACTTTTAGAAGCTCAAAGAATTGAGCAAAGAACTAAGTATGATATTGAGATGTTGCGTGAGACCGGTTTTTGTAGTGGTGTTGAGAACTACTCAAGGCATCTTGCTTTGGGAGAAGCAGGAAAGACCCCAGATACATTGATTGATTTTTATAATAAGGACTTCTTGTTAGTAGTTGATGAGTCACATATGACATTACCGCAGGTTAGGGGAATGTATAAGGGTGATAGAGCTAGAAAGCAGTCTCTTGTAGATCATGGTTTTAGATTGCCAAGTGCGCTTGATAACAGACCTCTTAATTTTGAGGAGTTTCAGTCAAAAACTGACGAAATCATATATGTTAGTGCTACACCTGGTGATTATGAGCTTGAGAGGGTGAATAATGAGGTTGTAGAGCAAGTAATCAGGCCGACAGGTTTACTAGATCCTATTGTAGAAGTTCATCAAACTGAGGGGCAAATAGACGATATAATTTCAAGAATTAATGAGAATATTGAGAGGAATGAGAGAACTCTAGTAACAACTTTGACGATAAGAATGAGTGAGGAGTTAACGAAATACTTTAAAGATTTAGGAATAAAAGTAGCCTACCTTCATTCGGAAATTAAATCACTAGAACGTATAAATATTATTAGGAAACTACGTCGTGGTGACTTTGATGTTGTTGTTGGAATTAACCTGTTAAGGGAAGGTTTAGATATTCCTGAAGTAAGTTTAATTTGTATTCTTGATGCCGATAAAGAGGGATTCTTAAGAAACAAGAGAAGTCTTATCCAGACAATTGGACGAGCAGCCCGTAATGAAAATGGGCGTGTAATGCTTTATGCCGATAAAATGACTGACTCAATAAAGGGTGCCCTTGAAGAAACTCAAAGAAGACGCGAGATTCAAGAGGAGTATAACCGCGTAAATAATATAACTCCCAAAACTATTAAGAAGGCTCTTAGTGAGGAAATTACAATTTATAGTGAAGATGAGGAAACTAAGAAAGGTAAAAAACCAGCTAAGATGAGCAAGAAGGCAAAACAGCTAATGCTTGATGATTTAGAACGCCAAATGAAAGTAGCAGCTAAAGACTTAGACTTTGAAAGGGCAATGGAGTTAAGAGACATTATCTTTGAAATCAAATCTGAATAGTTTGCTTAAACTGACTTTATTTCATATAATGAAATAAAGGAGGTGGCTTTGTGAATTTTGCAATATATTTAAATTATAATGATAATACAAATGAAGCATTAGAGTTTTATCAAAGCATCTTTGATGCGAAAGTGTTATATAAGTTAGATCACACATCTGAAACAACAGAAGATAAGGAGAAAGTTGGTAAAGTAATACATGCCGAGTTACAAATCAATGAACAGCTGAATCTCTACTTTAGTGATTCCTTTAAAGAGGTTGAAAAAATTGGGTTCTCAGTTGTAGTAGAAGTTGATAGTTTGAAAGAAGCCGAAGAACTTTATGAGAAGTTAAGTGAAGGTGGAATTAAAATAAGTCCTCTAAAGAGATTAGACATCGCCGATGTAATAGTAGGCGAGTTAAAGGATAAATTTGGATTGACTTGGGATGTAGTTGCCAATAGTAATTAATTATGAGAATAGATAAGTATTTAAAAGTGAGTCGTCTAATTAAGAGGAGACCACTTGCAAAAGAAATTTTAGATAAGGGTCGAGTAACGGTAAATGGTAAGAAAGTAAAACCAGGACATCAAGTAAAAATTGATGATGTAATTGAGATTCGTTATGGGAACCGTATCGTTGAGGCAAAAATCTTAAAGATTGTTAATTCAACGAAAAAGAGTGAAACACAAGAAATGTATCAAATATTAAAAGAAGAAAAGATAGAAAAAGAACCATTATGGTAGTAATAAACTCCTGCAATAGCAGGAGTTTTCTTTTTTTTCTAAAAATAACTTCAAACCTTAAATAAAGAAATTGTCGAATAGTCCATACAAGTGATATAATAAAAGTGGAGGTGATAATATGTCTAAGGCAGTAAGAAATAGAATGGTTCTTTATGTGATGATCGGAGGAGTGTTTATATTTTTTAGTGTAAGCTCAGTATTATCATCACACAGCGATTTAGTTGTGCTAGAAAAAGAAAAAAATCGACTTTCGATTAATATGACGGAGTTAGTTGAAGAGCAAGAGTATCTAGAAGAAGAGTTAATAAGGTTTGAAGACCCTTATTATGTTCTAAATTATGCTAAGAAAAACCATCTATTCACTGAAGATGGTACGATAAAGTTTAGAATCCCAAATAAGACTTCTAATTAGCCCTATCGCGATGCGAAGGGTTTTTATTCAAAGAGGAGGCAATTATGAATATAGATTTTGATTTACTTAAGACAATTGAGAGTAACGCTTTTATTATTGTGGGAGTTTCTAGTGGACCCGATTCTATGACTTTGCTACATATTCTTGAACAGTTACCATTTAGAATTGTTGTCGCTCATATAAATCATAAACAGAGAAGAGAATCTGAAGAAGAGTACAAGTTTTTAGAAGTTTATTGTCACAACAATAATCTAATTTTTGAAGGGACTACTTTTGAAGAAAATGTCGAAGGTAACTTTCAACATAAAGCGAGAGAGTTTAGGTATGATTTTTATCAAAAGCTATACCTTAAGTATAATGCTAAGGCTCTTTTAACTGGACATCACGGTGATGATCAAGTAGAAACTATCTTGATGAGAATATTGAGAGGGACTTCTCTAAAGGGATTGATTGGGATCAAAGATGATACGACAATCAATCAAATGCGAGTGGTAAGACCGCTTTTAGGTTGCTCTAAAGAAGAGATTATCGACTACCTATGTCATCACCATTTAGAGTATAGAATAGATGAGTCAAATCTTAAATCCGATTACACGAGAAATTACTTAAGGAACGAAGTTGTGCCAAAAATTACAGAAGAGTTTGGAAAAACTCACTGTAAGTTCCAAAACCTAAGTAACAGTATCGAGGAGATCAGCAACTTTATAGATGAGTTTGAACTTGAATATTACTTTAAAAACTGTGAGATAAAGATAAATTGGGACTACTTTGACGCCTTGCATCCTTTTATGCAAAAAGAACTCTTGCGAAGAGCTTTGAAAGAGATATATCAAGAAGAGATTGTCCTTATAAATAGTAACCACATTGATGATCTTGTCAGGGTACTTACTAGTGATAAGAAAGAGTATAGTTATGACTTGCCAAACGAACAAGTAATGAATAAGTTTTTAAATACTGTTACAATTTCTAAAGTTAGAGACGAAAAATCGTATTGTCTTGAGTTAGAAGACAAGTTAGTTATATCTGGCCAGCATCTTTTTGAAATAGTAGATGAGTTGGGCGATAATTGCGTTATGATAGATCCTGAAGAAGTTTCACTTCCTTTAAAGGTAAGAACCCGTAAATTAGGGGATAAAATGGTTCCTAAAGGGATGGAAGGAAGAAAGAAACTAGGTTCAATTTTCATTGAAGCTGATATTTCGAGGTTGGAACGTGCCGTCTACCCAATACTTGTTGATTCACAAGATAGAATTTTGTGGATTCCGCAAATAAAAATGAGTAAATATTGCAAAACTATAAGAGAAAATCACTATATTGTGATAAAATATAGTGGAATTGATTTTAATTAGTAAGGATAGGTATTTTTATGGAAAACGATATTAAAAAAGTATTATATACACATCAAGAGATTGTTGCTAAAGCTAAAGAACTAGGGACTAAAATCTCAACTGATTATGAGACGTGCGATAGCGCACCAATGTTAGTAGGATTACTACGTGGATCTGTTCCTTTTATGGCAGAATTAATGTTACATATTTCGATTCATGTTGAGACTGACTTTATGGATGTTTCGAGTTATGAGGGAATGGAATCTACTGGAGATATAAAGATTCTAAAGGACTTAGATTCTTCAGTTAAAGGAAGAGACGTATTAATAGTAGAGGATATCATTGATACGGGTAGAACATTACAAACAGTGATGGGAATGCTTAGACAACGTGGAGCAAATAGTGTTAAAGTAGTTTCATTATTAGATAAACCAGAAGGACGTAAAGTAGAACTTGAAGGTGACTATATTGGCTTTACTATTCCTAAAGAGTTTGTAGTAGGATATGGATTAGATTTTAATGAACTATATCGCAATCTACCATTCATTGGTGTCTTAAAGGAAGAAGTATATTCTTAATTTTTGGAGGTAAACATGAAAAATGTGAAAAGAAACCCCTTTAGAAATATGCTCGTTTGGTTACTAGTTGTTCTAGTATTTGCAAGCGTGTATAGTTTCGTAACACAAGGGGCATATGAGACAAAAGAATTGTCTTATGATGAGTTTGTATCAGAAGTTGCTAATGATAATGTTGCAACTTTAGAAGGAGCAATCTCTAGTAATGGATTAACAATCGAAATTACTGGACGTTTACGTAGTCAAGATGAAAAAAGTTCATACTACGTGACTGTACCAGCATCGCAGAATGTTTATGATGTTATTAGTGCTGCAACTAAAAATGGGGCGGAAGTTAATTATGTTGCGCCTAGTGGAATTAGTTTAATTACAATTATTCTTAATTTCTTACCGATATTATTAATGGTAGGGATATTATTCTTCTTCTTATCAAGACAATCAGGTTCAGCTGGAAAAGCAATGGACTTTGGAAAAAGTAGAGCGAAGCTTTATCAAAATGATAAGAAGATTACATACTCAGATGTTGCTGGGTTAGAAGAAGAAAAAGAAGAGTTAAAAGAAATTGTTGATTTCTTGAAAACTCCGAAGAAGTTTCAAAAAATGGGAGCAAGAATTCCTAAAGGATTACTTTTAGTAGGTCCTCCAGGAACTGGTAAGACATTACTTGCTAAATCGGTTGCAGGTGAAGCCGATGTACCATTCTATACAATCAGTGGTTCTGACTTTGTGGAAATGTTTGTAGGTGTTGGTGCAGGACGTGTTCGTGACATGTTCAAGAAAGCGAAGCAAAGTGCTCCGTGTTTATTGTTTATTGATGAAATTGATGCAGTTGGACGTCAGCGTGGTGCTGGTTTAGGTGGAGGTAACGATGAGCGTGAGCAAACTCTAAACCAATTACTTGTTGAAATGGATGGATTTGATGAGAATGCAGGTATTATCATTCTTGCCGCAACTAACCGTCCAGATGTATTAGATCCAGCGTTATTAAGACCTGGTCGTTTTGACCGTCAAGTAACTGTTGATAATCCAGACAAGAAATCTCGTGTGGCGATTTTAAATGTTCATGCTAGAAATAAGAAGTTTGCAGAGGAAGTAGATTTTGATTTAGTTGCTCAAAGAACTCCAGGATATAGTGGTGCTGATTTAGAAAACTTATTAAATGAAGCAGCATTGTTAGCAGTTAGAGAAAATCAAAAATCTATTACGATGGCAAATATTGATGAAGCTGCAGACCGTGTGCTTATGGGACCTGCTAAAAAGAGTCGTAAGTACTCTGAGGGTGAGAGAAACATGGTTGCTCACCACGAAGCTGGTCATGTTGTTATTGGTTTAAAACTTAGAGATGCATCAGATGTTCATAAGGTTACGATTATCCCAAGAGGTCGTGCTGGTGGTTATGCAATGATGTTACCAACAGAAGAGAAGTTCTTAGCTACTAAGACAGAACTTTTGGAGCGAATCACAGGACTATTAGCTGGTCGTGTTTCTGAAGAACTAAACTTTGGAGAAATTACTACAGGTGCTCATAATGACTTAGAAAGAGCTACTAAGATAGCTAGATCTATGGTTTGTGAGTATGGAATGAGTGATTTAGGTCCGATTCAGTTAGAAAAGCAAGATGGTAATGTCTTCTTAGGGAGAGATTACTCTAAAAATAAATCATATTCAGATAACGTTGCCCTTGAAATTGATAAAGAAATTAAAAAAATCATTTCAGGATGCTATGAGCAAGCTAAGACAGTACTTAGTGAAAACAGCGACTTAGTTAAGGCAATAGCTGAAAACTTATTGGCTTTCGATACTTTAAATAAAGAACAAATTCATTACATTATGGAACATGGTAATTTACCAGAAGATGGTAATGTCTTGGCTAAAGAACCTACAAAGTTAAATACAGAGGACTTAGTAGAAGAAGTAATTAAAGAATTTGAAGAAACAACAGAAGAGAACAACAAAGAAGCAGAAGAAGCATAATCTGCTTCTTTTCTAAGTGAGGAATAGATATGGGAGATTATTTAATAAAAGCTTTAGCATTTAATAATGAATGTAGAATCTATGCTTGTAAGACAACAAATCTTGTTGAGGAAGCAAGGCAAAGACATAACACTTTAAGAACAGCATCAGCTGCTTTAGGTAGAACTATGACTGCAACAGCAATGATGGGGGCAATGCTAAAAGGTGAAGAAAGATTGAGTGTCACTATCGATGGTAATGGTCCTGTTGGGAAAATTATTGTTAATGCGAACTCAAAAGGTGAAATCTCGGGGTACATTGAAAATCCTGAAGTTCATCTTGAATTAAATGATAGTAAGAAGCTAGATGTAAAAGGTGCAGTTGGTAATCAAGGGAACTTATTAGTTACTAAGGATTTAGGATTAAAAGACTTGTTTACGGGTCAAAGTCCGATTGTATCCGGGGAAATTGGTGAGGATTTTACTTACTACTTTGCGGTAAGTGAGCAAACACCTTCTGCAGTTAATGTAGGTGTTCTAACTAACACTGAAAATGATTCAATTCTTGCAAGTGGAGGATTTATCATTCAAATGCTTCCGAATGCGAGTGAGGAAACGATCACTTTTTTAGAGAATAAACTAGGTGAATTAGAGGCTATCTCATCTATGATATTAAAGGGGATGAGTCCTGAAGATATCATTGAAGCTGTAACTGATGGTAATTTTGAAATTGTTGAGAAGTTAGGACTTGAGTTTAAATGCGATTGTTCAAGATATAAGTTATCAAGAGCAATAGCTGCCTTAGGTGAAGATGAAATTTCTTCAATGATTGATGAGGGTAATGAAGTGCATACTAATTGTAATTTCTGTAATCAAGAGTATGTTTTCGATAAAGAAGAGTTAGAAGTTATTAGGAAGGTTCTCGTTAGAAAAGAAGGATCATTTAAGTAAAACAAAGAGTTATCCACAAGGATAACTCTTTTTGTTTAATTATTAAAATCTCGCTCTAAGAACTACTTAGTTAAATATGTCACCAAGAATTCACAAGCTTCGTTCATACCTTGAATATTAAGACGCTCATCAAGAGTGTGAACTTTTTCCATACCACATGGCATATTGACACACTTAATTCCATTTTGGAAGAAGTTGTTTGCATCACTTCCTCCACCAGTAGAAAGATATTTAACCTCATGTCCTAAATTTGAAAGCGTATCGCTTACATCTACTAAGAATGGATCATTATCTTCAATGAAGAATGCTGAATACATAGCTTTAACTTCTACATCAACAGAAGCACCAAATTTCTTAGCTGACTCTTCTAATACTTCAACCATATGTTTTGTTTGTGCCTCAAGTTTGTCATTTCTTAAACTTCTTGCTTCACCAACCATCGTCATATTTGGCATAACGATATTAGATGCTAATCCACCAGTAACTACTCCAAAGTTGGCTGTAGTTTCGTTATCGATACGATATAAGTTCATATTATTGATAGCATCAGCTGCCACACTCAAGGCACTAATTCCCTCTTCAGGTGCAACTCCAGCGTGAGCTGGTTTTCCTTCGATTTTGGCAATGATACTATTTTGAGCCGGTGCTTGACGAATTATTTCTCCAGCTTTTCCACCTGAATCAAATACAACACATTCAGTGGCAGTGATTTTTGAGTAATCTGCAAACTTAGATCCATTTAATCCACCTTCTTCGTAGATAGGTAATAATAACTCAATTGGTCTTGAACTTAGGTTGTTTTCAACAATTGTTCTTACTGCTTCTACAATTACTGCTACACCCGCTTTGTCATCTCCACCAAGAATCGTCGTACCATCAGTAATTACATAATTACCATCAACACTTGGTTTAATACCGTTACCGGGTTTTACAGTATCTAAATGAGAACTTAGCATGATTGGGGACTTAGAACTATCTCCTTCTAAATAAGCATAAATATTGTTTCCGTTAGAACCACATTTACTACCTTCATCACCAAGTACTACTTTTAATCCTATTTCTTCTAGTTTATTCTTAATGTGCATCATGAAGTTAAACTCGTTTTTAGTTTCGCTATCAATCTGTACATATTCTAAGAAATCACTTAGAAGTCTTTCTTTATTATACATAACCTTCACCTCTAATTAGATTTTTTCATATGTATATATTATAATATTATTGGCGAGTAGATAAAAGTTAATTAGTAAAAGAATGCAAAAATCTTCGACTTCGTCGAGTTTTATGTTATGATGCTTAAAGTGTTTAAGAGAAAAAGAAGGTGATTTGATGAATGAAGAAAAATTCGCATTTAAAATTGGCGATATAGAAGTTAGTAATAGAGTTGTATTAGCACCAATGGCAGGTGTGTGTGATAATTCATTTAGAACAATTTGTAAAGAATTTGGTGCTGGTTTGATATATACGGAGATGGTTAGTGACAAGGCTATTGTTTACAATAACAAAAAGACCATTAACATGTTATATATGACTGAAGATGAAAGACCTCTTGGAATTCAAGTATTTGGTTCGGATAAGGAAAGTTTTGTAGAGGCAGCAAAGTATATTGCCGAAAATACCAACTGTGACTTTATAGATATCAATATGGGATGTCCGGTTCCAAAAGTCGCTCAAAGAGCACAAGCAGGAGCAGCCCTTTTAAAAGATCCTGAGAAAGTTTATGAGATTGTAAAGGCTTGTGTTGATGCAATTGATAAACCAGTAACAGTAAAAATAAGAAGTGGTTGGGACAAAAACAACATAAATGCAATTGAAATTGCCAAGATGATTGAAAAAGCAGGAGCCAGTCTTTTGGCTATTCATGGTAGAACTAGATCGCAAATGTATGAAGGACAAGCCGACTGGGATATTATAAAATCTGTAAAAGAAGCAGTAAGTATTCCTGTTATCGGGAATGGGGATGTAACTTCTCCACTTAAAGCCAAGGAAATGCTTGATTATACAGGTGTTGATGCGGTGATGATTGGAAGAGCTGCTATGGGGAATCCTTGGATATTCAAAGAAGTAAGTCATTTTCTTAATACTGGAGAACTTCTTGATAAACCGACAAAGGAAGAAAAAATAAAAGTTTGTAAGGAACACCTTGAAAGACTAATAAATCTAAAAGGTGAGAAAATTGCTATTAGAGAGATGAGAGCTCATGCCGCTTGGTATTTAAAAGGCCTAAGGGGTAGTGCTAGTGTGAAGAACAAAATTAATCAAACTAACAATAAGGATGAGTTATTAAAAGTTCTTAATGATTACTTGAGTTATTAATAGTGTTTATTTATGACTAACCATCATTTAGGGAACTCTGTATAAGAAAATGTAGTATGAAAATACTTACTATTTATATTATGTTAGTTAAACTTAAATGATGTAAGGAGTGAGGTTTCACTCTTTATGGAGATTTAATATATAAAGAACAGTGCGAGCAAATATATTGCATGCGCTGTTTTTATTGGAAAATATACTTCAGGATTGAAACATATGTAACAACTTTTCATGAGTGAATGAAAGGAAGTGCACTTAATAATTAAAAAAAATGACTTCTGGTCAATCCAGAAGTCATCTTTAAATTAAAATATTAATTGAATGTACTTGAAACTGTTGCTATTATCTACAAATATTTCAAGTTCACAGAATTATTACTTTCCAGAGATTTGCATCTCTCCAACATTCAATGAAGGAGAAGCAGAGCTAGAACCTACAAACTTTAAGTCACTTGCGATCTCTTCAACGCTATTTAACATATCGTAAATGTTCCCTGAAATCGTAACTAAGTTAATTGGTTGAACTACTTTACCATCTTCATATAAGAATCCACTGGCTTGTAAACTGAAGTCACCACTAATTGGGTTAGTACCTGCATGTGTACCAGCTAATTCCTTAATTACTACTCCATTGAACCCATTAAGTAACTCATTATAAGTTCTCTCTCCAGGTTGGATGAATAAGTTTGTCGGAGTGATTCCAACACCAGCTTTGATACCAGGTTTGAATCCATTACCAGTAGACTTAACTCCATCCTTTTTAGCAGTCTTTAAGTTATGTAAGAATGTTTCTAAAACACCGTCTTTAACAATATCCTTAACTCTTGTAGCAACACCTTCATCATCGAAGCTACCTGAACCCCATCCATCTTTACGGAAAGGATCATCAGTGATAGTGATATTATCTCCAAAGATTTTCTCACCTATCTTACCAGCTAGCTTTGAAGAACCTTTTTGGACTGTTTCAGCACTAAATGAGTTGATTAGAACTCCTAGTAGACTTGTAGCAGCATCACGGTGTAACACTGTTTGATACTTACCAGATGAAATTGGAGAAGCACCTAACTTAGGTAAAGTTTCTTCAATTAACTCCTTAACAATATCATCAGCAGATCTCTTATCAAAGTCACGGCTTACTTCAATTACATATCCACTTGCACGGTCTTCTTCAACCTTAGCTAAAGCAGAAATATAGAAGTAGAAGTAAACATCTTCTTTTGATAGATCAACACCTTCACTATTTTTAATAGTTATTTTGTCATATGCCTCAGTATAATTACAACTTACATTATCAAACTTATCAGATGCAGCCATGGCCTTCTCTTCAATTTCTTTTAATTTTGTAATTTTATTTGCAACACTTACACTAAGTACTGAGTCATTGAAGTTAGAGAATTCAGTATACTCTTCATCACCTGGATAAATTTCCTGAACATCTTCATTTTCAATCGCACTAGCGTTAGCAATAAGGCTTTTTAATACTGCTTCGATGTTATCATCACTTAAGTTCTCTGTATAAGTAGAACCCATTTTCTCGTTGTAAAGACCACGTACAGCTAATACTTTTGTAGAAGCAACTTGGAACTTATCAACTTCCAATTTAAATAAAGATATTGAAGTTTTCTTATTTGCATGTTCATAAATCTCGATCGCTTCAATGCCCATTTCTTTTGCCTTCTTAAATAATAAATCGTAATTCATTATAGAGCACCTCCTCTTCCACCAACAGTCATTGATGATACTCTTAATGTAGGTTGTCCTACATCTGCTGCTAATGAACCACTAGATGAACCACACATACCTTGAGCGCGATCTAAGTTGTTAGCAACCATGTCGATCTTAGTTAAGATATCAGCACCGTTACCTACCAATGTAGCTCCTTTTACAGCTTTTGTTAATTTTCCATTTTCAATTATATAACCTTCCATAACGCTGAAGTTGAAATCACCGGTTGCAGGATTTACTGATCCTCCACCCATTTTCTTAGCGAATAATCCAAACTCAGTAGCTTCGATTAATTCTTCAACAGTATTTTTACCATTATCAATGAATGTATTACTCATTCTTGAAGTTGGTTGGAACTTATAAGATTGACGTCTAGATGCACCATTAGCACGAGACTCAGGCATTCTTCTAGCATTTAATTTATCAACTAAATAACTCTTTAGTATTCCATCTTCAATTAACACAGTTCTTTCAGTCTTGTTTCCTTCATCATCAACATTACCAGAACCCCAAGCGTTAGGAATAGTTCCATCATCAATAGCAGTAACACATTCGTGTGCGATTTTCTCACCCATTCTACCACTAAATACACTTAATCCCTTAGCAACAGATGTTGCTTCTAAAGGATGTCCACAAGCTTCATGGAAAATAACTCCACCAAACTTATTGTCAATAATTACTGGAATCTCACCACTTGGACACTCATCTGCTTCAATCATTGTCTTAGCGATTCTAGCTGCTTCACGACCAACTGCTACTAAGTCAATTTTATCAAAGAACTCATATCCTTCTCCAGCTCCAGGACTTTCTGAACCTGATTGCATATCCTGATCTTGTGTAGCGATTGCACTTACAGCAATTCTTACACGAACACGTTGATCTGTTACAAATAAGTTGTCACTGTTTGCAATCCATACTGTTTGCGTCTCATCTAAAAGGCGACAATAAACTTGACTTATAACTTCATCGTACTCACTCGCTGCAGTTGCAGCCGTTTTCATAATTTTAACCTTGTCCTCCACAGGAACATTGATAGGTAATTTTTCGTACTTATTGATACTCTGATACTTAAGTTCTTCTAAGTTTACTTCACTCACTTTTACCTCATCGTTAAACGATTGAGAAAGTTCGAAAGCAAGATTTACAAGACTTTCCTTACTTAGGTCATTTGTGTACCCATAAACACTTTGATTTTTTAGTGCAACACGAATCCCAGCACCCTTCTCATTTGAAGAGTTTGCAGAGTTAATTTTACCAGTGTCTAAGCTGTAATTATTTGCGTATTTATCTTCAACAAATATCTCAGCGAAGTCAGCACCAGTAGCACATGCTTTTACTAAAATTTCTTCTAATAAGCTTTTTTCTAGCACAATTCATTCCTCCTAAATCATAGTAATTTGATTATATCATATATCGATAATTGTTCGACATTTTTTTATTGAAAAATAAAGAAATACAACTAACAGTTGCATTCTATAAATACTTGTCTAAATTTCTTTTAATGGCTAACTTTGCAATGATTAGAACAAGTAACTTGATATTAAGTTGTATAAATGATATTTCGCTTGTGGTAATGTATTGCATAAACAATCTCGACACAACAAAAAGTAGTAATAGAGTCATTATATACATAGTAAGAATGTGGATTACAAATTGCCTTTCATCAAAACTGCGCATCATCTTCTGAACTGGTCCATACTTAGAGAAGATAAAAGGTCCAACTAGGATAGTTACAATTCCTATCCCTTGTAGAAATCCCTTAAGAAAATCTTCTAGTTCTAAAGTAAATGAGAAGTATAATGCAACCGCTCCAAAGCCAATAAATGCTCCAATATTTACTAAGCTAATCAATTTTATAACACGTTCTTTATTCATTTTCGTCCTCCTTATAGTTGAAAATTTCTTCAATTTTCTTATTGAATACTTTTGACAGTTTAAATGCTAACTCAATAGAGGGGTTATATCTCCCTTTTTCTAGTGAATTAATTGTTTGTCTACTAACTCCAACAAGATCACCTAACCCCTGTTGACTTAAGCCTAAATCGTTGCGAAGTTCTGTTACTTTATTCTCGATAATATCACTCCTTTGTCAAGTTGGCTTTACACCCATAATATATCGCAAATGACATTTGTTGTCAAGTTAGCTTTACATATTTTTTTTAATGGATACATGCTATAATAAATATAAGAGTATGTATACTTTAAACTATAAGGAAGATGTGGTGATTTATGAAAGCTATTATTTTTGACTTTGATGGAACTTTGGTAGATTCGATGCCTATCTGGCGTAGTATTGGGAAAAGATATTTAAAATCTTTGGGGGTTCAGGCAAAACGAGGTTTAAGAGAAGAACTTTCGAGAATGACTACAAATGAGAGTTGCCATTACTTGATTGACGAGTATCAACTTGATAAAACTGTAGATGAAGTTAAGGAGGAACTTAACGATTTACTTAGATTGAAATTATCGTCACTTAATCTAAGACCTTACTTTCGCGAGATACTTAAACACTTTCATGATAGGGGTGTTAAAATGTGTATTGCAACAGCAAATGAAAGAGAACACATTGAGTCATTTATAAAGCGACATAATTTAAGTGATTTTTTTGAATTTATCGTAACTTGTAGTGAAACAGATACTACAAAGGGAAATAGTGAGTTATTTGATTTAGCAACTTCAAAACTAGGGGTATCTAAGATGGATGTGGTTGTCGTTGAAGATGCTTTACATGCGATAAAATCGTGCCAATATAATGGTTATTATGTTATTGCCTTGTATGATGCTAATGAAATAAATAATGTTGATCAAATAAAGTATCTAAGTGATAAATACTATTACTCACCAGAGGCGTGGTACCGCGAACTTATAAAGAGCTGATTTCAGTTCTTTTTTATTGCCTTTGATTTGCCTCATCATGGAGATACACATATACTTTTAGTAAGGAGTGATAACATGTTGAAGTTGGGTTATTTAAAAATTGCAGTTTCAGATATTGATCGAGCAGTAGACTTTTACACAAAGTATTTAGATTTTGATTTGGAGTTTAAGGTTACAAAATATGGATGGGCGCAACTTAAGAATGGTAGTCTTGAACTTGCGTTGTATATTCCTAAGCTAGCAGGAGGAATTAGGACTCTTGGAGAGTCTACTGATTTTCATTTGTCTCTTGATAGTCATACTTTCGATAAAGTATCCGTAGAGTTTTTAGACAAGAAAATGCTTAGTGAAGGAATGATTCATAAAGGAAATGATGGATCAACATTTATCGATTTGTTAGATCCAGATAAGAACATCATAAAAATCTTTAGAGCTGAGTAAAAGGCAATCACAGTCAATGTGATTGTTTTCTTGATTAAAATTCATTTATTATAGGGGTTTTGGCTATTCTTATAAGTTGTATTTATTAAAGAAAAGATATATAATTGTTATGCACTTTGGAGGTTTAGAATGAAGAAAAAAATAGATGTAAGTAAATACTTTGAAAAACCAAACTTGGTTGATGCAAGAAATAGAGCAAAAACGAGAATTGAATTATTGGAGTCAGGATTCCAATTAAAAGATTCTCAGAAAGATCTTGGTAAAGGGAAAAAGTATTTTATAAGAACATATGGCTGTCAAATGAATGAGAATGATTCAGAAAAGATAGCTGCAATTGTTGAAGAGATGGGATATGAGCGTGCTCAAACAGATGAGGATGCTGATTTTGTGTTATTAAATACTTGTGCAGTAAGAGAAAACGCTGAGAACAAAGTATTTGGTTTAGTAGGATCATACAAGCAAAGAAAGATTGATAATCCAGATTTTATCATTGGGATTTGTGGATGTATGCCTCAGGAAGAGAAAGTAGTGAATATGGTTCTTGAGAAGTTCCCGCAAGTGGACTTAATTTTTGGAACTCATAATTTACATCGTTTACCGGAACTGTTATTTGAAGCAGTTATGAGTAAAGAGATGGTTATTGAAGTATGGAGTAAAAAAGCACAAGTTGTTGAAAACCTACCAATTACTAGAAAAGAAAAACATAAAGCTTGGGTTACAATCATGTATGGGTGTGATAATTTCTGTACTTATTGTATTGTGCCGTATACTAGAGGAAAAGAAAGATCAAGACGCCCTGAAGATATAATTTCTGAAGTTAGAGATTTAAGACGCCAAGGTTACAAAGAGGTTACTCTACTTGGTCAGAATGTAAACTCATACGGAATGGATTTTGAAGATTCAGAATATAGAATGCATGACTTACTTAGAGAACTTGCAATGATTGATATTCCTAGAATTCGTTTCACGACTTCAAATCCTTGGTTCTTTACTGATGAAATGATAGACGTAATAGCAAGTAGTGAAAATGTTATGCCATACATTCACTTACCTGTTCAGTCAGGAAATACTCAAATATTGAAAACGATGGGACGTCGTTATACACGCGAAGAATATCTGGAGTTATTCCATAAGATTAAAGATCGTGTTAAAGGAGCAACATTTACAACAGATATTATCGTCGGTTTTCCTAATGAAACTGATGAGCAGTTTGAAGATACTTTAAGTATTGTTGATGAGTGCAAGTATGATGGGGCATTTACATTTGTTTACTCGCCACGTGAAGGTACTCCAGCTGCTAAGATGGAGGATAATGTTCCTTTAGAAGTGAAGAAAGAACGTTTGCAAAGATTGAACGAGAAGGTTACTTTTTACTCTTCAGAAGCCATGAGAAAGTATGATGGAAAAGTTCTAAAAGTTTTAGTTGATGGTGTTTCAAAGAAAAATGATGAAGTTTTAAGTGGGTATAGCGAGGAGAATAAACTTGTTAACTTCCCAGGAGATAAGAATTTGATTGGTGAAATAGTTGAGGTCAAAGTTACCGAAACACGTTCGTGGTCATTAAATGGAGAAATATTATAGAAAATATTATTTCTAAGATGGAAGAGATTGTAGCTTCTATCAAAAGTTCACAATTGTACATTGATTTTATGGAGTGTGCAGATAAAGTTGAAAACCATCAAAGAATTAAAGATATTATTTCAAGAATTAAGCAATTACAAAAGCAAAGAGTGAACTCGAACTTTTTAGAAAAAGAAGAGTTTACGAAAAAACTGACAAATGAGATTGATCAACTACACAATGAGCTTGATAGTATTCCTTTGTATTGCTCGTATATCGAGTTAAAAGAAGAGCTCGAGTCGATAGTTGGCAATGTATCTGTTGCCATTGAAAATAGCATTAACAAGGACATTTAGTCCTTGTTTTTATTTGTTATAGAAGGTCCACTACATAGTTATAATATAGTATCTTTCTACTACTTTGGATTGAAGTCATAGTTTTTTGTTATCAAAATGCTGTTATATAGATTAGAATTCTAAATATCCACTCTAATGTTAGTTATTTACTACATATTTACATTACACCGTGATACAATAATAATATAGATTTTCTTTTTTTGAGATGAGGTGCAATAAATGGAGTGGAAAGAGTATGATTTTAAGTCTATTCATAAGCAGTTTTTCAATCTAACATCTTTATCGAGTTTAGGTCTTTTGACAATCGTATTGGGTCTTTTGTTTCCGATAATAGTAATAGTTATTGAATCAAAAACTCCATATGTATATCAAATTGCAGTATTTTTGATTTTATTAGGTTTTCTTATGAAGTTATCTAGCACTAAGAAACTAAGAAAATACACAGAGTACTGTAATGATGAGATGTGTCTTGTTAGAGGTAAAGTTTTGAGTAGAGAGTCTTCAAATAACTATGCACGATATGTCTTGAGTTATCGAGTCGATGAAGAGGATTTTAATTACCGATTAACTGTTGGTAGACATTCGGCGCAGGATAGGTATTTACGTAATGATTTACCAGTTGATCTATTGGTTCCGAAAGGGAACTTTGCCATCTGCTTTATTAGAGAGATGGTAGGAGCAATTGAACGTGATTAAGACTGGAAACAGTCTTTTTTTTTTTTTTTTTGCTATTTACAATGTCAATTATTCTGTGATATGCTACTTTTGGGTAGGTAAAATATTAATTTTAATGATAATCGCTATACCCAAAATCTTATATATTAACTACATATAGAGTGAGTTGATTAAATCAACTAGGGGAGAAGAAAGAATGGAAACAAAAAACATCAAAGTAACAAGTTTCAAAAAGCAAATGGCACAAGATTATATATCGTGTACTTTATTGGGAATTTTCACAAGTCTTTTTTGGATTGGTGCACTTATAAGTTTGATATCGAAAACACCTTCTGGAGCTATAGCAATGGGGATTTTGGCGGTTTTAGGAACACTATTTTATATAGCGACTTCCAAGGGAATTTCGAAGTACAAGAAGTTTAGTGCAGGAGAAATGTACCTTCTTAAGGCAAAAGTGAACCTTAAAGGAACTTATAAAACGAACTTATTTGAACTGAAGTACGACATTGATAATAATGAAGAAACTGCACTAGTAGTTGCAGGTAAGTTAAGTGAGCTAAGTGAGTATCTACGAAAAAATGAAGAAGTGAAAGTATACGTACCAGTAAACAATACTAAGATTTGTTTTATTAGATCATTTTGTAATATAAGCGATATAATAGTATAAAGCCATAATAGAGAAGTAGGATAAACCTCACAAGTAATAACTGTGGGGTTTTTTGCTTGAATGTGCCAGTTTAGGTTAAGATTGTGTTGCTTTCATTGATTATGAAAAAAAAGCAAACACTTTTGTGTGTTTGCTAATATTTTACATTATTTTCTATTTATAGAATAATTTGTTATTATCTATTCTTGTAAGCTTTTAAACCTTGATCTAAGATATTCATTGCTTTTGCCAAATCATTCTCGTTCAAGATATAAGCGATACGTACTTCATCTTTTCCTAAACCTTCAGTAGCGTAGAATCCTTCAGCAGGAGCCAACATAGTAGTTTCTCCATCAACATCAAACTCCTCTAACATCCAGATGACAAAATCTTCAGCATCTTCTACAGGAAGCTTTGCAACAACATAGAATGCTCCAGTTGGCTTCTTGCAAACAACTCCATCCATTTTTTGAAGTGTATCGTAAACAATGTTTCTTCTGTTCTCATAAATCTCACGCATTTCATCTACATATGAATCTGGTAACTCATATAAAGCAGCGGCACCGATTTGTTCTAATGTTGGTACGCATAATCTAGATTGACATAATTTAACGTATTGAGCAATGAAGTCTTCATTCTTTGAAGCTACACAACCAATTCTTGCTCCACAAGCAGAGTAACGTTTTGATACAGAATCAACTAATATTACACGGTCTTCAACACCTTCAATGTTTCCAAAAGAAATAGCTTCTAATCCATCATAAGCAAATCCGCGGTATACTTCATCACTAACGATCCATAAATCATGCTCTATAGCGATTTCAGCTAACATCTCAAGTTCATCCTTGCGGTAAATACAACCAGTTGGATTTCCTGGATTACTAAATAAGATAGCTTTTGTCTTTGGAGTAATAGCCTTAACAATTTCTTCTTTACTTGGTAAGTGGAAACCATCTTCTGCTCTAGTAGTTATAGGAACTACATTTACATTTACTCCTTTTGTGAATCCGTTATAGTTTGTATAGAATGGTTCTGGTACTAAAACGTCATCACCTTCATCACAAACTGTAATACATGTGTTAATAAGTGCTTCTGATCCACCGTTTGTAATTAAGATATTACCTGGTTCCATGTTAATATCAGAACGCTTATAATACTCGCTGATAGCATTTAATAAAGAAGGCTCTCCTTGACTAAATGAGTATGCAATAACTTTTGTGTCCATTTTGTGGATTGCATCCATAAATACTTTAGGTGTTTCAATATCAGGTTGACCGATATTTAAGTGGTAAACTTTTTTACCTTCTTTTTTAATTCTTGTAGCAATTGGTACTAACTTTCTTACTGGTGACTCTTGCATTCCAGTCACTCGATTTGATAACTTCATTGTTAATCCTCCTAAAAGATATATTACACCGTTATTCTAACACTTAAAGAAGGAAAGTTCTATCTTTTTTTAATTTATATTTTGTGGTTGGTTTTAACCCCATTCTAAAAGAAGTTATTAGAATAGAAATAATATAAAATACCATCTTTCTTTATTGTTTATTATGGTTATTGTATAATAGGCATAGTTTTGGAATAGGAGAAAATTATGGAATATTTTTACATAGCATTGATTCTTTTAATTGCAACATTCGTACAGGGATTTACTAGTTTTGGATTTAGCTTGGTAGCTATTCCCTTATTGGCAATGTTTTTAGATGCAAAAACAATAGTAGTAATGACAATGAGTTACTCTTTTGTTATAAATTCGATCATCATAAGAAAGTATTACAAGCACGCTAGATTACATAAAATATGGCCGTTGCTTGCTACTGCCATACTCTTTACATTTGTGGGAGAAAGCTTTTTGAGTACAGTTGATGATTTTACCCTTAAATTAATCATTAGTGTATTATTAATCGTTGTGGGTATAGTAAACAATTTTGGAATTAAGTTTAAAATGAAGAAACCAGAAAAACTGTTTGTACCTGTTGGGGCACTAAGTGGTACATTAAACGGGATTAGTGGAGTTAGTGGTCCACCAGTATTAATGTTTTTATCAAACATAGATTTGAAGAAAAGTGAGTTTAAGGCAACTTTATCTAGTTATTTCTTCACATTAAATATAGTAGCAATTTCATTATATACATATAAAGGTCACTACACGATTGAGTTATTTGAAATGATTTTGAAGTTAGTTCCCTTTGTTATTATTGGTGCTTCAGTGGGAGTTTATATCTCGACTAAAGTTAATGAAGTTACCTTCAAAAAAGTTGTTAATTTTGCTATACCAGTGATGGGGATCGTGATGTTAGTGAGGTTGTTTGTATAGTGAAAACTGTTTTGGAAATATTAAAGATTGCACTCATTTACTTTTTATCATCATATTTATCGAAAGTTATTATATTACCAACAGGGCTGATTGGAATGATTATTTTATTTGTCTGTTTAAACTACAAAGTTATCAGGCTATCAGAAATTGAAAAGGTTGTAGAGTTTATATTGAGCCATTTAGCATTCTTCTTTGTTCCTTTAGCAGTAGCTTTAGTTCTCGACCTTCATTTTATCGAAGAAGTATTTATCGAGGTTCTACTGGTGATTGTTATCTCGACTTTTCTTGTGATGGGATGTACTGGATATGTAGTTGAGAAGTTTCAAAGGGGGTGCTCAAAGTGATATATTTATTTTCGATATTAATCACTGTACTTGCCTATTTATTTAGCATTAACTTAAAAAAAGTTTTGAAGCATCCAATTGTGAACTCGGTGTTAGTTTCTGCAATTATTATTTTGCTCTTCTTAAAACTAATTAATGTTGAAGTTGGAGCGTATAAAGAAGGTGCGTCATTAATAGTCAAATTTCTAAATCCTTTGATTGTATTGTTGGCAGTTCCTTTATATAAGAAAAGGGATTTACTTAAGTCTAATATGAAAGCAATAGTAATCGGGATTTTGACATCAATTCTTGTTGCTTTCACAAGTGTTATAGTCCTTGGAAGCTTACTTGATATCTCGAAAGTATTAATTCTTACTTTGGTGCCTAAGTCGGTTACAACACCATTAGCTATCGAAGCTTCAAATCTTCTTGGAGGTATCAGTTCGATTACTGTATTAGCGGTTATCATAACAGGAATTTCTGGCACTCTATTGTTTGATTTTGTAGTAAAAGTATTTAATTTAAAGAGTGATATAGCTAAAGGTTTATCACTTGGAGCAGCTTCTCATGCCATTGGAACTTCAAAGGCATTAGAGGTGTCTAAGGAGTGCGGTGCGGTTTCATCATTAGCTTTAGGATTGAGTGGAATCTTCACTGTCTTAATCGTAGTAATAATATCGATGTTTATTTAGTTAAAAGCCCTATTTATAAAGGGCTTTTTATGTTTTTATCACTATTATTATGATATAATTTTGATGAGGTGGATGTATGAAACGAAATGAAGTAGATAGAGCAAAACTATCCCCAATGATGAAACAATACATGGAAATTAAAGACAACTATGAGGACTCAATAGTTTTTTTTAGGTTAGGTGATTTTTATGAGATGTTTTTTGAAGACGGATTAACTGCAAGTAAGGAGCTAGAAATAGCACTTACAGGAAAAAGTTGTGGTTTAAAAGAAAGAGCACCAATGTGTGGAGTTCCACATCATAGTGCTACTGTTTATATAGATAGATTAATTGAAAAAGGTTACAAAGTTGCAATCTGTGAACAACTTGAAGATGCAAAGGCTTCAAAAGGAGTTGTTAAAAGAGGTGTGATTAGAGTTGTTACAAAAGGTACTGTTGTAGATGCTCAATCACTAGAGGCAAATGAGAATAATTTTATCGCCTCAGTTGCCAAGGTAAGTGATTGTTACTCGGTTTGTTATACTGACTTATCAACAGGGGAAATGTATGCAATGCTTGTTGACGATAATATAGGGATGCTATACCAAGAATTATTGAAGTTAGATATTAAAGAAGTAGTTTTAAGTTTACGTGCTAAACAAGACTTAAAAGATATTTTTGTAGCAAACAAAGATTTTTTGGTTTCATATACAGATATCAATGGACTAGAAGAATTTAGTCAGTTGTTTAGTCATATTAATGATGTGAGGTATCATGAAGCCATAGTACTTGTTTATAAGTACTTAAATGAAACTCAAAAAAGAGAGTTGAACCACATTCAAAAAGTAGAGATTGTAAATATAAATAAGCATTTACGTTTTGATAACCAGTCTAAAAAGAATTTGGAGTTAACAGAAACTATTAGAACAAATGATCGTTATGGTAGCTTGCTTTGGTTTCTTGATAAAACTAAAACGGCTATGGGTGCAAGACTTTTAAAATCTTGGGTTGAAAAACCAATTGTAGATAGAGATGAACTTGAGTCAAGATACGACTTAATTGATAGATTACAGTCACAGTTTTTTATTCGTGATGAGTTAAAGAAATTTTTGGATGATGTATATGATTTGGAACGATTAGCGACTAGGATTGCATTTGGCTCTGCTAATGCGCGTGACCTGATTTGGTTAAAGAAATCTTTCGCGATCTTACCAAAAATTAAAGATATTGCACAAGCTTTAAACTGCGATGTTTCGATTGGAAACTTTGAAGAGTTGCATCAACTTATTGATAGTGCTATCGTTAGTGAACCACCAATCGCTATAAAATCTGGTGGATTGATTAATGAGGGGTTTAATAGTGATTTAGATGAAATTAAATCGGCTAGTAAAGATGGTAAAACTTGGATTGCTAACCTAGAAGCTAGTGAGAGAGAACGTACAGGTATTAAAAATTTAAAAATAGGATATAACAAAGTTTTTGGTTACTATATTGAAGTTACAAAAGGGCAACTTCATCTAGTGAAAGATGAGTATGGTTTCGATAGAAAACAAACACTGACAAATGCTGAAAGATTTATTACTCCGGAACTTAAAGAGAAAGAAGCAATGATTCTTGGAGCAGATGAGAAGATTGTAGCTTTAGAGTATCAAATCTTCACTGAAGTAAGGAATGAAGTTAAGAAGTCAATTTCTGAAATTCAAATAACTGCAAAAGAAGTAGCTAGACTTGATGTAATGCAGGCACTAAGTTATATTGCTGAAGAAAACAATTTTACTAGACCGCGTTTAAGTTATGGACGTGAACTAGAAATAATAGAAGGTCGACATCCCGTTGTTGAGAAGATAATGGATATCGATTATGTCGAAAATGATATAATTATGAGTGAGGAAGACTGTATTCTGTTGATAACTGGTCCAAATATGGCTGGTAAATCGACATATATGAGACAGTTGGCTATAACGGTAATTCTTTCGCAAATGGGGTCGTTTGTTCCTGCAAGGAAAGCAGTACTACCAATATTTGATCAAATATTTACAAGAATTGGAGCAACAGATGATTTAACTCAAGGGCAATCAACCTTTATGGTTGAAATGATAGAGGCTAATTATGCAATTGAGTATGCTACTGAAAATTCGTTGATTTTATTTGATGAACTAGGAAGAGGGACTGCTACATTTGATGGTATGAGCCTAGCTCACGCTATTATTGAGTATGTTCATGATAATAAAAAATGTAAAACTCTATTTTCAACTCATTACCATGAGTTGACAGCTTTAGACGAACATTTAAAAGGTTTGAGAAATGTTCATGCTTCTGCTGATGAAGATAGTGGAGAAGTGGTTTTCTTGCATAAAATCAAAGAAGGACCAACTGATAGAAGTTATGGTATCCATGTAGCCAAGTTGGCACACTTGCCAAATGAAGTAATTAAAAGAGCAGATACATTACTACATGGTTATGAGAATAAGGGTGTAGTATTAAAAGAAGTAAAAGTAGAAGTTGAGAGTAACTCCGAAGTAGTTACAATGCTTAATGAGATAGATGTTATGAGTTTGAATCCCGTTGAAGCTTTAACAAAACTTTATGAACTTAAACAAAAACTGAAATAGGGTGATTCTATGTCTAAAATAAAAGTGATGAGTGATGAGTTAGCAAATAAGATTGCCGCTGGAGAAGTGGTTGAAAGACCAGCTTCAGTCGTGAAAGAACTCCTTGAAAACTCATTAGATGCAAATGCATCAGAAATTAAAATTGAATTGGTAGAGTCAGGATTGCTAGAGATTAGCATCCAAGATAATGGTGATGGAATGAGTTTTGATGACTCATTACTATCCTTCACTCGTCATGCTACTTCCAAAGTAGGAAGTGAGTTAGACCTATTAAGAATTATGACTCTAGGATTTAGAGGGGAAGCACTTCCTTCGATTGCTGCTGTTAGTGATGTAGAGTTGAAAACTAGCAATGGAAAAGAAGGGGCTCTTGTCCACATAAAAGGTTCGAAGCTAATTACCCATGAGAAAAGTGATTTAAAGAAGGGTGCAAAAATTAGTGTTAAAAACCTATTTTATAACACACCAGCTCGTTTAAAGCATATGAAAAATGTTTATACTGAGCTTGCAAATATATCGGATTATGTCCAAAAGATTGCTTTGAGTAGACCAGATGTTAAGTTTACTCTGATCAACAATGGAAAAATCTTACTTAGAACTGATGGTCAAAACAATTTACTTAAAACAATTTCTAATGTATACTCAATTGATGTCGCTAAAGAAATGCTTGCAATAAATTGTGAAAATGTCGACTATAAAATCAGTGGTTTTACTACTAAACCAGTCATGCAAAGAAGTTCTAGGAACTACATTAATATCATTGTAAATAATCGAATTATTAAGTCTTCAAAATTAGTGAAGGCGATACTTGAAGGGTATTACACTTACATTCCACACGGCAAGTACCCAATTACGGTGATGAAAATTGATGTTGATCCAGCACTTATTGATGTGAACGTTCACCCTAATAAACTTGAAATAAAGTTTTCTAAGGAAAATGAACTGTTTGAACTAGTGAGAAAGGGGATTCAACCACTTCTAAGAAGTGAGTTATTTATCCCTAAGCCTGTTATTGGGGCCGAAAGTTCAGAGGTAGTAGAGCAACCTAAGTTAGATTTAAGATTAGTCCCTAGTTCTGTTAAACCGACAGTTGAGGTTGAAGTTAGCTATGCGGTTAAGGAACAAACAACACCTGAGTATACTGTTTCTTCAAATGAAGAAGTTGTTTTAGAGTCTGAAGAACCAAAGGTTCAAAAAGAAACTTTAAAATTATATCCAGTAGGTCAAGTGATGGGTACTTATATTGTTGCTCAAAATGAGGAAGGGATGTTTTTGATTGACCAACATGCCGCTCAGGAGAGAGTGAGATATGAGAAGTACAAAAAAGCAAGTGAGCAAAATGGTGATGTAAAGGAATTGATTGTTCCTTTAGTATTTGATTATAGTCTAAGTGACTCATTGATTATCGAGAAGAATCTAGATATGTTAAAAGAGTTTAATCTAGATGTTGAGAAGTTTGGCGAAAAGTCTTTCATGGTTAGGTCTCATCCGATTTGGTTTAATGAGGGTGAGGAGTCAGATGTGATTTCAAAGGTTTTTGAACAAATACTAAACAATAGATTTATCGACTTAAATAGAATACGAGAGGGAGCGATTATCCAAATGAGTTGTAAGCATTCTTTGAAAGCTAATCACTCATTATCAGTTTTAGAAATTGAGCGTTTAATTGAGGATTTGTTACTTTGTGATAATCCAAATACTTGTCCGCATGGGAGGCCAGTAATAGTTCATGTTAGTAACTATGAACTAGAAAAAATGTTTAAACGCGCGAAGTAGAGGTTGAATTATGAAAAATGTTATTAAAGCAGTAATGTTTGTTGGAGGTATATTTTTACTAGCTGTTGGTGTAGTATTCTCATCAGTTGCTGGTTTAGGTATCGCACCACCGAGTGCCCCGGCATACGCATTTAATTACTTAGCAGACTTAGGTCCAGGTAATTATATTATTATTATGAATTTTATTTATGTATTTATTCAGTTGGTTATCTTAAGAACTAGATTCAAAAGATTTCAGTTCTTACAATTGTTTTTTGGTTTCATCTTAGGTGGTTTCATTGATTTTGTATCACCATCTATGGCAGGATTACCTGTTAATACGACGATGATTATCATTTACTCGTTAGTTAGTGTGGGTTTAATTGCATTAGGAGTGACATTAATTATTTTAGCAAATGTCGTATATCCACCTTTAGAAGGTATGCAAAAAGTAATAGCTGATGAGTTAAAAGTACCATTAGCAAAAGTTAAAGTACCAATTGATATTTTACATGTGTTGCTTGCCCTTGCTGTTGTACCATTTAGCAGCGGAGCACTGTCAACAATTGGAATAGGAACTATATTCCAAGCATTTGCAGTAGGGATTTGTGTTCAATACTTCTTGAATACATTATCAGAACCAGTGAAGAAGGTGATTTAATGAATAAAGTAATTTGCATAATAGGTCCAACTGGAGTTGGTAAAACTAAAACAAGTATTGAACTAGCGAAGATGTTAGGGACAGAAGTGATTAGTGGAG
>PPCM01000587.1_pt1 | contig 27587 bp, 21 predicted proteins | sample 1555541 | NCBI WGS metagenome assembly PPCM01 (sample SAMN05284479, study PRJNA326546) | Marine sediment metagenome, whole genome shotgun sequencing project. | isolation source: marine sediment | place: Germany: Wadden Sea | collected 2012-09-05 | reverse complement strand
TCTCTTTTAACCTTATCATGAAAGATTTTAACCTTGGCGAGAACATTTTTTAAATTCTGTTGCTCAATATCAGTCAGTTCATCAAGTATCAGAGAGTCATTCACCTTTCTTAAGTCGGTATATTCAGCAATTTGATTCATGAAACGTAACTGCCAGATGTGATCAAATATGTATATCATCTCTCTGTATTCTTTAGAGGATATATCTCCCCACCATGCCAACTTTTTTAGTCTTGCTACTGTATTTGCTTCACGAATGTCATATTTAAGTGCATGGATTCTACAAAAGATCTCCATAGGCCTCAGACACTCTTTAAGATTGACTGTTCTGACCCCAGCCTGTCGCTCTGTTTTAATACGACCAATTTTATTTAATGGCTGATCGTAAGAAAGACAATTTTCAGCATAGTTCATGAAAAATTGTTCATTTTTTCTTGTTGTTTCAAAGATATGTTCATGTAATTCATCAACTAGTTCGCTTTTTCCATAAGTTGATCGAAGATCAAAAAATACATTAAACTCCAAAATAGAATCCGCAGTTGAATTAATAATCCAGTCTGAAAAGTTATCTTTCCATTCGCTAAGTGATAAGCACCACTGGGGATTAGATGCCATAATCAAACCTTCACAGTAAGAGTAACCAGCTTTATCAAGTTGCCGGCAAACACTCTCTGAAAGATGCAGAAAATAACGACGAACCTCTTCAAGCTCATCTTCGTGACAATCTTCAAAAATTAAAGCGTTGTCCTGATCCGAGAAAAGGGTCATATCGTGTCTGGCATTAGATCCCATCGAAATAAAAGAAAATTTTACTGGTGGTTCTCCTAGTTCTTTAAGAGATAATTCGATAAACCTTGCAATCGCAGAATCGTAAGCCTCACCAATCACACGCCTGAGCTTGTTTGGTTTGGAACCTTCATCAATCATATTTCTGATAAGCTCTGGCAATTGATTGAGTGCTTCAACCACTCCTCCCGGTGAATCACTTTCAGCTATAACTTCTGAAATATTGCTCTTGATACCACTGTAGATACTACCATCCTTTTTACGAGGATCTGTAGCACCGTATATTTTTCTTGTGATTGGTCTAAATGAAATCACATGCCCTTGTTTTTCCATTAAAAATATTTTTGAAGTACTGATGATAATATCAATGAGTTTGCCACCCTTTGTCATCATCTCTGCTTCAAATTCAGCAGGCTCCACACCGCCGTGGAACAGCTTCATAAAGTGATTTAACACAGGAACATTAACTGGTCTTTGTGGAAAAAGTGTTGTGAGAATAGTATGGTTTCGAAGTACTTCTTCTGAATATCCAACAATTTTTTTCAAGGTTTTATTTGTGTACAGTATCTTTCCTTCAGACTCGAGCATATATCCTTCATTTGAACTTTCGACCAAAGCTCTATATCTATCTTTTGCATCATGCAAAAGGATCTCAGCCCGCTTTTTCCTATTTTCGATATTATGACTTTGATATATGAGGTAACACATTATAAGGGCAAGCCCTAGAGTGATGCCAGAAAAGGTAAGATACAAATCTCTTTTCAAACGTTCGATTTCTTCCTTTACATCGTTTATATATATACCTGTGCCTATCACCCAATCCCACTCTTCTACACCACGTACATAGGAAAGTTTTGGTACTGAAGTTGCTTTATCGTCTTGCCATTGCCATAAATATTCTAGGTAACCCTCATCATCTTTCTCAACTAATTTTACAAACTCCACAAATAGGTGCTTACCACTTTTGTTTTCGACATCTGTATAGTTGGTAAGATCGTTACCAATCAATTCCTGACGATATGGATGCATAACCATCCTTGGCGTCATATCTGTTATGAAGAAATAATCTTTGTTTTGTTCACCATAACGCATAGCTTGGATCTTTTTTGCCGCTAGTCTTTTAGCCTCCGGTTCTCTTAATAGCCCCATTTTACTTTTCAAAACATATAGATCGACAATAGAGACAGCTGTTGCAGTTAACTCCTTAATCATGTTCTTCTTCTGGCTCATCATCGAACTTTCTACAACAGGTAAGACAATGAGTAGAATTGAGGTAATGAAGAGAATTACAGCGACTACCGTTGGGATCACGATACGCATACCAAAAGAACTTACAAAGTGATCTGGACGTCGATACTCATCATAGGTTTTTACACCTTTGAAATAGTCAGACATCTCCTGTGTATCAAGAATTGTATTCCAATCATCTTGATGTAATGATTCATGATATTTTTGGGTGAACATTCCATTTTCAAAATCTTTTCTCGTTGGAATATATCCGCCATAATCATCTTTTATGTGTGTCTCAAAAACATTTTTTATATCCTGCTTAGTGTAAATACTTGCAAATTCACGATAGGCTTCTTCAAGCGCCTCCTGGCAATGACGAAACTTTCTATGATCATATGGGTCATGTTTAAAGACTTTCCCCCGGCGTATTGAATGGTCTAAACCGTCATGCTCAAAGAAGCCATCAATCCATTTGTGGATATCTTCTCCACGTATTCCATAGAGTTCTTCAGTGTGGTCGGCGTGATCTGTTATTTTCATATTAAATTACTTAATTGATTATAATTCATAAATCAATTATTCTGTTGCTTCATATCTATTTAATTGAACAAAGAGGATGTTGTAATTTCGTCGACATAATGGTTAAATAGCCCGGCATCTAGCGCCACAATGTGACACTTGATGTGCATCTCTGTTGACAAAAACATCACCTTAGAGACTAATTTGAAACAATACTCATATTTTCTTGTTTCAACAAATGGAGAAGTGGTAGATGGCGAAAGATAACAAAAATTTTTACAAAGAAATGCGTAAGAAGTCTCAGGAGTTTGAAAACAGGTCAGAGTATCTTGACCATGAACTTAAGATTATGAAGTTCAAAAGATGGGGCTTAAACCTACCTTTTCGTGATTGGAACATCGAAATTGAAGATTTTGTCCCTGCTATCGCTGCAACAATTGGTAAAGTCGTCATGGTTACCGCCATGGTTGCTGCATTTGCCTCCCAGTTTGGTCTAAGTGATGCATTCATTGCTGAAAATGTTAGATGGGAACTTCTTATTGCTGGAGCTCTTTTTGTAATACTTTTCTCTGCGATTCTCAATCCGAACGCTAACCTTGCTGGAACCCATGGGCCGATGATCCCGCTCATCCCGCTCATCGCATCCGCTGGAGGTCATCCACTTGCTCTGGGGGTAATGGTCGGGTTTTTTGGATTAATTCTTGCCTATACAAAGGGTGGCTCTAAATTAATGACCTTGACGGGTGTTGGCGTTCGCTCCGGGCTTCTCATCTATCTGGGTGCCCTTGGCCTCATAGGTCAAATTGGAAAACTTGAAGCATGGGCTGCTAGTGCCGATCAAAGCCATATCGCCTTTGTTGTAATAACAATTACCTTGTTAATTTATACCTACCTTGCCAAAGTTAAAATGCGTTGGTTAGCAATCCCGCTCTGCTCTGCAGTAGCCGGTATAGTCGCATTTCTTCTTGGTGCCGATTTTAGTTTTGTTACAAAGCCTGGCCTGCCTCATATGAGCCCTTTTTATTGGTGGGGAGAAAACACTGGCTGGCAACTGGGTTGGCCTGAACTTAGCCACTTTATCGCAGTTACCCCTTTTGCTTTACTTGCTGTTGCAATGTGGACACCTGATTATTTAGGACATCGTGTATTTCAAGAACTCAACTACCCAAAAGAAGCCGACGGTGTTTTGATGGATGTTGATGACACAATGACTGTTACCTCTATTCGACAAGCAATCGGTTCTTTTCTTGGTGGCGGAAACCTCAGTTCATCCTGGGGAACGTATATGATTCCTGCTGCTATTGCAAAACGACCTATTCCCGGTGGCGCATTACTCACTGGTGTTTTCTGTATTATTGCTGGCGTCACTGGATATCCAATGGATCTTGCAATGTGGGAACCTGTTTTGCGTGTTGCTTTGATCGTTGGTGTTTTTCTTCCACTACTTGAAGCAGGTATGCAGATGGTACAGAATCATAAAGACTCTTTAAGTGCTGGTACTTGTATTTTTGCCTGCGCTATTGTAAATCCCGTTTTCGGTTGGGCTACCGCAATGTTACTCGATAACATGGGTCTTATTGGTGATGAAGAGCGCGCAAAGAAATTATCTATTCAAGACAAACTCCTCATCCCAGGAGCAGCATTTATTATTTGTGTTGGTTCATTAGCTATTGTAGGACAACTTCCAGGTATTCCAGGACTCATTGGGCAATAATTAACCTACGGCTAAAATCTATCATCATATTTTAATGATAGATTTTAGCCGTATCTATTTTAGAGTTCGTAACTCTGTTTCGAGATAACTGATAAATACATCCCTTGCAGTATTTTCTTCTTGCTCATCACTAATCAAAACAATTGAGTAAATAGGTAATTCAGGTAAACCTAGTTGAGCTGGGGCCTGTTTCAAGTGCTCACTCATTGCACCTTTGGGTAAAACAGATACTCCCATTCCGGCTTGAACTGCTGCCTGGATGTTTGCAATCGAGTTTCCAGTGAACAGTACCTCCCAACCTCTCCCTATACTCTTAATTCCCTCTATTGCATACTTTCTAAATGTACATGGCGCTGGTAATGACACGAGGCTTACTGGGTCTTCAAACATCTGAACTTCAGTATCTTTTCCAACTACCCAAATTAAAGGCTCCTGAACAAGTGTCCGACACTTTCCCTGAAAAGAGTTTTTCCCTGTTACCACAAGATCTAACTCTCCCTTTTCATACAAAGGTATCAAATCCATACCAAAGCCAGTATGAACTTCTAAATGAATATTAGGATACTGTCGCCTAAACTTACTCAACAAGGTTGGAAGAAGGTCTGGTAGGAAATAATCAATTAATCCCACCCGCAACTTGCCCATGGCTTTAGGCTTAGTAAGACTATTCACCGCATCATCATGAACAGATAATATTCGGCATGCATAATCCAACAATTTTTCCCCTTCAAAGGTGAGGAAAAGAGTTTTGCTAGTACGATTAAAGACCTGTGTATCCAGTCGTTCTTCAAGTCGACGGATTTTTACACTCACACCTGACTGGGTTAAACCAATATTAGTGCCTGCCTTTGTAAAGCTTTTCGTCTTTGCAACTTCAACAAAACAGCGCAACATGTCTATATCAAGATCAATAGGTACCATAGGCTCATGATATCCAGTCATACAAAAGATGACAACTATTAATTTGCGTTATACTAAACCCTTCGTAATATATAGCTCAGATCGAACAATGACTTAATGTTTAAATTATGAATTAATAAATTTGGAGGAAACTTTATGAAAGGCATTGGCTACAAAAAAAGCTTACCAATTAATAATCAAAATTCATTACTCGATATCCAGTTAGAAAAACCAACTCCACTGGGGCATGATATCCTTGTTGAGGTAAAGGCAATTTCCGTAAACCCAGTCGACTATAAAGTTCGACAACGTATGGAACCAGAACAGAATGAACTCAAAATTCTTGGTTGGGATGCAGCAGGAGTTGTCACCGCTATAGGAGCTGATGTTAAAGAATTCACCATCGGCGATAAAGTTTGGTATGCAGGTGATCTTATGCGCCCTGGTTCAAACGCTGAGTATCAACTGGTAGATGAACGTATAGTTGGCAAAATGCCAGAAAAGCTTACGTTTTCAGAAGCAGCAGCAATGCCTCTTACTACTATAACTGCCTGGGAAATGCTATTTGACAGACTAGAAATCCCAACAGAGAAGACAGAACGACAAAAAACAGTACTGGTTATAGGAGCTGCTGGTGGTGTTGGTTCCATCATGGTTCAATTGCTTCGCAGTTTAACTGAAGTCACTATTATTGGTACGGCATCTAGAGAGGCTAGTGTAGCCTGGCTTGGAAAACTTGGCGCACATCACGTAATTAATCATCGTGATCCCCTTTCTAAAGGTCTGCAAGATATTGGTATTTCTGAAGTAGATTATGTTGTCAGCCTCAACAACACAGAAGACCATTACAGTGAAATTCAAAAAGTTGTAGCACCCCAAGGTAAGATTGGTTTAATCGATGATCCTTCGCAACTCGATATCATGCCACTGAAAAGAAAATGTGTTTCAGTTCACTGGGAACTTATGTTTACTCGCTCCATGTTTCAAACACCAGATATGATTGAGCAACATAACCTGCTCAACGCTGTTGCTGCACTAATAGATAACGGGGAAATCATTACCACAATCGCCCATCGTCTTGGAACTATTAATGCAGAAAACCTAAAAAAGGCTCATGCTATGTTAGAGGGACAACAGGCACATGGTAAAATAGTTCTAGAAGGATTTTAATAATATTAAGGAAGTATTTCATCTGCAATTCTTAAGTTAATAAAAATATTAAATCATTATGAAATACACTGGAACCATTTACAGACCTCCCCTTGAGGCAAACACCTTGTTACTGCAAGTTACTGTTGGGTGCACTCATAACAATTGCGCCTTTTGTACAATGTATCAGGACACTCAATTCTCAATTGAGTCAATCGAACAAATTGAGAAAGATCTTCAGGAAGCTAAGCTTCTTTATGGATCACAAAAGAGAATATTCCTAGTAAATGCCGATCCATTTGCCCTGAAAGCATGGCGACTCAAAGAAATCTCTGACAAAATCATCGACTATTTCCCTGAGATGGAAACAATAACGATGTATGCATCAATTAGAAATATTAAACATAAGACCGATAAAGAGCTGCTAGAACTAAAAGAAGCAAGAATTAATGATCTATGGGTTGGTATCGAATCCGGAAATGATGAAGTACTCGAACAGATGAACAAGGGTTTTACAAAAGATGAAGCTTACACTCAATTAACAAGGTTAACTATGGCAGGGATCCGCCATAATGGCATATTTATGCTAGGCGCTGCAGGAAAAAGCCAAGGTATCAAAGCTGCAACAGATACTGCTTTACTGATTAATAAAGTAAAGCCACAACTGGTGGGTGTAACTACTCTTGGTTTTTTTGAAGGTAGCAAGCTATTAAATGATGTAAGTAATAATCTTTTTGAGCCTGCAACAGAGCTTGAGGTTTTCGAAGAAGAAAAGAAACTCATTCAGCTTATTGATCTACCTCATTTGCCATTTTATGGGGATCATCCAATTAACGCTGCATATATTGCCGGCACATTACCAGAAGATAGAGACGATATGATTGCAACTATTAATGATGTAATTGAGTCAACAGATGCCAAAGTTCTATACAGTTCAGCATTACGAACCGCTCTTTAGTGACTACAAACTGCTAGTAACCTATTACTAAAAACCTGATCGAGAAAAATGTATTTTTCGATCAGATTTCAATATTACATTACAAATCAATCCATTATAACATTAACTTCGACACGACGGTTTTTTGACCTTCCTGAACGGGTGTTATTTGATGCTATCGGATTTCGATTACTCATACCTATCGCTTCAATTTGATCACCATTAACACCTAACTCTAGCATCATTTCCTTAACATTCATGGCCCTTTTCTCTGAAAGTTTCATGTTCTCTTCTGTATCATTTTTTGATGCTATATAACCACTCACCTGAACTTTTAAGTCTTCATGCTTAAGAAGCTCTGCTACATATTCTTCCAGTCTACGTTGGCTATTTTGAGTTAATTTGGATGAATTTGGCTGGTTATATAAAACCAATTTTCCCAATAGTAGCGTTGGTAAGGTTGTTTTTTCAACAACCTTCTGTTCTACTTGGTCTGTTTGCTGCTCAGATAATTCATCGTCATAATCTGTTACAATAATTTCCTCTTTTGTCACCTGGACAACCTTGTTGGCTGTGACTGCGGTTGTGGTTGGAGTTGAGGCTGTAGAATGATTTTCAATTAAGGCAGATTCATCAAAATTGCCTATTTCAACTGCTATCATTAAAGACGTTTCTTTATAACTATATTCAACACTTGCTAATTCTAGTTGTTTTAGAACCAGTTCTTTTTGAACCGCTAAAACATCTTGCCAGCTTTTCTTACCTTCATCATATTGATTATAAATAGTATTACGCTGTTCCAATTGTTCATCAACACCATTTCTTAGCTCGCTTTTCAATACATCTTGTTGCTTTAGTTTCTCGTACAACTCTACTATATAAATTTCTACTTCATCTTTTGCAGCAGCGAGATATGCTGTAAGGCCTGCAACTTTTATAGAATCATCAATATATTCTGCAAGCTTGAGTTGTTCACTTTTAAGTAAAAGGTCTGCATGGTATTGATAGGCAGAATTTCTAACAGTCTCGAGTTCTGGGAGAGCAAACTCACTTTTATTAACTAAGGTCGCAATCTGGGACCTATCTTGATACTGCTCACTTAAAGCCTGCTCTGCAATTTTTAAACTTTTCACTAACTGCTTCGCAACTTGATCGGCTTCTGCTATATAGGAAAATGCTAATCGAAAATCAGCCCGCGATTCGTTAGCTTCTCGGTTTTGCTCAATCAATTTATTGATTTTCTCAAGCTCTACAACATTAGAAGTCGCAATTTTCGACTTTTGTTCCAAACTAATAATACGGTTGTAAGCTGTAAGTAATTGCTTTAAACGCTTTCTTTTGAGCTGTAACTGTTTTTTTTTGGCTATCTGAAAATGATATTGAGCTATTTTAGACTGTTGAACAGTTTTTTTAGATCCTTTACCTGAGTCATTACCTTGTAAATACAAATCAAGCTGTTCTGAGTGTTTGTCAGGTTGACCCTTCATAAATATTTGAAATAAATGTTCTAGATCATCTTTTCCAATACCTTTTGCCAAAACGTTATTATATGTAAAAATAAACAAAAAACAAAAAACAATTGTTAATATTCTCATAGTGTTATCACAATACAATCGAGCTACATTATTATTAATCATCTAGCTATGATTCTAAGAGTATTCAAAGAGTTTCATACAAGATTAAATTTTCTTATTTTCATTTGGATCAGACAAACAATTTCAAGTTGAACACTTGACTCTTGAAGAGCTAAAATAATCCAAAATTCTACTAACAAATTACTAGACTATACAATACAAAACATTACACTAATCGTCACAAAAAAAGTTTTCCATATTGCTTTTAATTCTTATTAGAATTCATTTCAAAAGTTTAAATGAAACAGCCTCTCTAATAAAGCCTAAGTTATATTTGATAAAAGAAGAAATTCACCTTATTATTTAAGATACAAGTACATCATTTTAAATGTTTACTTTTTTATTAATTAATTTTTAGAGAATACAATTTAATCTTTTTAAACTTATGACTACACACTCTCTCAAAAACAGTTGGCATCGCAGTAATCTAAATATCATCGATTTATTGCCATCTCAACCTACCAACAACTCTTTTACCGAACGGGTGAAAAAGCTTAGGTTGAGTTCAACTTTAGAGAGTAAACTCTTTGAAACATTTCAAAATGATTTATCAGAAGACCAGCATAATTCCAGGCATGCCTACCTAATTGAAAATGAAGAAAAAGAATTAGGCGCAGAAGTTTTATTACAAAGACACAAATTTACCGAATTGATTTATCAGTATAAACCATTTCGTCAAGCTGCCTTGACGGTGATTCAAAATATATACCTCTTCAAGAATAGAAAGATCTTCTTTTCAAGCGATCATCACTCAACAGAAGATGAAAGAAAAGATGCATTAATGATGTTGAGTAATCACGGCAAGAACTCGACTATACAGCTTTCCAAAACATTCCAGCATCTTATAATTGCAAGAATTTGGCACAGAATTATCAATAACTCTACAGAGGACCTTACAAATCAACAAGAGTTTATAGAGCTCAATTCAGTTGTAGAGAACCTCAATACTTTACGAAATATTTATATGGTTCTCTCAACGGGCCTAGTCAAAAAATTAGTAGGGAACATCAGCTCCTTATACCGTGAATCAATCACCAACGAAGATGCGGAGCAAATTGGCAGCTTTGGTATTGCTAGAGCTGCATATCGTTACCATCCATCTTGTGGGGTTAGATTCTCCACCTATGCTTATAATTGGATTCAAAAAGAAATTCAGAGACAATCCCTGAAAAATCGTCTTATCTCCTTACCATCCAATGTTGTTGAAAAATATTCAAAAGCTTCAAGACAAAATGACGAGCCATTATTAGAAAAGGTTTCTCTAGTAATGCAAAAATCTCAGGTAAAGAATTTTAATGGCGTAGGAGATGATACAGATATGTATCCTTCAGCTAGAGAAAATTCTCCAGATATGAAGGTAGAACAAAGACAGCTTACTCATCTACTCAACAAGGGTGTTGATGAAATATTACCAAGTAAAAGCGCTGATATAATTAAAAGAAAATATGGACTAGCCCCTTATAAGGCGGAACAATCTGTTATCGAAATAGCAAATGCCTATGAGGTAACCAGAAGTAATATCTATCAAACCCATGACCGAGCTATATCTGCATTAAAAAAACATCTCTGCTTTTAGTTTTTTACTGCAAATAGTCTATATCTCCTGTCCATCGTCAGCTACTCCACAAATTCACACGGTTTTCCTTTTGCAAAAAAAACACTGGCAAAGTCTGAAAGGATAGAAGTAACAGGACACTTCACAGTTAAATTCTTGTCAGCTGTAGTTACAACAGCACAAGTCCCAAACTCGTTATTAGCATCCACAATACAATTCACAGCAGAGGCTTCGAGATCATTTTCCTCTAAAAACAACTCTGTCCCTTCAACCACCTTCTGCACTGCTGGAACTTGCTGATTATTGATAAACCAGCCCACAAGTGCTAGCACCCAAATAACAAGAACAATTATGATAACTTTCTCAATTTTCTGAAATGGGTTTACCTCGTTTGAAGTATTATTTTCCATATTATTAAACGAATGATTTGAATTAATAGTTAGTATTTTAAAGGTCAATTAATACCACAGTTGTACGTTTATACACAACAGTGAAGAAGCTTTGGCCATAAATTAGAGAAAGATATTCACTATAGAGGATATCATACTTAAATGTTACGATATCAATCTAGAAAGTTGTTACAATCATTAATAAACTCAAAGAGATAGGCTAAACATGAAAAAACATGAAAAAATCAATTATGTAGAATTTCCTTCCCAAGACCTGAACAAAACAAAAGAGTTCTTTATCAACACCTTTGGCTGGGAGTTTCAAGATTTCGGGCTAGATTATACTGCCTTTGCCAATGAAGGCTTAGACGGGGGATTTTTTAAATCAGTATTAAAATCAACAACGAGTAACGGCTCTGCCTTAATAGTTCTTTTTAGCGATGATTTAGAGAATACCTTATTAAAGGTGTCAGAAGCTGGCGGAGAAATTGTCAAGCCCATCTTCTCCTTTCCAGGCGGTCGCAGGTTTCATTTTATTGAACCATGCGGTAATGAGTTCGCAGTCTGGTCTGACAAATAACTCTTTATAGTTTTCTCGTTCACCAAGAATGATTGATATTTAGCGCTCACTAAAAGGTGCAATTATTTCTTTCTGCCAAAAATCACCTTTGCAACAATCTCACTAAGTTCAATCATATTGTGTGGTTTTCTAATAAAACCTTTAAGACCACTCTTTTTGACTTCTGCAAAGTCGGCATCATGGGTGAACCCTGATGACATTATAACTTTGACGTCCTGGTCAATTTGTTGAAGGTTTGCAAAACATTCTCGCCCATTCATTTTAGGCATAAGCATGTCTAGAATAACGAGATCAATTTGCTCTTTTTCTTTTTTAAATATTTCGATCCCTTCTAGGCCATTTTTTGCCATTATGACCGTATAACCAAAATCTTCTAAGGCAAGCCTTGTTGTATCTCGTACAATCTGTTCATCATCTATTAGGAGTATACGCCCTTCACCTTGTATAATCTCTTTTGGAAGATAACTTTTGATCTCCTGAGTCTCAAGTGATAGTGGTAACAAGATGGTAAAAGAGGTACCTCTTCCAATCTCACTATCCACTAATATGGTACCTTTATGCTGGGTAATCGCACCATATGCTGCGGCAAGCCCTAAACCAGTGCCCTCGTTCTGTTTTTTGGTAGTGAAGAATGGTTCAAAAATATGTTTAAGGGTATCTTGTTCAATTCCAAAACCAGTATCCTTAATTATCAACTGGAGATATTCACCTGCTATAAGCTCAGGGATGTCTGAAGCTGAAGCTTTGTTCACAAAAATATTACTGGTTGTAATATAAAGAGTGCCGCCATCCTTCATAGCGTGACCACCATTAATGCCAATATTGAGGATAACATTTTCTAGAAGGCTCCAATCTCCATCCACAATTGAATTTTTAGCATTTAAGTTATTTTCAATAACTATTCTTTTATCTATCGTATGTTGAAGTATTTTTACCGCATCCTCTATTACAGAGTGGCAATCAATAGGGCTGAAATCGATGTTTTCCTTTCTGGCAAATGCCAGTAACTTTTGAATAAGCTCCCCTGCTCGATTGGAAGCTTTTACAATTGTATCCAGCAACTTAGTATCCTTATCACCTGCTCTTAGTCGCAACAGTTCAGCAGAACCAAGTATTCCACTAAGCATATTGTTAAAATCATGAGCAATACCACCTGCAAGTTGTCCGACGGCATCCATTTTTTGACTCTGCCTCAAACGCATTTCCATCTCAACTCGATCTGTAACATCATCAATTATAATTACTGCCCCTTTTTCAAGAAAAGGAACAAGTGGAAAAGCTGTAATTTCATAAGTGATAGGCTTTTGAATATTCTTCTGAAGAACATATTCTAAAGTTGCTGTTTGATCTTTGAACAAACTCTCAGTCATCGGTTTTCTTAACCCTTCAAATTCCTTAAAGGTAGAAAAGAAAAAACTATCTAGTACATTAATTGTATCAAGCTCGTCGCTATGCTCTAAGGCATCATTACATAGGGTAATCTTAAAGTTTGAATCAATACCGATAACACGAGACGGCATAGAGTTAATGATAGACTCATAATACAGCTTACTCTTTTGATTTTCCTCCCGTGAAAGACTGAGGTCCGTGTTAGTCTGCTGAAGTTCTAAAATTGAGGTGTTCAATTCTTTTGACATCAAGGAAAAGGCTTGCCCAAGCACGTTCACTTCTTCTATGCCCTGTTCATCCCAGACAATTTCTCTCTTACCAGTGTCAAAGCGATTCACACTGTTTGTTAACTGACGAAGAGGTGAGCTAATAACCTTGCTCAAATGATATATCAGACCTAACAACACGGTTCCACTTATCAGAGCGAGAATAAGTGTGATTTTTTTCAAATATTCAACTGGAGCATAAACTTCATCGAAATATCCGGAAGCCACAAGGTACCAGTCATAATCCTTTAAGATTTCAATAAACGCATATTTCTCTCTTTCTCTTTCCTCAGACGGATTTTTCCAATGGTAAGTAAGATAGCCATCCTCAATGGATTTGAGGAGATTGATAATATTTTCTCCTCGATTGTTAACCAGTACACCACCTTCCACATTCTCTAACTCAGGATGAATGATGACAGTATCATTCTTATCAAAGACAAAGAAATAACCGGTTTCATTAATGCGAATAGAACTAATCAGCTTTCTAAGATCATCTATATCAACTAAATCAATAAATTCGTCGCGATATGATGAAGCACCAACTATCCAATTCCAGGGTTTGAACTCTTGAACAAAAGCGGCCTTTTTCCTATAACTATTATCTGTTGGATTCTTCCAGTCATATTCTGTATATCCGTTTCTCTTCTTAGCCCATTGCTGACAACCTTCTGTTTCACTACACTCTGTTTGTGGCAAATAAGGATGAAGGTCTAGGTAAAGTTTTTCATCTTTTTCCTCTACCGCTACCAAATAACCACTATCACCTACATTCTGGAGGTTAAAATGATCCTGAATGAGTTCTTTGGCCTCAAGCTCACTGATATCTCCCTGTAAATATGCCCGATATTGCCTAGTTATATAATTTATATTTTGTTCAGTAATACTACGAAGATAACTATTTATTGCAGTGCTCAAAAGTGCTTGAACAGAGCGGTGAACGTTTTGCTCTGTTTTAGCCAGTTCAGTATGAGCATTTTTTAAAAGAGCTTGACCAACAAAGTAATATTGTAAGCCAAAAAATATGGCAATGATCCCAAGAACAAATGGGCCAAAGTAAAGGGTTATCCTTGAACGGATTCTCATATATAAATTTATTTTTTTATTAGTGTTGCTGATTACACTTCTTCAATCAACTCAGATCAGTTTTTATTTAAGAGCATGTAAAACTATAATACAGAAAGCAACCCAGGCAAAGATGTAGTGTTATTAAATTCCTATATATAATTTAGCTTATGGTGATTTTTACAAGAATACAATTACCCTTTTGTATTAATTGATTTACGATGTGTTTTAGCAAACTCAAACCCAATCCTATAAACAATAACTTATAGTAAAAGATGGTTTCGAAGCGAATATTTTAATGGATAATAAAACTGTTTAATGAACTTGCGAAGAGCTATAATATAACTATATTTCAGATTTAACTAATTTATCATTATTGATTTCTGTGAACCGGGAGGGCTTTGATGCAAAAAGAATTTTTAGTCACCGTAAGTAACGACTATCAGCATCTAACAGGGGTGGAATTTCTTTGTTCATTTTTTAAATCAGAATCAGAACATAAACTCACCCTCTTACATATTTGCCGTTTGGATTCTGTACTCAATCAAAACCCTTTAATGGAGATGTGGGAAAAGCCAGACGATCGAGTAACAGGAATGCTCACAGTTGGAGCTAAAAAGGCTATGGACAAAGCTGTAAGTCTTTTGACCAATAGCAACATGGCAGTTGATGAGATGATCACCAAAACACCCGCAGAACGTTATGGTAAGGTAAAAGACATTTTAAAAGAGGGTTCTGACGGTCTTTATGATGCAATCATTCTGGGTAAGAGAGCAACATACGCTTTACAGTGGTTTTTTGAGCGGCGTGCTGATGAAATTCCAAAAGCAATTGTTTCGGACAATACAATCACCCTACCTATCTGGATATGCCCTGCTCCAGACCCAACACGCAAAAATGTCTTAATTGGTGTGGACGGTTCTGATGAGTCCTATAGGGCTGTAGATCATGTTGGCTATATTCTCTCAAAACAAGACCAACATGATTTAACCCTTTTACATGTGGAAAATGGAGCTGGATTCAATCATGAAGCTATCTTTAACAAATCTATTGATATCCTGAAACAACACCGGATTAACCTTGAACGAGTCTCAACACAAAGAACTTGGGGGGTTAATGTCGCTAGCACACTACTCAAAATAGCAGATAAAGGTGGTTTTGCAGTAATTGCTGTGGGCTTAAAAGGTGTTGATAAAGGTTTATTAAAACAGCTCAAGCTTTCTGGTGGTGCAACTACCACTTTAATAGAACGTTCCAAGAACGTTTCTCTATGGTGTTGCCCATAGCAGAACAAAACAATTCATTCTACTTTATAATCTTATTGTTATGCATAATTTCCCATATTTGAATTCATTCAAATATGAGAAATTATTTACTGGTTTTATAATAAGATTAAATCTATAATCATTTGATAATGATTCCCGTTTGATATGTCTTAATAGCTATCTGGTGCTATAAATAATGAGAAAATCACCTGCACTTTATTGCAAATCTCCCCATTTCTTGGCTCTTGCTGGCATCACATTAGTGTTAATATGCGCAATGCTCTACTCATATATTTCAAGTCATGTGATGATTACTCGCTATTATCCCCTCGTTGATGCGACTATGGAGATTAAAAATGAAGCAACCACTGCTCATCTCTGGTTTGAAGAAATAATTTCAGGTGATCAGTATGAGAATATAGACGATATTTATTCACATATAGACAGTGCCAAATGGTTTGCAGTTGCTATGCTTGAAGGAGGCGAAAACAAAGAAGGTGTTTTCACCCCCCTAAAAGATACTAAAATGAGAAGCGAAGTATCTTCAAGCATTGAAAAGTTAGATAGATTCAAGACTACAACTGAAAAACGATATAAGATTTTTGACACAGCTGGTGCAGGTTCTGACATTGATCAAGAGTACGATAAACTCTTTAAAGAATTTATTTTACAAATTGACCTTGTCGAAACCATGCTTCAACAAAAGATTTCTGAAGATTTTGCAAAATACAAAAAAATTCAAGCGACACTAATCATACTCAGTTTCATTTTAATTATTATGGCAGTTAGTTTTCTTAGACGATACGAAAGAGAACAAGCCAAGAACATGCAATTAGTAAGCAAAAACCTAGATCAATTAAAGCTTCTAATGGACAGTATAGATGCTCTAGTATATGTCTCAGATATGAAAACCTATGAAGTACTCTTTATTAATAAATATGGGAGAGAATTGTTTGGCGATATTACTGGTAAAATTTGTTGGCAGACGTTACAAGCTGGACAAAATGGTCCATGTAGTTTCTGTACCAACTCATATTTAATTAGTAAGAACGACTCCCCTGCACCACCTTATGAATGGGAAGTACAAAATAGCGTTACTAAAAAATGGTTTCATATCGTTGATAGAGCAATTCGGTGGGAAGATGAACAATTAGTACGCTTAGAGATCGCATCAGACATATCAAAGCGTAAAGAAGAAGAAATCGTCAAAGAAGCTCTTATAGAGAAACTGGAAACAGCACTTGAAGAAATTCAAACCTTACAAGGCATATTACCTATTTGCTCGTTTTGCAAAAAAATTAGAAATGATGCTGGTTATTACGAACAACTCGAGGGATACTTTCACAAACATTCTGGTGTAGATTTTAGCCATACAATCTGCCCTGCCTGTACACAAAAAGAATATCCAGATTTATATGATTCTGTATACCCAGAAGAGCAAGAAATGAAATAACCTATAATTCACAGGAAGAACGGGCCAACTGCAGCTAACATGGCTTTTATAAACAGTTTAACGTTCACCTATAAACTCTTTATAAAGACTAGCCACCTTCTTTTTTGACTGTCTTTCAACCATTTTATAAAACTTTGAATATAGCCAAAGTGATACCAAGAGAATCACTGAGTATATTGGCCATGTTGCACCACTATAATTGCTTTTCTCTATATAGACCCAAATACATACTACAAGAAGCATGGTAACAAACCAGACACCTATCTCTTTTTTCTTAAGGTTTGTTTCTTCTTTTTCTTTAGCTTTCCGGTAAGTCACCCAGTCCGGCTCTTTAACATTGTCATCCATTCCTTTTCCTTTCCTTTAGCTTTAAGTTTGGACGCAAGATATGTTTATATAAGAATAACAAATTAAGCTGAAATTACAACAACATAGCAAACAACCACCTAAAAGCAAGGCTCTCATGCCGACAAAAACACAAAAATACTCCATAATATCAAACAGATAAGCACTTACATCTGAATTTCAGGTATCTATTGCTATAATTAAAAAGTTTATAGCCTTAAAAAAGACTATATTGTTATTTTGTATAATTTTAATCTTTTATAATGATAACAACAAAGCTTACACTTCAGACAAAAGCTTGAAGATTGACAAATTACAAACTTGACTGATATGCTTACCCTGCCTTACTTATCTATCGGCCATAAGGACGTTGAACACTAGCTAAAATTAGAGGATTTATTATGTCGCATCCCCAAAGAGGTGATAAACTTACTGTTCATTACACTGGTATGTTCGAAGATGGAACCATCTTTGACTCTTCAGTAGGAGATGAACCACTGGTTTTTATTGTTGACGACAATGACCTGATAGAGGGTTTTGAGAAGGCTGTTTGTTCTATGCAAATAGGTGAAGAGAAAACAGTTACTCTAGAACCGGAATCAGCGTATGGCGAGAGGGATGAAGATCTCATCATTGAACTGCCTCTGTCTGAAATACCAGGAAAAATTGAACTTCAACCTGGAAAAGAGCTAGAACTCATTGACGAAGACGAGCAACTCATGCTGGTTGTGGTAACTGAACTCAAAGAGAACTCAGTAATTCTTGATGGAAACCCACCACTTGCTGGGAAATCCCTTGTTTTTGAGCTCGAACTACTCGCTATAGAATAGGCAAAAAAATGGAAACAACAGATAAACGATACAAAGCGTATCTGGATATAATAAATGAAGAACTTGTTGCAGCTATGGGTTGTACAGAGCCAATTGCTGTTGCTTATGCTGCTGCAAAAGCCAAAGAAACTCTTGGTGAATCCGTTGAACGAATTCATGTTGAAGCAAGTTTAAACATAATAAAAAATGTAAAAAGTGTTGTAGTTCCCAACACAGGTAACTTGCGGGGCATTGAGGTTTCTGCTGTTGCAGGAGTAGTCGCTGGTGACTCGAGTAAAATGCTTGAAGTAATTGCTCATGTAGATAGTGACGATCAAGCAAATATAAGAGAATTTTTAGACAAAAAAGAGGTAACTGTTTCTGTATCAGAAAGTGCGACTATTTTCGACCTAACAGTAAATGTATTCTCCAACAACTCAAGTGCCTCAGTTCAAATATCAAACTTTCATACTAACATTGTACGAATTACCAAAAATGATGAAATCATCCTCGAGAATTCAGGCTGTGAAGAAGTAACAAGTACTTCCCTTACAGACCGCTCTATGATGAATGTTGCAGACATCTTAGAATTTGTAGAAGTTTTGGAGATTGCAGATGTTAAAGAACTGATTGAAAAACAAATTGCATATAATTCAAAAATCAGCCAAGAAGGTCTGGAGAGAAAATGGGGTGCAAATATAGGCTCAGTACTTCTCGATACCTGGGGGAATGACATCAAGGTTCGTGCTAAGGCAATGGCTGCAGCAGGTTCAGATGCAAGAATGAGCGGATGTGAACTTCCTGTAATTATTGTATCAGGTTCAGGCAACCAAGGTATTACCGCATCTGTGCCTGTCATTGAATATGCTAAGGAGCTCAATGTTTCCCATGATGAGTTAATAAAAGCACTTGTTGTTTCAAACCTTATAACCATTCACCAAAAAACTGGTATAGGTCGGTTGTCAGCATACTGTGGCGTTGTAAGTGCTGGAGTAGGAGCAGGAGCTGGAATTACGTGGCTACATGGTGGCCGTTTTAAAGAAATAGCCCACACAATTGTTAATGCTTTAGCTATCGTCTCAGGAATTATTTGCGACGGTGCAACCGCCTCTTGTGCCGCAAAAATCGCCTCCTCTGTTGAGGCTGGTATTCTTGGTTTTCATATGTATCAACAAGGACAACAATTTTATGGCGGCGATGGCATTGTTACCAAAGGCGTCGAGAATACAATTGCCAATATAGGCAGGTTGGGACGTGATGGAATGAAAGAGACTGACAAAGAAATAATACGTATAATGCTGGGAGGCTCTGAAAAATAGAAGGCTTTGTTGGTAGCTAGACTCAAACCCTCTCAAGCAAATGACTTCCATATTGTCTGAATTTTAATAAAAAAAATCAATATGGCTTAACCCCAGCTTCATAAATATCCTTTTCTGTTTCACATGAGATTGGTTAATTACAATTTCACCTGAAATGCCTGCCTGCTGATCAGGACTAGCTTACAGAATTTTGAATAAGTGATCAGAGACTAATAGATTGGACAGTTTGGAGATTGAAAACGACTTGGAAGCAATAAGGTATTGCTGTTGAGGCTTCACTAGTTTTTGCGAGAGCAACAGAAAGGTTCTTCCACTTTAAAAAGTACTTAAAAGAGGAAGAACCTAAGAAAGATTGATAAAAATATCATATCTTTTATGCTACTGAAAGTTGTAAGCAGCAGCTATTTTTCTGGGTAAGTTACATACTCAGGGTACGCTTTATTGAAAGCCTCCTGACCACCCTCCATAATAAACAATCTTGATTCAGCAATACCGTTTTTCTTGAAGTAATCATAAGGTCTTACGGCACCACTTTTCCCACGTGGACAGATACAGATGATATCTTCATTGGTATCTTTGATTTTATTTAGAAATGGAATCAATTTAGCGAAGTCCTCATCGGTTTTCAGTGGTCGAGAAAAGGTTGGAAAGGCTGCTTTAATATATCCGGTTTTATATTCTTTTTCTGTCTGTGAGGTTGTTAGTACCATTGAGCCATTTTTAACGTCTCCTGCATCCAAGCGGCTTTTAACCTCATCAACTGTTATGTAATTATAGCCATCCTTTCTGCACATTGCAGTGCTCGCTAAAGATAATACCAGAGCTATCATTATTGCTGCGAAAAGTCCTGTCTTCAGTCGTAATGTCATCCTGTTTCTCCCTTGCAATTTTATATTCTAAATTGCCATTTATTTAAGTGCTTGCTTCAAATATCCTCTATCACATTACGCCAGTTAAGCTAAAGAGGTAACTGTCAAAGTGTATTTTACTTTCCCGTTGTTTATAAAGAAGTAAAGAAAGGTATTTGTAAATCCCACAACCGAGTAATTATTATCGAAATATTATTTGATGTAAAATAGCTATTTCTTATAACTCAGAGGCACTGTATAGGCTTTTTCAATACAAAGAAGTGGATTACAAGCAATTTTTCGTTTTTTCATGGTCATACTGTAGGGAGCGAAACATGGGGTGGACAATGCTCATGTTAAACGCTTGGTTATCTAACGACTTATTATAATTGACTGAAATCTAAATATTCATTGCATAGTACACGTAGCTAACCAGAAAATAAGTTATTGCTACTAAAATGAAAATGCTAAAAAACCGATCCTCTTTTTTCGTTTTAGAATAAAAAAGGTGCGAGTAAATAATCACAATTGGTAAAAACAACAAACTAAGTGAAACACCAATGATCAGTACAATTATTAAATTAACAAAAATATGCTCCGCAAAGGTATTTAGCTCATAAATATTCCAGGATATTATACTAGCATCTCTAACAAGCACAGGAGCAACCAAACTCACAAATAAAGCTATTACTAACAAAACTATTTTGTAAGATCTATCCCGTTTGGCTTCAACGTAATAGCGATTCACTAAACATGTAACTAAACAGAGCCCCCAGACACCTGCAATTACCACCTGCAAAATATCACCTGGCTCGACGATGTAACCAGAAAGAAATAACAGTGAATATGCAATGAGGAAGATCTTTATCATATATGATTATTTCTTCAGATAATAATTTAGAGGCTTAGTAAACAAAGATCATGTCGTTAGAGTTTTTCCTGCTTTATGACATGACAAATAAACTTGATAGCGAATTAACTGAATAATTCTAAAATTTGGCAATTATACTATTTCGTTAGCAAATTGCTACTCTATTCAAAATATCCTCACAACACAAAAGCTGTTTTAGATTTAAGCTTTTAGTAACTATCAAATAGTGTTGAAACATAAACTAGTTACATCAGATCAAGGTTAGTTGTTTTCATAAAATTATTTTTAACAATTCATCCTCCTACATATCACACCATAGTCCTCGTAAGATTATGATGTGGTAGCATCCTCTTTCTTTCCAACTTTAGCTCACTCGGTAATTAAATTTAATTTTTCAAAAAATATATAGATATTGACCTGCGTCAAAGTATGGGTGGTTTAATTTTATTACAATGGCCTTACAGTTAGCATGGTTTGTTTTTTGACTGTCTGGATTGCAGGTTACACTAGATAGTTTTTCCATTCGCCCAACAATAAGGAGTCATATATGAAAATCGAACAAAACACACAAATTTTAAGTCTAGTACGCGAGTTTCCGTTTCTCATTGAAGCACTTGCAGAACATAATAAAACTTTCGAAAAATTAAGGAATCCCATTTTACGTCAAACCATTGGAAGAGTTGCAACTATTGAGAAGGCAGCCTTCATGGGTAAGGAAAACATCCTTGACTTGATGCTATTCATTGCAGGAAAAATAATGGCAGCAACTGGTAGACAACTTGAAATTGTACCTCCACAAGTTGATGAACCAGTAGCCTCTATCCAAGTAATGTCAGATGAAGAACGTATGGAATCATTGAAAAAAATTATTCTTGCCCTTCATGAGGGCGAAGATATGGATAAACTCCAAGAACAGTTCAAGGCTACCGTAGGTGATATCAGCCCAGAGGAAATTGCAGCACTTGAGCAATCTCTTGTGGATGATGGCCTTGCTGAATCGGAAATTAAAAAGATGTGCGATTTACATGTTGAGCTTTTCCAAGGATCACTAGAGACCCAGAAAGTTCCAGCCATGCCACCGGGTCACCCTGTTCATACCTATATGGAAGAAAACAGGTATGCAAAAGAGATTACCTCGGAATTACTCAGAGAACTCGATAGGATGGGAGATAATCCGCAAGAAAACATCTGGTCTTTTTCTGTAAACAATTTACGTACTCAACTTAAAGAACTTGAAGGTATAATTACCCACTATGTAAGAAAGGAAAACCAACTCTTTCCAATGCTTGAACGTCATGGAATTGAAGCCCCACCAAAGGTTATGTGGGAGGTACATGACGACATCAGGGCCAAGTATCGATTAACTGATGAATCATTTCAAGCATCTGATCCGGCAATTTCTGTAATTCACTTAAGGGAGTTAGTTAAAACTATTGATGATATGATAATCAAAGAAGAACAGATCCTTTTTCCAATGGCACTGGAAACCCTTTCAGAAGAGGATTGGTCTAGAGCAAGAAGAGGTGATGATGAGATTGGTTATGCATTTGATGTAACCCCTGGGGATCAATGGAAACCGTCTGCTCCTACAACAAAAGATGATTTTACTGATTCAGATCTTATAAACCTAGCTACCGGAAAACTACCTCTTGAGGTAGTAAACCTCATGCTCTGCAACCTTCCTGTCGACATGAGCTTTGTTGACGTAGAAGGCAAGGTTGCATATTATTCTGACTCAAGTCATCGAATTTTTCCTCGTAGTCCTGAGGTGATTGGTAGAGATGTTAAAAACTGCCATCCATCCAAGTCAGTTAAAATGGTCACTGATATACTCGAGGCTTTTAAAAACGGTGAGCGTAAACAAGCCGAATTCTGGCTCGAACTTGGTGGCAAATTCATCCATATTCAATATCTTGCATTACATAGTGCGGATGGCAAATATCTAGGTTGCTTAGAAGTTGGTCAAGATGCAACCTATGTACGCTCACTTGAAGGACAACGCAGATTGCTAGAATGGAGTTAAAATGAGGTTGTAAATATGTTTTAGCTGTTTAGACAATTACTAAACAGCTAAAACGAAGTGACTCAAGCATCTGTGATAACTCTATTAACTTTAAATTGTTTCTCTTGAAGAATATCTAAAATATCTTCACAATCACTACCAACGATTTTAACGGTTACCAGCCTTTGATTTTCACCAAAATCATGATGAACGGTTATCGCCTGAAGGTTCATGCGGTACTTTTTAAAGATATCTAAAAATGAATATATCTCCTTATTAGATTTACCAATAATGAGCTCGACCCTTACACCAGGACTGTTCCCTCCAAGCACCTCGGTAAACGCTGCAAATATATCTGATTCTGTAATAACACCAACCAGTTTTCCATTCTCTACAACCGGCATTCCACCGATTTTTTCTTTTCTCATTGTTCGGGCAACAGACTCTAGTGGCGTAAGAGGTTCAACACAAATTGGTTGAGGGGTCATTATTTCCTCAACCTTAGTCTGTTCTAACAGGGCTTTTGAAGAACCTGTGGCACTTCCATCTAATAATGATGGGCGTAATTTAAAAGCATCCCTTTGGCTTAAAATACCAATCAGTTTTTCATTACTATCTAATACAGGTAAACGACGAAATTTATTCTCTTCAAATACTTCTATAACGTCCGCAACTGTTTGCTCAGCCTTTATGGTTTGTGGCGATTTGGTCATCCAAAGTTTAACAAACATCAATCCCTCCAGGTGGATAATCTATTCAAGATCTGTTATTTCGATTTCGCCACTCTTAGGGCTCATATACAATCGAACGTTATTGTAATTTTTCTCCAACTCTTTAATCTCATTACCAATCATAACTGTGGTTCCTGCAGCAATCAATCCTTCAACTTTCAACTCAGCACTGGATAGAAAGCTGCTTTTATCACCAAAGGACATTTCACTAGCCTCAGAGACCAGATTCAATGCTGTTAAATCCTGTTCCAAGTCTTGAATATGTTCTCTTATAGCTGATATTTCTTCATCATCGTTATTTAATTTACCATGCCTTCGAGACAATCCCTGCAGTTGTTGAACATATTCAAAGTACTCTTTATTTAACTCATTGTACCTTTTAAATCTTCTTGGGTTAACTCCCACTGCAATAGTCATAGGTTCAGCAGTATCAGAGCCCACTTGTCCAACCAGTATTGAACCACCAACAATGATTGTTCCACCAACCAACTTAACATTGTCAGGACATAAAAGATCTCCACCAACCTGTACGTCGGCATAATATGCATTAGATCGTAAAACAACATTACCTCTTGCTATGAGTTGCCCACGCTCTATATAGCTAATATCTGCATCACCATGCACACGAACACGAACATCACGGCCAATAATCCCACCTTTGACAACAAGGGTACTCTGTGTACTTACTATCGCACAATCAATGTTTTCTCCAACAACAAGATCGCCCTTACAGGCTACTTGAAAATCAGGTAAAATAGAGCCAGCAATCTCAACTGCATTTTGAGAACGAATATTGCCCGTAGAAAAATCTATATTGCCATCAATTTTTTGTTTTGACGACACACGTATACTATTATCGTTTACTATTGAGACAATCCCTGGTGCCGTAGATAAAATAATCCCCTCTTCTTCAAGATATCGAGCATCATCAGATACCTGAATTGGAATATCTTTACCTTCTACGGGACTAATTTCATCACCAAAAATGTTAATTCCAATTGTTCCTTTGGTGCGAGGATTTTTTGTTGCAATAAGCTGATTTTCATCAACAGCAACGAACATACGCCTTTCTCTGAAATCAATGCTTCCATTGGCTAGTTCTTTGCCTGCAATAGGACCTATTTCAATTTCAAAACGTAGAGATGCATCTTTACCGTGAATGGGTGCTCGCCCCCTTGCTATTATGGAATCAGTAACTGGGAGACCTGTTTCAATTACTTCATTTAAGACACGATGGATTGCTTCTTCATCTACCCCATAGCTTATACGAAGATGCTCTAAAGCAGAGGTGATTTTATCTTGATCTACTACTCCTTCATCTTTTACAGGAGGGTAGACTGAGATAGTTGCCTCCATTTTATTTTGGTTAATGTCAATGAGGGGTGTAACTGAAATAAAATAACTTTGAGTTCCTGAAGATGAGTTCACTCGAAACTCTGGATAGCCGTATCTTGTAGAGAAAACTAAATTCTTATCCTCATCTATTTCTACTCCTTCACCATATATAAACTCAATATCAGGTTTTTTGTTCTTTTTTGGATCTTGAGTTGATGAAGTTGATTCATTCTTTTTCTCTGATTCAGCATCTTCACCTTTAAGGGTTTCTGGAAGAGTTATGAGGAGCTGACCTGGAACAACAAAGGAACTTATATTAAGTGGGATTTTTTCAGTTGATTCAGGATGTTGAAAAGACTTTGTTGTGAAGTGAAAGATAGGCAATACGATCCACCGACTGAAAAAGAAACTCTGATTGAGCCACGCAGTTGATTTATTTCTTTCTTTCTACCTAATATTACATGAAATAGTAAGGAAATAATCAACTTAACAATCAGTTGCAGCAGCACTTAACTAAAGAATATCTCTTTACCAACAACTACTCAACCTATCATAGACAACCATTAATCAGATCGTAAGGTACGGATACCTGCTGGAGTATTGAAAGTTGCTTCCAAACATGCCTCATTACTTGAAGAGCTTGGTATAACCTCCACAAGGTCCTGGGCACCAACAGATTGTAGTATATTCTGCAACCATAAATCTTTTGGGTGGTATATTTTAAGCGACATTAACTCCAAACCAATATCAGCCATCTGCGAAGCTGGATGTGCTGTTGTTTTCCATTGAATCAAATATGGAAGCATTCCACCTGCTAGGAGTCGGCCATCAGCTGGAAGACCAAAATACCATGACAAATTGCCCCTACTAATCGGTTCAGGCTTACCAAAAGAACATGCAGCCCCTTTAACACATTCATATATGTCATTGGTATTGATTACCCACGAGATAAGCCTGGGCCTTGTTTTTAGCTTGTTCTGTAAAGCTGGATCATCAAGGTTAAACCACCTAGGACATGATGGTGGAGCTAAATCTGGATTAATTGCAATAATCTCAATGAAAATATTGTGACCTATTTTGGCAAGATGGTTGTGTGTACCCATTTTGGGATGCTCACCGCCAAAAGGCACCGTAACATCAAATGTTTCCCGAACAAACTCTACTCCTTGTTCAAGAGTGTGTGCTGCAATAACCAAGTGATCTAAATTTGAGACTGCCTTATTCATATCATTATCAATAAAATTGGTTTTATAATTTCGCTACGGATTAAAAGAAATATCAATACATTAAGAACATAGCATTTTACCTGAAATTGATCTATTTATAGAATGTTGCTTATCAAATTACAATGCCATATACACCTAATGGTATAGCTGTCTAACATCTTATAGAGTCTATATCAGTTTCCGTTATTCAAAGAAGACGTAATTACATGTAATTCGTAATTTTTCACAATGAAAGAATGATTTAATTCAAACAGTGGGACTGCGATTACGGGTATAACAAGGAAAGATAATTGAACTAATGCAAGGTAGATTTAATAAGGTAAATAAACAGCCGAGATGGATCTGACCCTTCGGCTGTTTATAGTGTCAGTTTAAGCTGATAACAGTATAAGTTGTACTTAACCTTTAACTGTAGCCTTTACTACATATATAACATTCTCACCTTTCTCTGTTTTTACATTACCACTAATAAAAACTACTTGATCAACAAAAGGTTTAACATCTACACCTTTCAATGGAATTAGTCCTTCCTCGGTGTCGAGCATCATGCCCTTGGTTGTTTCTTTTACAAGACCAACAAATACATCTTGATTTACAACTTGTTCTGTTTCCACAACAGGCGTAGCTTTTTTATCACTTGCTGTTGAAAGTGTTGCAATAGTAGAAACTGTTAATCCGGCGATCATAATTGCTGCTAATACTCTCTTCATTTACTTCTCCTTTGGTTAATTGCTGTTCACTCAGTGTGAACCTTTTAGTTTAGTTGTCACGGCTTGTTATTGTAAAACAGCTCGTAGCAGTAACCAAAGTACAGCAAATGACATGCCAGTTTCTATCACACTGTATATGCGTTGTTTTTCACCTTTCTATTTTTTCCAATGAACTACTATCACTTTTTTTTGCGCAGTAAATGTGCAAAAAATGTTGCTGGCATTTTAGACTGAAAACAGCTATCAATTATTGCCATCACAATCAGTGTTTTGCTTTTATATTTTTAAAATATAATGAATTTAACGGCCATTTACACCAAGAGGGGTCATGAAAAAATTATTCCCAAAGATTGGAATTACTTCCAAACTTGGTTTCTTTTTATTTCTATTTTTAGTCATTTTTTATGGCACTATCGCCATGGTTTTTCTTCATACTCAAAATATGAAAAACATCTCTCAACAAATTGTTACAGTTAACAATGTAGTTGTTCATCGCTCTAAAACTATGATCGAAGATATTTTAGTGATGGATGGTAATGCTAAAAAATTTCAAATACTTGG